>Ga0111173_1007_pt1 | contig 26685 bp, 28 predicted proteins | sample DeeMarSWOR324_28_FD_80234 | JGI IMG/M metagenome (GOLD analysis project Ga0111173, IMG submission 80234) | Anaerolineae bacterium SM23_84
TACGCATATTTACACATCGTGGCCTGGTTTTCTGTCCGACTCAGGCTACTTGTTCAATCACTACTTGCTCAGGTCTGCAGCGGAGAAGGGGGAAGCCCTCCTCCCAGGTCGTGCATACTATGACGCATCTCGCACGGTGCAAACGCTTAGAGAAGTCGAGAGACGCTTGCGAGAGCAAGTCATGCGAGCAGCAGAGGAAAGACAGACAGAGGAAGAGCGCCTGAAGGAGGAGGAGGAAGGTACACCGCTACGACGGACACAGGGCGGCGTGCTGTTACCCGGGTACGTTCACTACAAGGACGATGAAGAATCGAAGCAGTAGTTCAAAGCTAGTGCAAGAACAAGAGGAGGCATGTCCTCCTCTTCTTCATTCGCCCTCTGTCTGTTCCCGAGCTTCAGCTCTTGGCGCTTGATGTCCGCAGTAGGGACAGACATCCCAATTCAAGTTAAGCAGGCGTTCGCAGTTGGCGCAATGCTTCCGCAGTTCAGCGTAACAGTGCGGACATACGAGGTAGTCAGGTTCCGCCTTGCGCCTGCAGCTGGGACAGATGTAGCGCTCCTCAATATCCTGCAACAGCGCCTCTTGGCCCAGCGCATGTTCGTACGCTTCGGTCAAAGTATCCTGCGGACGCAAGATGAAATAGAGAATCAGGCCCGGGACATTAAACACCACAACAAGCAGCGTGGCCAGTATCTGCAGCAACACGTCGCGCGTACGCGAGCGAATGTCGCGAAATGTCCAGATGACCAAGGCAATGAGGAACAGGACTGCATAGGCTCCCAGCAGTGCCAGGACAAAACCAATGAGCGATTGAATGTTCGCTGGCAACTCCATACGGACTCCTCCCAACGATGTGCGGGCAATTATACTACGGTTCCGCAATTCCTGCCAATCATACCGGCCTGGCTCAATGTCCTGACCGGCCTCAGGTTTTGATCCTCACGTGCCCCTATGGTATAATCAGTTTGTGAGCCCTCGCTGTCCGCACAAGGCTCTTTGCTATGCCTCATGTCGCCTCATGACAGCGCGGGGCTGGAGGAGGACCCCACACATGATTGTTGCAGCGGTGCATAGCATCCGTGTCAGCCTCGTATCCCACCACCGGGTGGTGCTCTTGAAGGACAAAGAGTCTGATCGATATCTGCCCATATGGATTGGTCCCTACGAAGCTGAGGCCATCGCCATGGCTCTGCAACACGTGGAACCACCACGCCCCATGACTCACGACTTGCTGAAGAACATCACCGATGCGCTGGGAGCCACAGTATCACACATCCTGATCAATGAACTAACGGACAACACCTTCCACGCCCGGATTGTGATGGATGTTGACGGGCGATACTCCGAGATCGATTCAAGGCCGAGCGACGCTATGGCGCTGGCAGTCCGGTGCAAGGTGCCAATCTACGTTGCCGATGAGGTCATGGAACAGGCGAGCATTGGACCTAGTGCGGAAGTGGAACTTGCCCCAGCGCAGATTGAAGAGGATCTTGCCACCTTCCGTGACTTTGTGAACACTCTGGATCTGGAAGACCCTCCGGACGAGGATAGCTAGCGCATGACCATCGACAGGTTGCCTCCCCAGAACATCGAAGCCGAGCAATCGGTGCTGGGCAGCCTGCTCATTGACCACGATGCGATCATCAAGATTGCCCCCTTCCTTCTGGCAGAGGACTTTTACCGCGAAGCCCATGGTGAGATCTACGCAGCCATCCTAGATCTCCACGAGCGACGAGAACCTGCTGACTTTGTCACTGTATGCGACGAGTTGGAGCGGCGTGGCCAGCTGGAAGCGGTTGGCGGTGCTGCTTACTTGACCTCCTTGATCAACAGCGTCCCCACTGCCATACATATCGAACACTATGCACACATCGTGGAGCGGACAACCATTCTCCGCCGCCTCATCGAGGCAGCAGGCAAGATTGCCGGTCTGGCCTATGGCGAAGCAGAGGATGTGGATGCGGTCGTTGACCGTGCTGAGCAGATATTGTTCGATGTATCTCAGCGACGAGTCTCACGAGGGCTCATGCCCATCAAGCGAATCCTGACCGAGTACTATGACCGCATTGAGTATCTGCATCGGCACAAGGGACAAATGGTGGGGTTGCCCACCGGGTTTATCGATATAGACCGACTACTCGGTGGCATGCAACGCTCCGATCTGATCATTGTTGCTGGCCGACCTGGAATGGGTAAGAGCAGCCTGGGGCTGAGCGTTGCCCACAATGCGGCGCTGAAGAACAACGCCGTGGTGGCCTTTTTCAGCCTCGAGATGTCTGCCACACAGCTTGTGCAACGCCTGATTGCCAGTGAGACAGGTATCAACTCTCAGCGGCTTCGCATCGGCGACATTCGCGACATCGAATGGGACAAGCTGGTAAAGGCTAGCGGCACCTTGGCTGAGACGTCGCTGTTCATTGATGACACACCCTCCCCATCGCCAATGGAGATCCGTACCAAGTGCCGCCGTCTGGCTGCAGAGTATGGGCTAGATCTGGTCATTGTGGACTATTTGCAGCTAATGCGCGGAGGTGCGCGTGCCGAGAACAGGGTACAGGAAGTATCCTACATCTCCCGCCAGCTCAAAGGTCTGGCTCGAGAGCTGAGTGTTCCCGTACTTGCCATCTCACAGCTCTCACGCGCCGTCGAATCCCGTCAAGACAAGCACCCTATTCTGTCGGACCTCAGAGAGTCGGGCACCATCGAGCAGGATGCGGACGTCGTCATGTTCATCTACCGCGACGAGATGTACAACCAGGACACGGATAAGAAGAATGTTGCGGAGATCATCGTTGCGAAGCACCGCAATGGGCCTACCGGACTGGCCCATCTCGGTTTCAAGAGCGAGCAGACCAAGTTTGTCAATCTGGAGAGGTACCAGCAGGACATAGGCTATTCGGCGGAACTTGAGGCTGCATGAAAGAGTTCTCCGGCTTCCCCGGCGGCAAGCTTGCATATACGCCGCTCCCCGACTTGTTCTTCAGCGAGCTGCTGCCAGTGATCAACGACCTCGCTGAACTGAAGGTGACCTTGCACGTCTTCTGGCGCCTCCATCACAAGAAAAGCTCCGAACAATACGTGACGCTCCAGGAGTTGCTGGGAGATGGCGCAATGCTGCGCGGCTTGCAGGGGCTGGACCCTACACCTGAGGCAGCGCTGCGCCAGGGCCTGGAGCGAGCGGTGGCGCGCGGTACTCTGCTTCACCTGAAGAGCAAAGGTGGAGAGCACTATTACTTCGCCAACAGTGCCCGCGGACGTGGGACCGTAGAAAAAGTGCTGCTCGGCGAGTTGCAGCTCGGCGGGGGCGAGGTGCTGGCTGAGCAAGCAGAACCTGGCAAACGGCCGAATATCTTTGTTTTGTATGAGCAGAACATCGGCCTGCTCCAGCCGATCATCGCAGATGAACTGAAGGATGCGGAGAGGAACTACCCTCAGGACTGGATCGAAGATGCTTTCCGCATCGCGGTGGAGAACAACGTGCGCAACTGGAAGTACATAAGGCGCATTCTGGAACGTTGGGCGGCCGAGGGCAAGGACGAAGGTACAGGCAGGACACGTGGGAAGACCTGGTACACAGAAGAAGAATACAGGAAGTTTATCAAACGCTGAGCAGCGAGGCGACGACGTCTGCCCCTTGTGCCGCGGATTCGGCTACCTCTGCCTGGACGTGCCTCCCGGGCATCCGGATTTTGGCCGTGTGGTGCCCTGCAAGTGCAAGCTCGCGGAGATCGAAGACCGACGCTTGCAGGACCTGCGTCGCGCCAGCAACCTCGGTCTCCTGGCGCGCATGACCTTTGACAGTTTTGTCCCAGAGGGTCACGGTCTCAATCCACAGTCGCAGGACAACCTGCGCAACGCCTACAAAAGGACATTGGCCTATGCCCAGAAACCCCAAGGCTGGTTGATCCTGAAGGGTAGTTACGGCTGTGGCAAGACGCACCTGGCAGCTGCCATCGCCAATTACCAGATAGAGCATGCACTTCCAGTGCTCTTTGTCGTAGTGCCCGATTTGCTCGACCACCTTCGGGCTGCTTTTTCGCCTCAAAGCGGGGTCAGCTTCGACCGTCGCTTTGAGACCGTGCGCACTGCTCCTGTCCTTGTCCTGGACGATCTGGGCGCGCAAAGCAGCACTCCCTGGGCACAAGAGAAACTCTATCAGATACTCAACTACCGCTACAACGCCCAATTGCCGACAGTAATCACCACCAACTGTGAGCTGGAGGACCTCGACCCTAGACTCCGCTCACGCATTGCAGAGTTGGAGTGGTCATCGGTAGTTCATATCCTGGCCCCCGACTATCGTGGCTCCGCCGTCGATCAGTCCGAACTGAGCAGCCTGGGCCTACACGCAGACCAGACCTTCGATAGCTTTGATCTGCGCTCCCAGGATCCGGAAATGGACATTTCGCAGCGAACAGACCTCAAACGCTCCGTGCGCAGAGCCAGGGCCTATGCACAGGAGCCAGAAGGCTGGCTGGTGTTGCTAGGCGAGTATGGCTGCGGCAAGACTCACCTGGCGGCTGCGATCGCCAACTACCGCGTGCGCAACGGATACCCGGCTATTTTTGTCTTGGTACCGGACCTGCTCGACCACCTGCGGGCGACTTTTGGTCCCCACAGCACCGTGGCCTTCGACCGGCGCATTGACGAGATCCGGCGTGTGCCTCTGCTCATACTCGATGACCTGGGCACACATAGCGCCACCCCCTGGGCTCGGGAAAAGCTCTTCCAGATCTTTGACTACCGGTATAACGCCCGCCTGCCCACGGTGATCACCATGGCCCACGAGGTCGAGCGCGATCCTCGTCTGGTGACACGTATTCTCGACGCCAGCCTCTGCAAGGTGGAGGAGATCACGGCTCCGAGCTATCGCGTTACGGTCCGTGCTCCACAGAAGACGAAGGCTCGGCCCAGACGCTCGGGACGCGGCAGAAGCGGCCTTGGAGTGTCTGGACGAGGATGAGCAGGCCCCAACGAACAAGAACCCTCCTCAAGCGCATCGCTACCTGCCTGCTTCTGCTGTCCCTCTGCCTGGCATCTACCATGTGGCTCCTTCGCACTCCCATCCGCATCTACCTCGCCAGCGTGACAGGTGAGGAGAACTCGTGGGAGCAAATCAAGGGTTTGGGGCGATTGATCGTGCTCCGTCTGACCCGTCCCCCCCTGCAGTTGGAACCCTACACGCCCATCGCTCATGCTGGCGTTAACCCCTTCGGCATCAACACCTTTCTGGAGCAAGAAGTAGAGGCTTGGAAAGTCGAGAAAGCGATGCGCATGATCTGGGAAGCGGGCTTTCGCTGGATCCGTCAAGAGTTTCCGTGGGAGGATATAGAGCAGAACGCTCGCGGTGACTTCTGGGATCACAGATGGAATATCAGCGCCTGGGACAAGTACGATCGCATCGTTGAACTGGCAGACAATTACGGCCTGCAGATCATTGCCCGACTGGGCAATCCGCCGACCTGGTCACGAGCAGATGGGGATGCAAGAGGTAGCTTTGCTCCGCCCGACGATTTCGAGGATTTTGGCGACTTTGTTCACACTATCGTCAGCCGCTACAAAGGGAAGGTCAGGTACTACCAGATTTGGAATGAGCCCAATATTCACCCTGAGTGGGGAGAGCAGCCGGTGGACGCCGCGGCCTACGTCCGGCTGCTGCAGATCGCCTACCGCCTCGCCAAGGAGGCAGATCCGGACTGTGTGATCCTGAGCGCGGGCCTAGCCCAGACCATAGAGACAGGTCCGATGAACCTCAGTGATCTCACCTATCTGCAGCAGATGTACGATGCGGGGGCAAAAGGCTATTTCGACATCATGGGAGTGATGGCCTACGGCTTATGGACCGGGCCAGGCGACCATCGTGCCAGTCCAGAACTAGCGAACTTCTCCCGACCACAGTTGATCCGAGACATCATGGTGCGCAACGGGGATGCTGACAAGCCGCTGTGGGCCACCGAGGTGGGCTGGAATGCGGTGCCGCCCGATTTCCCAGAGTTCCCAATGTTCGGGCGGGTGACAGAAGAACAGCAGGCACGCTATGCAGTGCAGGCCTACCAACGGGCCCAGCAAGAGTGGCCGTGGATGGGCGTGTTGAACTACTGGTTCTTCAAGCGGGCCACTGACACAGAGATGGACCAGGTTTTCTACTATTTCCGGATGGCGGAGCCGGACTTTACGCCACTGCCGGCCTACGAGGCGATGAAGCAATACGCCAACGGGTCCCCCCAGGTGCACCTCGGCTACCACCAGGAAGACCACTGGGCGTTGCAGTGGGAAGGTCGTTGGCAGGACATCTCTGACGAGCAGGCGGTGCTCGGCGCCTTCCGCCGCAGCAGTGCTACAGGGGACACCATTCGCTTCACGTTTCACGGAACCGACTTGCAGCTGATCGCCCATAAGGGTCCTCGTGGTGGGGTGCTTGAGGTCTCGATTGACAGCAGGACCATGCCCGACATCACACTGCACAGCGAGAGGGATCAATATGGCGCAATGATTCCGGTGGCCACGGGCTTGCCAAACGGCACTCACCAGGTGAGGATGGTCACGCAGAGCGAGCGGGGCGCACAGGTCGACATCGACGGCCTGATTGTAAGGCAGAGTCCACACGCATGGCTGTCCTACATCGTGGTCATCGCTGCAGCTGCGGTTGCCATTGGAGCCCTGTTCGCCAGACATCGAGAGCGTGGCCAGCCCGGCCCAACAGCGATCCGATCCTGAAAGACCTGGATTCCGAAGCTTGAGCCGACCGCTAAGCGCCACCACCGTGGCGGAGATGACCGCTCTTCAGAGGCTAGAGTAGTGGAGCCGCTGTAGGCAATCGCCTACGCCCTGAGCGGCCACGGCAAGGTAGACTGCGAACAGTCCATGGCACACCGCTCGACGCGAAGTCGAGGCGTTGAGCGGTGTGCACATTCGACCCATGTCTTGCAGGAGATCAGTCACCCCAGAGGGAGCTGCAGGGTGAATGTCGACTTTGAACGAGAGAAGCAATGGTGGGATGCCAAGGCTCCGAAAGAGGAACGGGACCTCTCTGACGAGGCCCTCAACCGCGCCCTACGCTGGCGGGAGATCGAGAGGCATCTGGATGACATTGAGACCGTCTTGTGTGTGGGCGCGGGCACAGGGGCATTCTCCATACCGCTGGCGAAACGCGGTTTCTCGGTCACCCATCTGGATTTCTCGCCGCGGATGCTGAGAATCGCTCGTGATAACGCACAGGGCGCGGACCACATTCGCTTTGTCGAAGCGAACGCCACGGACCTGTCACTGTTTCGGGACCACTCCTTCGACCTCGTTTTGAACATGGATGGCGCCATCTCGTTCTCTGGTTCGGAGGCCGAGAAGGCGATCCGGGAAAGCTGTCGCGTGACCGACAAGAAGCTGATCCTCACGGTCACTCATCGGGCGTTGATGATAGCGGTCCACTGCTCCGTAGGCCTGCAAGAGAGCAGACGGTTCACTGACGCACTCTCTGCGATGTGGGAAGAGGGTGAGTGGCATCAGCTGCAATTCCCGGACAACCCCCTGCTGTCCAAGGGCATGACCCAAGACTATTGCGGAGCCCTCAAAGCATTCCTGCCGGACGAACTGCGGGGAATACTGGAACGAGCAGGGATGCGCGTACTGCGCTGCGGAGGGCTTGGCTCCCTGGCACTGTTCTGCGGCCAGGAGACGCTCCAGCTGGTGCTGAAGGACGAGCAGCTGTGGGAACAGTTCGTGGACCTGTGCGCGCGCTACGACCAGGAAATCCTGCCCAACGGTCCAGGAACCCGGCAGCGGGCTGGCCTCATCGCAGTCGCAGAGCCTAAGGGAGCTGAGAAGCACTAGTGGAACGCTTCGTCGCACGCCGACATGAGACCGTTGTACCGGATGCCGTCGCAGCAGTACTCGTCGTGAGCGCTATCCTGGTTCTTTCGGACAGCTGTTCGCTTCTCGGCTTTCGGAGCAGGTTCTCACTCAGATTCGCCACTGACCCTTCTCTTGTCACAGAGTACTGCATTGGTTGGTGAACTGAAGCAGCCTTGCACATGCCGCAAATCAGCCAAAGAGGTCTGGCAACTCATGGACGAAGCAGTACGTCTGCTTGTCTTCTCTACGTACAAGTTCATTGCGCGAATTGACCAAATTGCCAATCAGGCCGGAGGCGAGGTCTGTGTGGATTGACGCTCACGCCCATCTGGACATGTACGGAGATGCTCTGCCGTCTGCCCTGGCCGAGATCGAACAGCACCACATCCTCACCGTCAGCAACTCGATGGACCTCGAATCGCACCAGCGCAACCTGCGGATTGCGGAAGCCTCTGATTGGGTGTTGCCCATCTTCGGCGTGCATCCATGGAAGGCCCCTGAACACGCCCATCACTTGGATGACCTGTCCGACGCAGTCGAGCAGAGCCCCATGCTTGGTGAGATTGGCCTGGATCATCACTTTGTCGAAGATGTTTCTCAATATCCTGCTCAGCGGACGGTATTCGAGTTCTTCTTAGCAGCTGCCAAGGAGCAGGGCAAAGTCGTCAACCTGCACACGAAGGGGGCCGAGAGGGAAGTCCTGCACCTCTTGGAGGCCTACGACATCCAGCGGGCGATCGTCCACTGGTATTCCGGCCCGCTTGATGTGTTCCACGAGCTACTGGCGAGGGGCACGCTCTTCACCGTAGGGGTGGAACTCCTCTATTCCAAGCACATACAGACCATCGCCCGAGAGCTGCCCTGGGAGCATCTATTGACCGAGACAGACAACCCTGGCGGGCCCAAATCCTTGACCGGCGCACTCGGCATGCCGCTGCTGATACGCGACGTCCTGCAAGCTCTAGCAGAGTTGAGGAACACGGCCATGGAGACCATCGTTGAGACCGTGGAACACAACTTCGCGCGGTTGATCAGCGACGATCCTTGGCACTCAGAGACCTATGACAAGTTCTGGGCAGCACAACAGGGAGAAAAGCGTCTGTGAGGTGACAGGGTGAAGATTCTGGTCTACGGTGCTGGAGTCACAGGTAGCTGCTAGGCAGCGCAGCCGCAGGAATCCGTTCAGCTGCAGTCCTCACATACCTGAACTACTTGGGCCTGCCATCCGGCACATCACAACAAACCCTGGAGACCAACGAGTGGCGAGGCCAAAAACTACGTGTTGCCGTGCACGATCCACGGCCTTGCTGGCCAACCCCTCGCATCAAGCGCTTGACCTGGTCTGGAATCCTCCCAGAGACGACCGCGTCACGGGCTTTGAGCTGCGCTGGCGCGGGGTCGAGGCGGACGAGTGGCGGAGTCAGATCATCCCCCATGACAACCGCTTTCAGGTCAGTGACTTGGACAATGGTGCACGCTATGTCTTTCAGATGAGGGCATTGGCTGGGGGTCGCGAATCCCAGTGGCCGCAAAGCGCAGGGTATCCCTGCGGCGGTCAGCCAAGCGGTATCGCCGTTTGTCTCCCTGTCCGGTGCTTCAATCAGGACCATCCTGAAACTCATCTACTACGGTCTCGTACACGGTTGGACAACGAGGTAAGCACCTCTATGGCAGAGCTGCATCGGTAAGGCAGGAGCTGCCGGCAAGCCCATTGGATCTCAACCATGGAGGTAATGATGTTCCAGCGCCAGCCTATGGATATGGAAGCCTACCAGCGCCGGGTGCGAACTGGTCCGTGCTTCATCTGCGAGATTGTGGCGGGCAACCCCGAGTATCCTCACCACATTGTCTACGAGGATGACGACGCCATCGTCTTCCTCAACAAGTATCCAACGCTGTATGGGTACACTCTTGTTGCGCCACGCGAGCATCGTGAGCAGGCAACAAGTGACTTTACGATAGACGGGTACCTTGCACTGCAACGGATCGTCTATCGAGTGGCGGAGGCGTTGCGGCAAGTGGTTCCTACCGAGCGTGTGTACATTCTCACCTTGGGCAGCCAGCAGGGCAACCGGCACGTGCATTGGCACATTGTGCCTCTGCCGCCCGGTGTGCCATATGAGCAGCAACAAGTGGAGGCCCTGCGCATGGACAAGGGCGTGCTGAAGCTTTCAGACCAAGAGATGACCTCCCTCGCGTTGCGCATTCGCCAAGAGATGGAGCGAATCTGAGTGGCTGGTGCGAACAGGAAATGCCAGGCCGTCGCGATTCGATAGGACACCACGCCGTGCGAAAGGAATCAACCAACCGGATGTGAGGGACGGAGTGTCAAGATCGACGCTCGGCGCGGTGGGCGTACACCGTTTCTCACAGCGCGAAACGCGTTTCCCCTTGAGCTGCCAGTAGTTTCCCAGTATAATGCTGCTAGCCTGAGCAAGGGGAGGTTGGTGCCCGGTGAGAGGGCGCCTTTGGCGATCCGCCCGGCGCGGGCCGGAGGCAAAGATACTGTATTGGCCTTCTGGGTCTGGCGAGCACAGCATCCAATCAGCCAGTAGAAGTAGCCAAGGGGTCTTGGCCTATGCGGAGAGAAGCTTGGAACGCGCAGCGAGCTCTCCTCCAGGCGGGCTAGGAGTCAGAGACAGGAGCGCGGGCTGAGATTTCAGTCTATGAATTGATCTTGAGAGGAACAGCATGGTGAACGCACTCGAACTGTGGCCTTTTGGTGCGATCCGGCGCAACCACGCGCTGGAGCACGCCACGATCAGCGTCCTATCGGAAGGAGATCGGGATCGGCGGCTGGTGGGCCGGAGCGACTGGGCCGGTTTCACCCTGTACGGTCCTTTAGACACCGCGGAAGTAAAGTCGGCTGTGTCCACTGCCTTGCAGCGCCTCCGCGCAGGAGAAGGCCAGCTGGCCATCCATCCTCACTGTGGAACCAACCTGGCTACAGGCTACGTCATGGCTGGCCTGACTTTGTACGCGGCTCTGAGAGGCAAGCGGAGGTCGCGTCTGGAGAAGGCACTGCAACTGATCCTCGGCTTGGCAGCGGCGCTGACACTGGCCCAGCCGCTGGGGATGAAGCTCCAAGAACAGGTCACTACCTCTTGCGATGTGGACAGTCTGCGTGTCAAGGACATCCGCCGCCTGCAGCGGGGCAGGATCATCGTCCACCGCATCGACATTGCGCAGGAGTAGCCATGCTCTACGTCCTTCACGGCGAGGATGAGCTAACTCGCTCTGAGCAGCTGGCGCGGTGGAGGGAGAAGCTGGGTGATCCGACCACCGCCAGCCTGAATACCACGGTGCTGGATGGCCGCAAACTCGCTCTGAATGATCTCATCCAGGCTTGTGATGCGCTGCCTTTCATGGGCAGGCGGCGCCTGGTGATCGTGGAAGACTTTTGGTCCGGGTTCGAACCACGCGAGGGACAAAGAGCGAAGGGGGAGCAGCCAGAAGTCTCTGCTATCACTGGAGCTCTTCTGCAGGGCTTGATGGATTACCTGCCGCGGTTGCCGGAGACGACACGCCTCATTTTTGTGGAGAGCCGCTCGCTGAACCAGGCGAACCCCGTCTTCCAGGTGCTACCATCGGATGATGAGAGCATTCACCTGAAGGAGTTCCGCCCGCCCTCAGAGCACAATTTGGGGCGCTGGATCGAGCGCCGCATGAAGGCAAAGGGAGGCACGATCGATTCGCCAGCTGCTCAAGAGTTGGCACAGCTTGTAGGTACGGATCTCCGCCAGCTGGATCAGGAGTTGGAAAAACTGTGGGCCCATGCCAACTTCGAACGCCCGGTGACGGTAGACGATGTCCAACACCTGGTCAGCGCGAAGCAACTGTCTGACGTGTTCGACCTCGTTGATGCCATGGGCATGCGGCGCGGCGAACCGGCCATGCGCTATCTGCACGAACTCCTCGACGGCGGGGCTCCACCCATGTACTTGCTGCACATGATCGCGCGCCAGTTCCGCATCTTGTTGCAGGTGAAGGAACTGCAGGGCCAGCAAGCGACGGTGGCGCAGATGCAAGAGGAGCTGGGGATCAGACACGCGTTCATCGTGAAGAAATGCGCAAGGCAGGCGCGCAACTTTCCGATGGAACGCCTGGAAGCCATCTACACCCAGCTGGCGGAGGTGGAGCAGAGCATCAAGACAGGTCAGATGGGTGACTTGCTGGCTCTGGATCTATTGGTGGCTGAGCTCTGTAGGTGAGGCCGGCCTCGAGAACCCGATGCCTCTCGCTTGTGGTTCGCATGGCCACTGCGAACCTTCGCTCCGCTACGTGTCCCCACGAACGATCTTCCGGAATCTGCGTTTGCCGACGCGGATGATCATGTCCTCCCGGGGCTGAACTACAAACTCGATATCTTCAACTTTATCACCGTCGATGCGCACTCCGCCTTGCGCAACGAGGCGACGTGCCGCACTGGCACTTTTTGTCAGGCCCGCATCCTTCAGCAAGTCAATGATACCGATGGGAGCCCATTCAGGTGGGGTGTAGGTGGGGATTTCACTCGGCAGCTGGCCGCGCTGAAAGACGCGCACGAATTCCCTCTCTGCCTCCCGAGCCGCTTCCTCACCGTGGAACTGCCGCACGATGTCACGGGCCAGGTGCATCTTGACATCGCGGGGGTTCACCGCGCCCTGAGCCAGTTGCTGGCGGATCTCCTTCAATTCGTCGTCGGGGACCACGCTGACCAAGGTGAGGTACTCGACGAGCATGTCGTCGGTGATGGACATGGCCCTGCCGTACATCTGCTCCGGTGGGTCCGTCAGGTCGATGGTGTTGCCAAAACTCTTGCTCATCTTGCGCCCGTCGGTCCCCGGCAACAGCGGCACCAGAAACACGTCCTGAGGGGGCAGGCCGAGGCTGGACTGCAGCTCACGGCCAGCCAGGATGTTGAACTTTTGATCCATGCCGCCGAACTCGACGTCTGCATCGATGGCCACCGAGTCATAGGCTTGTAGTGTCGGATACATCAATTCCATGAGCGTCAAGGGGCGGCCTTCCTCCCAGCGCCTGCGGAACGTCTCATGGGCCATCATCTGGGCCATGGTGAAGCGACTGGTGAGGTTGAAGACATCGGCCAACGTGAACTTCCCGAACCACTCGCTCTGCCAGCGGATTTCGGTGCGTGAGCGATCCACCAAGATGAAGAACTGCTGCATGTAGGTTTCCGCGTTGCGCTGCACATCCTCTGGGCTGAGCATGGCCCGGCTCTCATCACGGCCGCTGGGGTCACCGATCTGCGCGGTCCAGTCACCGACAATGAGCACCACCGTGTGGCCCAGATCCTGAAATTGCCTCATCTTGCGCAGCCCGATGGCATGACCGATGTGCAGGTTGGGCTTGCTGGGATCCAAGCCCATCTTCAGGCGCAGCTTGCGGCCCGAGCGCAGCCTCTCCTCGAGTTCCTCTCTGACAATGACTTCGGCTACTGTGCGATCGAAAATGCGTTCCAGAGGATCCATGGCTTGCCCCTATGCCCCGATTTGGAGCGTATTATACCAAAGAGCCAGGCAAGCTGAAAAAAACCAGTATTCTGTCATCTAACAAGAAAGCCAGTAGAGGTTGCCAGATCCAGGTTCTATCCTGCTGGCACTATGCGAGGTGTTTCGGGGCGGGCGCTCTGAGGGGGATTCTTCGATTGTTGATGGCGCACTACTGGATCACTCTTCACCGGGTGTCCACCCGCCACGGCGAAGGATGTCTAGGAATTCGACAGACTTGAGCCTACGCTCCAAGATATGAACCAGGTACTTTTGCAGCACATCTTCCAGTTCGTAGTGGGTGGAGCGACGTAGCTGCAGCCGGGCGCACTCTGCGTACCCACGGGTCTGCAGGTAGCGTAGCACCTTGAGCACTGCTAGCGAGATGGGCCTCGCCTCTGCCTGGCCATCGCCGCAGCGTGGACAAAGCACCCCACCTGCTTCCAATGAGAGAAAGTTGGTGACCGGCTCAAGGGAGGCATTGCAGTGCGGGCACTGGAACAGCTGTGGGCGATATCCCGACACGTCCAGCAGGTGCAGTTCAAAGAAGCGCATCGTAAGCGCTAGATTGGTCGATTGTCCAGTCCAGCTCAGTACGTCGCAGAGCAGGAGATAGAGCGCACGGTTCTCAACATGCTCTTCACTGAAGCGATCCACCAACTCCACGACGTAGTAGGCATGGCTCATCCGCCAAAGGTCCTGGCGAAGGCCCACGTAGGGTTCGATGGTCTCCGCCTGAGTGATAATGTCCAGATTGCGGCCCCGGGCAACGAGCAGCTGCGTGCGTGTGAATGACTCAAGATGGCCGGCCTTGCGGCTTGTAGGCTTGCGTATCCCTTTGGCCAGCAGGCGCAACTTGCCCATGAAGGGGGTGAAGACAGTCAGCAGGCGGTCAGCTTCACCAAAGTCGCTGCGCCTGAGCACAACGCCTTCCGTGCGATAGACTCGCTCACGATCGGGCAATATTCCTTCTCCCCCTGTGAGACGGAGAAACCGGTCTTCTGGCCAGGTCAGCTACGACAATTGCTTGCGCAGCTCACGAGCTACGCTTGTGGCCACCTGGCGCACAAGTTCCTCATCCGCAACATCCCCACCACTGGCTTCGCGCCCGCACGCACCGCACAAGACGCACCCTGGACCCTCATAGTCAGGCGGCAGCCCCAGCTTCTTGCGGCGCATCTCCACCAGCTTGCGCACCTCTTCCTGAGGCAGCAGTCCAACTCTCCCCAGCTGACGTGCCGTCAGCGTAATGCGTGCCAGGTGTTCCACCTTCTCCAGTTTCATATAGGCATCAAACAGGGTGGAGCCCACGGTCACCGTGCCGTGGCGATCAAGGATCAGCGCATCGTGGTCGTGGATCAGTTCGCGGATGACTTCCGCTCCTGCCACAGTGGAGGGGGTAGCGTAAGCGGTGGTGGGTATCGAACCCAGGTTCACGACCACCTCAGGCAATACGCACTGCGCCAGTGACACACCAGCGATGGTGAATGCGGTGGCGGTAGGCGGATGAGCGTGGAGGACAGCGCCCACGTCAGGACGCTGCCGGTAGACCTCCAGGTGCAACTCGATTTCCGAGGTAGGTGTGCGCGCCGTGCCACTGTAAAAAGAACGCACAGGCTTGCCCTCCAGATCCGTCAGCACCGCGTCTGATGGCGAGAGGAAGCCCTTGCTCAAGCCACTGGGCGTCACCAGCAGGTGCTCTCTACCGATGCGCACAGAGGCATTCCCGTCGCTGGCTGCCACCCAGTCCTTCTCCCAAACCAGGCGACAGACGCGAACTATCTCCTCGCGCAGAGCAGCCTCTTGTTGGCGTTCAGCGTATGTGGTCAAGGAGGTCTTCTCCTGGAGGGTCAGGAATCATGAGGTGGCATCCTGGATTGGAGGGTGCCGTCGTCGCCCTGCCACTGGATCTCGTCAACGATGCCCACGATCACCGCGCGGACTGCACCGACCGGCTCGAGGTTCAGTAGCTGGCGTGCAGAATTGCCCTCATCGACATAGAGCACGGTCTCACCTACCCCGGCATCCACGATGTCTATGCAGATTACGGGGTCTTTCCAGGGCGTGCCCTCGGGGTATACGGGCTGTACAAGCAGCAGCTTGAACCCCCCATAGTCCTTCAGCTTGATGGTCGAGACGATGTTGCCAATTACTTTGCCCAGAAACAACGGTTGACTCCCATGCCAAGACTACTCTGGAACCGCGCTCACAGCGACGTAGATATCGTCCACAATGCCCACAATACCATGGTCGACCGGCGTGAACCATCGTTCTAGCACCATCGCCGCTTCGCGCCCGCCAACCATACAGATGATCTCGCCGGGCCCAGCCATGGCTGTGCCATCGGCGGCTATGACCGGCCGCCCTGTTGGCTTCTCATCCGGCGTGAGCGGCTGCACAATGAGCAGCTTCACGCCTACCAATGCCTCGTGTTTCTCACTGGCAATGACGGTACCAATCACGCGCGCTAGTTGCATCTCGTATCCCGCTACACAATCTTCTGCCGCATGTCTTCGTGCAGCTGCGGAATCACTACAAAGCGGATGAGCAGACCCTCGTCTTTGATCACATCGACGCCTGCGTCAACCGCCGCTTCCACGTTCGGCACGTCGCCGACGATCAGTACGAAAGACTTGCCGCCCAGTCCATTGGCCAGGCGAATCTCCGTCAGCGTCACTGCTGCCGCCTTGGCCGCAGCGTCTGCTGCAACGATGGTGGAAGCTACGCTAATGGTTTCGATTACGCCCAGAGCTTCGACCTCTTCCATCTCCACTGCGCCGGCAATAGCCGGAAACACCGAGAGGTGCACGTTCGGTAGGAAGAGCCGATCGACGACAGCATCACCGCCAGCCTCGAGGCCCGATTCCATCGCTTCACCAACCGGGCCCGTGTCCCCGCCCACCAGCACGATGTACTTGCCCGGGCACACCGTGCGCGACTCCAAGAGATTCACCGGCGCACGTTTAACCATGGCATCACCTACTCTTATGCCAATAGCGATGCTGTTCGTTTCCACTAGACCAATGGCTGGTTGCATGGTACACCTCAAGATCAGTCAACGGTTATCGGTTGTCGGCTCCGATTAGCCTACAGGCTTGCGGTTCAGAACTTGGCCGCTCTCGATCTGTTCCTCCACCCAGCTGATCAGGCCATACAGCGGGGGACTGGCAACATCCCGCAAGTGGCTCAGTTTGGCCGCCGCGGATTCATCCACGAAACCCAGACGTCGGCGGAGGTGGCTATGATAGGCTAACTCGGTGAGAGAAGACCTTGCAGGATGCAAAAAGTGCAAGTGTTGCTTGAGATACTGCCTCGCAGAGCCTTCGGCGATATTCGCAGGTACTGAGACAGCCGCACGCCGCATCTGGGAGACAAGCCCACAGAGTTCCGAACGAGGGAACTCTTCTGTCGCCCCACAGATACTCACTGCCAGATCATCCGCACGCTGCCAGGCAACGATGCCCTCGTAGACCTGCGCCATTCTCCCCCCACCGATAACCGTCAACCGTTAACTAGCTTCTATGCGAATGTGTTTCTCAGTCACCTCTGCCACCCTGCCGGCGATCGACGCGTGTACCATCGCACCCATTTCGCCATCCGGGATGGAAGCGATCAGATCGCCGCTTTTGACTTTGGCGCCCTTCTTCACCGTGGGCGTTGCAGCCGCGCCGATATGCTGTTTCAGTGGAATACGCACTTGATCCGGCCGTCGATCTTGCTCATTCAGGGGCACGGCATAGTCACGATAGGCAGCGAGACCCAGTTTGTCGATCAGGCGGTTCATGGGAACACGTCGGTAGCGGAACATGTCGTGCGACGACACATCTCTGCGTCGGTGCACCGTATTCTTCCAGCCAGCCTCGCTGAGCTTGCGTTTCACAGCACGGTAGTAGGACATCGGCGAGAGGTCCAGCGGGCAGGCGTAAGCCTCGCATAGACGGCACTCGCAGCACAGCACGGCAGCCGTGACAATGTGCGTCGGCTGCTCCAGACCGTAGTTGATGGAGCGCATGATCTCATGCGGCTGCAGGGCATGACCCAAGAGGTACCGTGGGCAGAGGTCGGTGCAATCACGACACTGGTCACAGATGGACCGCCCACGACGGACCGCATTAGCCAGTGGCCTGGTCATCCAGCGCACCACTGCATTATCCGCTGGCAGAACCAACAACCCGCCCGTGGTCTTGGTCACCACGTCCGTTGACTGCACGATCCGTCCCATCATCGCTCCTCCAGCAACGAACACGAGCTCCTGCCGTGTCAAGCGCCCGCCCCCATCCGTTGTGCCACCCACCCAGTCCACCACCTGAGCGAAGGAAGTGCCAGCCGGAACGCGAAGCGTGGCTGGATGCCTGACCTCGCCGGTCACGGTGAGGTAACGATGTGTGACAGGAACGTTCTCGGCCGCACGCGCTACGTTGAAGAGCGTACCCACATTGCTGACCACTGCCCCAACTTCAAGCGGGATGCCGCCCTCCGGGACCATGCGCTCCAGAACATCGTAGACGAGGATGAACTCGTCACCAGACGGGTAGAAGCTGCCAAGTAGATGCAAGGAGATGCTCTTGTCGCCGTCTGTCGCCCGCCGAAGGGCATCGACCGCACCTCTGTATTCCTCCTTCAGAGCAATGATTCCACGTGGCGCGCCAGTGGCCTGCATGGCCAGGCGCAGCCCCTGCACAATCACCTTCGGATAGCGGGCCATCAGGTGCTGATCGGCATGCAGAAGGGGCTCGCATTCTGCACCATTGGCGATCACTGTATCCACTTGTGCTGACAGCTTGACATGCGTGGGGAAGCCAGCGCCCCCTGCCCCGACCACGCCGGCAGCCTTGACCTTCTCTACGATGTCATTCGCCACCAGTTCAATCCTTCGGAACCAGCATACGAGTTCCAGGACCCAAGATGCAGGCTTACCCAGCAGACCTGCCTGTCCCTATCCTGGAGCCTGGATCTTGCACAGTGCATCATGCCTTGGGCACCTACACGATCCTGAACGAATCCACCAAGGTGCAGCGGCGCACCCGGCCAAAATCCTTGGCCGAGGTCACGCCCTCACCCGTGGGGCTGGCGATGGAGAAGGAAGTGTACCCCTCTCCACCGAAGCCAAGACCAGCCAGTGAAGGGCCATTCTTGACGAAGATACTGCAGTTGATCTCGCGGGCCATTCGGCTGAGGTGATCCACGTGTTTGGACCACATCACGGCCGTGTGTCTACGACCTCCCTCCAGGGCGATGGCCAGTTCAATGGCCTCATCAGCACTGCCGGCGCGCACCAGAGGCATCACGGGCATCAGTTGCTCGGTCCACAGCAATGGGTGGTTGCGATCCACTTCCACAAGTGCGAGCTTGATCTCGTCACCCACGGCGATGCCGATCTCCTTAAGAATCAGCTTGGCATCGCGCCCGACCCAGGCCTTGTTGACTACGCTTTCCTCAGGCGGCTCGCGTACCTCGTGGAATATCACCTTCTCCAGTCGTTTCATCTGCCACGAAGTGATCTCATGCGCCCCATGTACCTTCATTGCCGCCTTGAGTTGATCCGCGATCGAGGCCACTGCCACGATCTCCTTCTCCAGCACGCATACCACATTGTTGTCGAATGAAGCGCCGGTGATGATCCCCTTTGCCGCATCATCGATACTCGCCGTCTCATCGACCACCGCTGGCGGGTTGCCAGGACCAGCACAGATCGCCTTCTTACCGCTGTTCATGGCCACGCGCACTACACCCGGGCCGCCGGTCACCACCAGCAGGCGAATGCCTGGGTGTTTCATGAGCCGCTGGGCGCTTTCGATCGTAGGTTCACGCGCAGCAGTGAGCAGATTGGGTGGCCCCCCGGCAGCAACGATCGCACGGTTGAGCATCTGTATCGTGTGGGCGCAGCATTCCTTGGCCCCAGGATGCGCGTTGAAGACGACGCTGTTGCCGGCTGCGATCATGCCGATAGCGTTGCAGATGATTGTAGACGTTGGATTGGTGCTGGGCGTGATCGCGCCGATGACACCGTAGGGTGCACGTTCCACCAAGGTCAGCCCGCGGTCGCCGGTCCAGGCGAGTGGGCGCAGGTCTTCGATTCCTGGCGTGTTCTTGGCCACCAGGAGGTTCTTATTGACCTTGTCTTCCAACCGGCCCATGCCAGTCTCCTCACGAGCCATGCGGGCCAGCAGCTCGGCGTCGTCCTGTGCGGCCTTTCGCATGGCCTCGATAAGGCGAGCACGCACCGCCAGCGGCATGCCGTCCAGCGTACGGAAGGCAACTTCGGCCGCCGCAATCGCCATGTCCACATCGGGGAAGATGCCATCTTGTCCCGAAGGGACGCCCATTTCAGTGCCCGGCGGAGGTTTCACCGGAGCCTGTGATGGCCGTTCTACGGCTGATGTACCCGCAGCCTGATCCAACTGAGCAAGTACGCGCTCTACAATCGAATGGATGCGCCGCTCATCGATCTCCATCATGCCCTCTTAGCCTAGTCGACTTCACGGTACTTGTGGTACCGTAGTTGGCCACCAATTTCCCACTGGTCAATGATGGCCATGATGACAGCGTCGATAGGGCGCCGGTCGGTGCGAACCGTCTGCCGGGCAGAGCTGCCGGTGGCATAGAGAACATACTCGCCTATCCCTGCACCCACGACATCGGCAGCTACCACGTAGGCCCCGGTTTCCTCGAGGTCAACATCGACGTTCTTCACCAGCATGAACTTAAAGCCCTCGACCTTGGGATCCTTGCGGTTCGAGACCACAGTGCCAACAATTTTGCCAATTAGCATCGCACCTCCTCACTGGAGGAGAGATTCTATCAAGTCAGAGAGGAGCATTTCTCCCGCCTGGCTTCCTCTTATCCCTCAATCTCCTTCATCGCCTGCTCAGTGCGACCCAGGGGCAGCACCAGGTCGATGTTGACATGCGGGCGGGCGATGACGTGCGCTGAAATGATCTCGCCGACCTTTTCTGCGCCGCGCACGCCTGCTTCCACAGCAGCCTTGACCGCAGCAACGTCACCGCGCACGATCGCAGTGACATATCCTCCGCCGATCTTCTCGTAGCTGACCAGTTCGACCTTGGCCGCCTTGACCATGGCATCTGACGCCTCCACCATCGCAGCGAACCCTCGGGTCTCGATCATGCCCAATGCTTCTGCCATTGTTACGTGTCCTCCTTAACGAGTCTATTCGCGTTTCTTCGCCTGCATCGTCTGGCCAGTGATGCCCTCTATGGCTGCTACGGCTGCACCGTAACCAGCCATGATATCTCTCTCTTCGCCGCCAAGATAGACGCGCCCGTAAGAGCCAAAAGGCCGTACCTCCACAATGTTGATCTCCGCCGCCTTTTCGGCTTCGTTTGCAGCCAGGGCAGCGTAGGCTGCAGGAGCCACCTCCATGATGTACAGCGTCTGTGCAGGGATCAACATCATGCCATTCCGGTTGCGGTTCACCAGCTGAGCATGATGGTCATCCACGTGCCGAATAATCTGACTAGACTGGATCTCTGGCTTCCAGCGATCTTCTGGATTCAGATCCAGCGCATCGAGGATGGCCCTGCCGGCATCGCGCACATCTGCCTGCGAAGCGGAGTGCACCTCCAACAAACCAAACAGTCTCTCTACCACCTGAACGGCAGGCTTTACATTGGTTGCCTTGACCGCAATGTCGGTCATGCGGTTGATCTCGATGCCCGGTGATATCTCCACCCACAGGGAGGCATCGCCCACCACCGGCAAGAAGCCACGTGCCGTTGAGCCGATGAACGCTGCCATTTGTGGCTGCAAGGCATCCAGAAATACGTATGCACGCAGGTCTACCAATACAGCACCTCCTCTCTATTGACAAAACGCGTAATGCTCTCTACGTCCTCAGCCGCTTTAACACTACAAAGCCCAAGACAAACGCGGCGACAAAGAACACCCCGACACAGCATAGTAGCCCCCCTCCCAAGAGCGTAGGAACAAAGCTCCTCGGGATCCGCACAGGGAGAGGAGGCAATTCCGTCTCCACTGGAGACAACTGGCTCAGGTACTCCCTCCACTCGTTTTCGAGCTCTTCCAGGGAAAGGCCAAAGGCGTGATCCACAGCCGCCGCGGTGGCTTTGCCATCCTTGAAAGCCTCCAGAAAAGTGGCCATTGCGTCTGCACCGTAGCGCTCCAGGATGAACCCGACCACGCTCAAGCTCTCCGCATACGAGAGTGTAGCCTTCCGCTCGTCCGCCGGGAAGCCGCCGCTGATCTCCCCCAGCGAAAGCAGCTCACCCCTTCGCACGGCCTGCCGCACCAGTGCCATTTCCTCGCTGTGAGACCTGGCCTCATTAAGGATCGCCAGGCCCTCATTCAGCCAGCGGGGCGGGCTGCTGTGAGGGTGGAAAGTGGCCTGAAAAAAGAGGATATGCGAGATTTCGTGCGGGATGACCTGTTCCACGGCCCAGTTGAGGCTGGAACCTCCTGATTCGGCATAGCCAACAATGACCGACGCCCTGCTGAAAGCCTCACCACCCACCCACTGGTTGAGATAGGGAAAAGCCGAACGGAACGCCTCGCGGCTGGCATACATGATGATGCGGATCTGGTATTCGACTACTGCCCCTGTCGCGGCCGATAGCCGCTGCAACGCGGCCACAGCAGAGTCGAAAAGCTTCTGACCTACCTGCTCGCCGCCCGCCTGCCAGAAAACAGCCACCTCGTCGTTCGCCAGCACGTGCCAGGAAAAGCGCACATCATCGTAGTATACAGTCTCCGGATCGGTGCGCAGCTGGTTGCCCACCTCATCCACAATAACCCAATGGTATTCGATGGGAATTCCTGGCGGAACCGAGATGTTCTTCGTGTACCACCGGTAGGTAGCCTCAACGTGGTGGCCAGGGTCGAAATCGGGCCGGGCGAAGGTGTCCGAAGGCTCACCGCGCTGGCGAAAGATCAGCTGAATGGACACAATTGGACTCACATCGTCGGCCACGGCAATGTCGAAAAAGAGCTCCTCCGGAAAGTTGTTGCGCGTCGTCGAGGACAGCAACTGAATCGGTCCATCAGCCCCCACTGTACGCGGTGCAATCAGGCAAAGGCTGAGCAGCGACAAGCCGATCAGCAGATTCCGACACACTCTGAACCCGGACCCAGTCACTCTTGAGCTATTTCTCCTCAGCCTCGCGCAGGATCTTGACGCCAGCGCTGGCACCAAGACGGGTCGCACCGGCAGTGATCATCTTCTGCGCAGTCTCATAATCACGGATGCCGCCTGCAGCCTTCACCCCCATCTCGGGACCGACGGTGCGCCGCATCAGCTCCACGTCGTGCAGCGTGGCACCGCCAGGTCCAAACCCTGTCGATGTTTTGACATAGTCGGCCTGGGCTGCCTTGGCCAGGGTACAGGCCTTGACCTTCTCGTCATCGGTCAGCAGAGCTGTCTCAATGATCACTTTGACCAGGGCACGGTTGCGATGTGCCACATGCACCACGGCCTCAATGTCGCGTTGCACCAACGCATAGTCCCCACCTTTGAGGGCCCCGATGTTGATTACCATGTCTATCTCGGTCGCTCCATCCCAAATGACTCGCTCAGTCTCGTAAGCTTTCACCTCCGGCAGCGTCGCGCCCAGTGGGAAGCCGACCACGCTGCAAACGTGCACGTCGCTGCCGCGCAAGAGCTCAGTGCACTGCCGTATGTTACACGGGTTGACGCAGACAGCAGCAAAGTGATGTTCACGGGCCTCGGCGCAGAGTGTGGCAATCTGATCAGCAGTAGCCTCCGGTTTGAGCAATGTGTGGTCAATGTACTGGGCGACTCCAGCAGGCACACGGACTAGCCCTGGCGCAGCACCCAGGCGCACCGCGCCTGCATCTACAAACTGCTGCACCAGCGCAGGGCGCTTCTCCACGCATAACATGCAGCTCGAACAAGTGCCGCCAATGGCCAGCGTGCAGACGCTGCTGTCCTGCTGCACGCGCAGCATGGCCACAACCTCACGTGTGATCTGCTCGACCAGAATCTCGATATCTGGAGTTGCTGTGGTCATATCACCCTCGAATCACGGTTGATCAGGAGGCAGTAGGGACCAAAGCCGCCACTACCGACCAGCGTGTTTCATTTCTTGAGATAGCGCTGCTCGATGGCCATGATCTTGTCCACACGGCGTGCGTGCCGCCCAGCGCCGAATGCGGTGTCTAGCCAGGTCTGGACAATCTGCCGCGCCAGGTTTACGCCAAGGAGGCCCCCGCCCAGCGTCAGCACGTTGGCATCGTTGTGCTCGCGGCTGTTGAGTGCCGTCGACAGATCGTAGCACATGGCAGCACGAACGCCCGGGACCTTGTTGGCAGCCATACAGGAGCCAATGCCAGCTCCATCGACCATGATGCCCCGCGATGCCCGACCGTCAGACACTGACCTAGCCACGGCATAGGCAAAGTCTGGATAGTCCACGGAGTCGGTGCTGTGCGTCCCACAGTCCAATACCACATAGCCCAGCTCCTGTAGGTAGCTTTTGAGAGCTTCCTTCAGAGCGAACCCGCCGTGATCCGCTCCCAAGGCCACCGTCTTCTCTGGACTGGCCGCTTGCTGCAGGGAACGGGGACTTGATGCAGGTGCAACTGAAGGGGGGCTGCCCGGCCCCTCGCGGGTAATCTTGAGCTGTCGTTCGATGACCGCGTCACGGGCCAATGGCGTTATCAGCGCATCAGCAGACACCACGACCTGGCTTCCGCGCGCCAGATCCCGCACGTCCGACTCGGTGACCAACTTGCGGTCGGTGACCGTGTGGCGTTGTTGAGGTGAAGGGGAGGAATCGCCCTGCAAGGCCTTCTGCACGGCGCTGCGCACCAGGTTTCGAATCTCATCTTCCTGCATCAGCTGCGCCCTTGTTCAGAATTGCGAGACAATTATACGCTATGTGCTCCGAAAGTCAAATCACGCACCTAGAGTACAGTCCCTGAATAGCCCGTTTGGCCAAAGAATGACCACAAGAAGTGGTCATTGCGTCGCACAGAAGATCCTTTCTCACTGAGGACGAGCTTTCTCAGTGACCTGGGGCCTGCAGCAGGAGCAAGATACTCGCATCGTACACCCTAACCGGTCGCTATATCCCATTTACGTGGTCAATCAGCCACAGCGCAGCCCCCTAAGGCGTCTCAGACATAGGCTGGTGGCCACATCTCGAGAGCAGACGCGGTTTGCGGGGCCGGTGCTCCCGTCTTGCTTGCTACGTCCCATACCCTGTCCGCGACCACCGCGGCGTCTGCCTCCTGCAAACTTCGGTCGCGGTTGGGCCCACCCTCAAAGCCTGGCATTTGACCAGGCCTTGAGCGCCCCGGCAGGCCAAGCCCGTGCCAGGCTGGGACGCAGCTTTGACAAACGTGTGATTTCGTGCTATTTTCACTTGGCCTGAAGACGAGGTTCCCCCTCTTGTGTGTTCCCCACTAGGGCGATGACTGTTCCGAGGCGAGAGATCGCTGAGCTATCCAGGAGGAACCATCTCAGCTCCGCGATCTGCGCTGCGGAAGGGCAAGGAGAAAATCTTGAAGATCACGTTCATGGGCGCCGCGCAAACGGTGACCGGCTCCATGCACATGCTGGAGGTCAACGGCTCGCGAATCCTGCTGGATTGCGGGCTTTTTCAGGGGCGCCGCCGGGAGACGTATGAGCGAAACCGCAACCTGCCCTTTGATGGCCATCAACTTGATGCGGTCATCCTCTCCCACGCGCACATAGACCACAGCGGCAACATCCCCAACTTGGTCAAGAGCGGCTACAGGGGCAACATCTACGCCACCTCTGCCACGCGCGATCTGTGCAGTGCGATGCTGCTGGACTCGGGCCATATCCAGGAAAGCGACGTACGTTACGTAAACAAGAGGCGCAAGAGAAGAGGGTTGCCCCCAGTAGAACCTATCTACACCGTCGCCGACGCGCGGGCCAGCCTGGACGGCTTTGTCAGCATCAACTACCGTCGTCCGTTCAACGTGGCCCCAGGCGTGCAGGCCACGTTCTATGACGCTGGACACATCCTGGGTTCCGCCATCACCGTACTGGATGTAGAAGAGAGCGGCCGCAGCTACCGGCTCTGTTTCACGGGCGACCTGGGGCGTAGGGGCTTGCCCATCATCCGCGATCCAGAAACGGTCCACGATGTGGACTATGTGATTACTGAGAGCACCTATGGTGCGCGCGAGCACGAAAGCCCACTCTACGCTCAAGCCATTCTATCTGAGATCATCCATATCACGCACGATCGCGGCGGCAAGGTCATCATTCCGTCCTTTGCTGTGGGGCGCACACAGGAGATTGTGTTCGACCTGCACAAGCTGATCGTCAGCGAATGCTTGCCCGATATGCCCGTATACGTGGACAGTCCGCTGGCGGTCAACGTGACCGAAATCTTCCGCCTGCACCCCGAATGCTACGACGCCGAAGTGATGAGCTTTTTGCAGAACCGCGAGGATCCTTTCGGTTTCTATCGTCTGCACTACACACGCTCAGTGGAAGAGTCCAAGGCGCTGAACGACTTTGAGGGCCCTTGTATCATCATCAGTGCCTCGGGAATGTGCGAGGCGGGCCGCATCCTGCACCACCTCAAGCATCACATCGGCGACCCGCGCAATACGGTGCTGTTCGTGGGGTTCCAGGTAGAGAACACGCTGGGTCGCAAGATCCTGGATGGCCAGAAAGAAGTGCCCATCTTCGGCGACCGATACCGAGTAGATGCTCAGATCAGGTCGATTCAAGGCTACAGCGCCCACGCCGACAGAAACGAGTTGCTGGCCTACATCCGCCGCCTTATGGATGACCAGCGACTAAAACAGGTGTTCTCGGTGCACGGCGACCTGGAAGCTTGCCAGGCGTTGGCCGAAGGCATCCGTGCTCTGGGAATGGACAACGTGCTCATCCCGCAGCGCATGCAGGTAGTGGAGATATAGGCTTTTGAAGATGAAACAAGACAACGCAGCAATGCTCCATTCCGCCCAGGTGGATGCAGCGACGATCAAGGTCGATCTACACGTGCACACCTGCTATTCCAAGGATTGTCTCGTCTCTCTGGAAGACGTGATCGCCGCTGCTCAGCGCCAGGGCCTGGGTGCCCTGGCTGTTCTCGATCACAATGCCATCGAAGGGGCATTGGCTCTGCAGGCGCTGGCCCCGTTCGCGGTTATTGTGGGCGAGGAGATCTACACAACCGAAGGTGAGATCGCTGGTCTGTTCCTGCGCGAGCTCATTCCCCCAGGGCTCACGCCCGCGCAGACGGTGGCGCGCATCCAGGAGCAGGGCGGCTTGGTCTACATCCCACACCCGTTTGAGAGCATCCGCCAGGCGAGACTGAACGAACGTGCGCTGATGGAGGTCTTGGATCACGTGGATGCCATCGAGGT
>Ga0111173_1064_pt1 | contig 26015 bp, 22 predicted proteins | sample DeeMarSWOR324_28_FD_80234 | JGI IMG/M metagenome (GOLD analysis project Ga0111173, IMG submission 80234) | Anaerolineae bacterium SM23_84
GACGACACGGAGGCCGAGCCAAGACGATCCAGATTTGGCGCAGGACAAATGGATCTTCCCTATCTTGTGGCGCAACCTGCCAGATCTCGGTTCGTGTTTCTGCATCGGGATCAGGTTCAAACACACACAGCACGCGCCGTATGGCACCACGATTGCCGTCAACTCTGCGACTGTGAGTGGGGAGTTGTTCCAGCCTGCAAGGCGATACAGAGGCACACCGGAGGGGATCGAGAACATTCTCAGCCTCCATCAGAATGACGCTCTGTTCCAGGCTCGGATCATCGATCCGCCATGGCAAGGAGTGTGGAGGGGCACCCCTGACCAGGAACCGCACTGGGCGTACCTTACGCTGGAAATCGATGAGTACAGACTGTATGTGGACTGCCGACCAGGAGAGCCTCTATGTGAGCCAGCGGCCCGCGTCACATCGGATCTCAGACCGGGCAGCATGCAGGTCGGCAGTCACGATGATCGGACCGCGGAGAAGGGAGAGGACAAGTTGCCCTGGTGGACAGAAGTGTGGGTCGATCACATAGGCATCTGGTCCCTCGCATTGTGGCCGTAGCGGAGACGGTCGCGGTCCGCTCCTCCTAGCCATCTCCAACGATGGCCCACAGGCTTGCTGCGAGGCTTCCGAAGCTCTTCGAACTTCGGAAGCCTCCGCTCATTTGACTGCCGACAGAATCCTGGCCATCATCTCCGGGTCATCGCGCAGCAAGCCGGAGCTCGGCAACCGCTGCAGGAGCTCCGGAAGGTTAGCGTCACGGGCGAACACATCTTCGAACAGCGGCATCGCCTCGTCCACGCGCCCCAGATCCGCCAGCGTCACTGCCTGCCAAAACGGGAGTTCTGGGATCTGCGGGGCCATCTCGGCTGCGATGCGATACTCCCACAGCGCCTCCTCCACCCGATCCTCTCCAAGAAACGCGTCGCCCTGGTTCATGTGTTCGTAAGCGCGCTGAAGGTGCAGCAAGCGTCGGATTTCCACCAGCGGCTCCGGGTGATCCTCCACTCGCAGTTCCATCACCACTCCTGTCCAGGGCTCCGGGCTTGGTTCAGCGGCGACGATGAGGATCGCTGCACTCTGCTTGCCCCGCAGGTCGCCACCGGTGGCCTGCGCTGCATCCAGCGCTGCCAGCAAGCGGTCTGCCAGGTCGCCCTGCGCGTCTCGATAGGCACGCGCCATGGATGGCCAGACCTCACGGTTGGCCATCATGTTCGCCTGGACACTGAAACCATCGCCGGTCGCATGGCCGGCCTCGGCAATGCAGCGTGTGCCAGTGTGGACAGCAACCCGCCCCTTGCTGTCTACCATCGCCACCTGGCGCAGTTCGCGCCGGTCGTCACCTGCGATAAGCTCAGCCAGTGTATGGCCCGCTGAACCGCCATTGCGCATGCCGTCCAGACCCCGTGGACCATAGGACACCTCGACCATGGATTGGGTTGCCACTGCGCCTACACCGGCCTCCGCCCAACACACCTGGCGGCCAACCGAAAACCAGTGAGACTGCACGGCCACGCCGAGCTGGCCGGTCGCCGGATCGCGGGCTACGATCGAATAGGTGCTGACCAGCTCAGAGGGGCGGAATTGTCGGTCGCTCATTGTATCCTCCACATCTTGGGAATGGATCTGCAGGCTCTGGGCGCTGACTGCCGCAATCGTGCGCAAACGCCAGCCGGGCACAGAGGGTTGTGTGTCAGCACCATTCTCGGAGCACGCGGCAGGGTTCAGGCATGAGGCGCAGCAGATGAGATCCGCATCGCAACGGCCTAGGTCTTTCTTACAAAGACCCTGGCGTGCTCGCTTTCGCCAAACGACTGGATCTGCTCAGGCTTGTCCGCAAAGAACTCGTCAATCGCCCTCTTGGCTCCTGGGAACTCTGTCTCGGGGTCATCATACTCATCGAAAACAATGTACCCGCCGGGCAGCACTCTGTTGTACAGGAATTCGAGGCACACTTTGTAGGATTCATACAGATCGCAGTCCAGGTGGACCAGTGTGAACCGCTCGTTCGCTAGATGCGGCAGGGTATCTTCAAAAAAGCCCTTCAGCAGCACTACCTGATGGGAGAACCCCAGTCTACTGATTCTCCGGCTGAGCTCCGCGAAGGATACGTCTCCGAAATAACCCTCTTGAGCCATAAAGTGGAACCGCCCGTCCCCGTATGCGTCCTTCGCCGTGGGCTCCGGAAAGCCCTCGAAGGAATCGAGACCAAATACCTTGGCGCCTATCCCGCGCCGTCTCAGCAGATGTGCCATTCCCAGCAGCGTCCTGCCGCGGTACACTCCACACTCGATGACAGCCCCATCAAACTGATCGATTGCGTTGATCGCCCGCTGGAGAGTGCTGAAGCTCGGGCGATTCCCCACATGTCCAATCCCCAGGACAGTGAGCACAAGGTCGGGGCAACGATCGACATTGCTCCTGTAGTAGGGAGCCAGTATGGGAGTGAGTACTCGACGGATCGTGGTCACGATCCGCAGACCGACCCGACTGCGAACGATCCGCTCCCGTATCGTCATCTTCAACTCCTGCCCTGTGCTATGGCCCACAGCCTCTTTGAGCTCCCCCGCCAGAAGGGGTGCAATCGAGTGGGCCCGGTTCTGCGGGGGTGGGGCAATAAGGATGTTCAAGTATAGCACGCCACGCCTGCCGGCCAAAACCGCGGCGCTCCGCGCCGGCAACGGCTGGGTCCAAAGCCAGACCCACTTCAGGGCCCATGCGGGCAAGCGCCACCCGCAGCACTTTGGCGATGACACAGGCTCTCCGATGGACGGGGAGGATGGATTGTGACCCATGTCGAGTACAGACAGCCCGTACAGGTCCTGGTGTACCCCGCGAGATGGGAAGATCAGGGCTGGCGCTATTCGCTGCTTCACCGTATCCCTGGGCGTGGCTGTTTCTGGCAAGGTGTGAGCGGTGGCGTAGAGTGGGGAGAAACGCTGTACAAGGCAGCGCGCCGCGAACCGGTGGAGGAAACTGGGTTGCGCCCGGTAGGCCTCCATCGCGCCGACTGCAGCGATATCTTTGCCCTGCAAAAGGAATGGCAACCCTACTATGCACCCGGCACGGCAGAAGTCGCCGAGCACGTCTTCTTGGCGTTCGTGGAAGGACAGCAGCCCCTGATCGGCGCGGCGGAGCATGACGACTGGCTCTGGTGCACGTACGGCGAAGCGCTAGATCTGCTCCGCTGGCCAGAGAACGTCCGCGCACTCCAGTACTGCGAACGGATACTGCGACTGATTGGCGGCGATATCGCCAGCGCCCAAGGCAGCCAGCCATTGCTTGACGCTACGGCTGCAATCGGGTATCATTGATATGTAAGAAAGCACCCGCAGCCACGCCTGCTACCACAGAGAGTGAGTTCGGAGAGCTGCGGCTTGGCCCACATGCAGCGCGGAGATCGGCACAAGTGTCAACCGAGTCCAAGGCAACAGAGGGAAAACGTAGGCTCACTATTGAACGGGTTGCGCCAGCGCTCGTTGTGCTCGCACAAGGTTCCTACGCAAGGGAGGCTGCAGACCTGGCAGGAGTATCCGTCGCAACCGTGCTCAACTGGATGGATTGGGCCTGGAAGCATCGTGACGAAGTAGACGCCTACTTGCGGGAGAGTCACCCTGACTTACGGGAAGACAGGCTGAAGCACTTGTGGGAGCGAATCGAACGGCGCCGAGCGAGGCGCCAGCGGCGCAGAGACTTTGCAGAATGGCGCTCTTCTGGATAGCCAGAAACCCGCTTTCTTTGCGAAAGCGGGTTTCTCGTTTTGACAGCGCGGGGCGGCCCGCCCACCGCGATCAGAAGGCACACAACGGAGGTGCCGAGACTTGACCGAGATTGGCGACATGGCCATCCGTTTTCTCCGTCGCTTGATTCGCTTCGATACCACAAACCCACCAGGAAACGAGCTTCCGGCTGCGGAGTACGTCGCGTCCATCCTGCAACAGGAAGGCATTGAACCAGTGGTGCTGCAGTCGGCGCCAGGGCGGGGCAACGTTCTGGCGCGGCTGTGCGGGAACGGTTCGGCTAGACCACTGCTGCTCATGTCACACATTGACGTGGTGCCTGCAGATCCTCACGAATGGGACCGCCCACCGTTTTCCGCCGAGGTGGCGGATGGATATGTGTGGGGCCGCGGTGCAGTGGACACCAAGCAGCTCACAGCGATGCAGCTTGCCACGATGCTGACGCTCAAGAGAGAGAACATCCCTCTGAAGCGAGACATTGTCCTGGCCGCCACAGCGGACGAGGAGGCTGGTGGCGTGCAGGGCATGGGCTGGCTGGCACAGCACCATGCCGAGTGGTTCGATTGCGAATATGCGCTCAATGAAGGTGGCGGCTTTGGTCTCGATATCTGGGGGCAGAGGTTCTACGTGTGCCAGACGGGCGAGAAGGGCGTCTGCTGGATGAAGCTCACGGCACATGGCAAACCAGGCCACGGCTCGATCCCGCATTCGGACAACGCTGTGGCCAAACTGTCCGCGGCCCTCGCGAGGTTGTCCCAGGCCCACCTCCCCCAACACCGCACGAATACGGTCGAACGCCTGGTACGAAGTGTGGCCGCCTCGCAGCCATTCCCAGTGTCATGGCTGCTGCCGTTGGCGCTCCACCCGGCATTGGAGGAACCCGTGCTGCGGTACTTTGAGAAGCAGAGCGAATTGGTGGCGGTTCTGCGGGCCACGCTGCACAACACCGTGTCGCCCACAATGCTGCAGGCTGGCCAGAAGATCAACATCATACCCGGTGAGGCCACGGCAGCATTGGATGGGCGCTTGATGCCCGGTCAACAGCCTGAAGACCTGCTGCGCGAGATCCGGCCCCATATTGGCGACGAGATTGAGGTAGAGGTTGTGGGGCGTTCGCTCGGTTACGAAAGCGAACCGGCCAGCCGGCTCTTCGACCTGATCGGGGATGTGCTTGGCCAACACGATCCAGGCAGCAACCTGGTGCCGTATCTCGTGCCCGGTGCTACTGATGGCCGGTTCTTGGCTGAACGAGGCGTCAAGGTCTACGGCTTCTCCCCAGCCAGACCTGAGCCCGACTGGCCTGTGCTCGAACTGGCACACGGCCGCAACGAGCGGATATCCCTCGACAACATGGAGTTCGGAACACACGTGCTGTACGACATTGTGCGGCGCATATGCACGTGATCCACAAGACCGGGGCCAGATAGGCACTTGCCCATCAAGCAGCCGCGGCCCAGCGTCTGGGCGACATAGGGTACTATTGCGGTCGTCGTACGCGGCTTCACGGACGCGGATATCCTCCCCCGCCCCATACCCAGGACAGCGCAGAGCCTGCTGCTTGGGCGAGAGAGGGATCGCCCCGACTCATCTCCCTGACCAACCACCAGGGCACGCAGAAACCCGGCGTCTCCAGGACGTCGGGTTTCTGTGCTGGTCGATCCGCCTATTGCAGAGATTCGCTGCAGCAGGTATCGCGTCGCGAAACCTTGCCTAGAAGATGTGGAATGACGCAATAACCGGCGCGAAGAGCGAAGATACGAGCGACATCACTGTGATGAGCGTGTTCAAAGAGGGACCAGCCGTGTCCTTGAACGGGTCGCCTACAGTGTCGCCCACCACGCTAGCCTTGTGTGCGTCTGAGCCAGGGCCGCCCAACTCTCCTGCCTCGATGAACTTTTTCGCATTGTCCCACAAGCCACCGGCATTTGCCATGAACAGTGCAAAGACGACGCCGGTAAAAATGCTTCCTCCCAGGAATCCGCCCAATGCCTCTGGCCCCAGGATGAACCCGATTAACAGTGGAAAGACCACGGCCAGAAAGGCCGGCACAACGAGCGAGGACAGTGCGTCCTGGGCAGCCAGCGATACGCATTTTGAGTAATCGGGGGTTTCCTTGCCTGCCAGAATGTCGGGCCGTTCGCGGAACTGCTTGCGGATTTCTTCAATCATGGTGAACGCGTTCTTGGTCACGGAGAGCATGGTCAGTGCGCTGAATAGGGGAGGCGTCATGGCCCCCAGAAGAGTACCAGCGACAACGAGTGGGTTGCGCAGACTGATCAACAGTTCGATGCCCCTCGCTTCAACCACCTGACCGTAAGCAGCGAAGAGGGCAAGCACGGTGAGGGCCGCTGCACCAATGGAGAACCCCTTGGTAATAGCCTTGGCGGTGTTGCCCGCAGCATCCAGTGCGTCAGCTCTGTCGATGGCATCGTGCGACATGCCCGACATCTCAGCAATGCCTTTGGCATTATCCACAATAGGACCGTAGGCGTCAGAGGAAAGAACCATCCCACTGAGGCTCAGCATTCCCACGGCGCTGATGCCGACACCATAGACGCCACTGACCCCGAATCGTTCGGCGATGTAGAACGCTACCAGCGTGGCCAGGGCAATGCCCACCAGCGATGGGACAATACTGACCAAGCCATAGCTGAAGCCGGTGATGATGTTGACGGCCGCCCCGGAATGCGAAACGCGCGCGGTTCTGAGCACCGGTCCCCGGTCCGAGGAAGTATAGTAGTCAGACGTGAAGCCGATGAGCACACCAGCTATGAGCCCAGCCAGCGTCGCCCATAGCACACCGACGTTATAGCCGCCCAACAGCACCACCGCGGTGGCCAGCACCCCGAAGATCACGCAGGTGATGATCGTGCCCCGGTTGAGGGCCTGGCCTGGCTTGCCGTCTTCGCCCACGCGGACGAAGCGCATACCCAGAAGCGATGCCACAATGCCCAGCGTGCAGAGCACCAGAGGGAACACCGTATAGCGCGCTTGAAGAGACACATCACCGGCAAAGACGGCGGCACCCAGCAGCATGGCAGCCACGGTACTGGCCACATAGCTGTCAAAGATATCCGCCCCGGTGCCAGCCACGTCGCCGACATTGTCGCCGACGTTGTCAGCGATCACCGCCGGATTGCGGGGATCATCCTCAGGGATCCCAACTTCTACCTTACCGACCAGATCCGCCGCGATGTCGGCCGTCTTGGTATAGATTCCCCCACCCGCTTTGGCCAGAAGAGCCAGTGCTGATGCTCCGAAGCTAAAGCCGAGTACCAGCTCAGGGTCACCTGTGAGCAGGTATATGAGGCTCATGCCGATGACCGCCAGACCCACCACTGCCAGTCCCATCACGGCGCCGCCGTAGAACGACACCCGGAAGGCACGGTTGAGGTTCTCCCTGGCCGCCGTTGCCGTGCGTACGTTGGCGGCGACAGCCACCGTCATGCCCATGTAGCCAGCGAGTGCCGAACACAGAGCGCCCACCAGGAAAGCCACGGCCATCCTAATGCCGCTCAGCGGATCCACTTGAGCAATCCCGATGCTCAACTGCTCAATGTCGAGGCTGAAGACAACGGCAATGATGAGTCCCAGCACAACGGCGACGCCTCCGAGCGCCGTGTAGAGTGGACCCAGATAGGATGTTGCCCCTTCCTGAATCCAGCTTGCCACCTGTTGTGCTCGCTCCGACCCAGCATCTTGCCGTTTCACCCAGAAGTAAAGCCAGGCTGCCACTCCAGCGGAAGCCACGCCAGCCACGACCGCCGCCAGCAGCCAAGCTTGAGACACAGCAATCATCATTCCTCCCAAAACCAAGAGTTGCACATCATAGATGAGGTGCGGCCCCATCGTATTCAGGGGCAACCCACTTCCAACGCAATAGCAGGCCACCCCGTCGATGGAGCCTGGACTGCTAGAGGACCGCCAATCGACCGGGAAAACCCACACGTCACATCATCGCTACGCGACTGGGATATCAATGCTGAATCGAGCGCTACGACGGGCGGTGTCCATCCCGGAGTTCATCCGTCAAAGGCATGGGGGGAAGTGGAGGAGCTTCTCTTCCCTACAGACACCCCGTTCCCGATCCTGCCGTAGAGGAGGTATGCCGGCTGGATTTGCAGACCATGTTGGTTTGCGCCGCCCCCATGTTCGGCCTTCCAAGACCATGCGCAAGTGCTCGATGCCGGAATAGGGCATATCCCTGCGACCGCAGTATTGTAACCAACTGTCCGGCAAAGTGCAAATGGCGCGCTCCGGTAGCCAGAGGCCACCGAAGTGAGATGGTTCGCGCAGATGAGGATGTCGCTGAGCACACATCCGCGACAAAAAGATTGACGACGCAAGGCATTCGTGCTACAATCGCTGCGATGCACCGATACCTGCAGAAGGGCAGAACTCATCACCCCTGATCGTATTGAAGAACGCGCTCCAAGGAGGCAGCGATGTTCAGTGCAAGAGAGACAGTTTCAGATGATCGATCTCAAGTTTGCTGATCTGGCTGGACGCTGGCACCACGTGACGCTCCCGGCGAGCCAGTTCACTGAACAACTGATGCGCGATGGTCTAGGCTTTGATGGTTCAGCGGTCGGCCTCAAGTCAGTGAAGGCAGGCGACATGGTTCTGCTGCCTGACCTGAGCACTGCCTTCCGCGATCCTTTCTGGGACGTGCCGACGCTGAGCTTCATCTGCTCTGCCTACGAAGCGGACACCAAGCTTCCCTTCCCGCGTGACCCGCGCAATATCGCCCGGCGCGCTGAAAGGTACATGATCGAACTGGGCATCGCAGACCAAAGTCGATGGGGACCCGAGTACGAGTTCTATGTCTTTGACAGTGTGGCCTTTGAGTGCGGCGTGAATGCTGCTTCGTACCGCGTGGACAGCGCAGAAGCGGACTGGCAGAGTGCATCCGGCGGGCTTGGGCACCTGATCCCCCGCCAGGGAGGCTATCACGTCATTCCGCCGAAGGACCAGCTCTACAACCTGCGTACGGAGATAACCGTGGTGCTGGCTGAACTGGGCGTCGAGGTCAAATACCACCACCATGAGGTGGGTGGACCGGGCCAGTGCGAGATCGAAACACCCATGATGGGCCTGCTGCGCAGCGGCGATGTGACGCAGATAGTCAAGTACGTTACCCACATGGTGGCTCGCCAGCACAATCAGACCGCTACGTTCATGCCCAAGCCTCTGTACGGAGAAGCCGGCAGCGGGATGCACTTCCACCAGCATCTGTTCAAGGACGGGCAGAACGCTTTCTACGACGCCGACGGCTATGGCAAGCTCAGCCCAGCCGCCCTGTGGTACATCGGTGGGCTGCTGTACCACGGAGCAGCGGTGCTGGCTTTCACCAACCCGTCGACAAACTCCTACCGTCGGCTGGTGCCGGGCTTTGAAGCACCGGTGAACGCTTTCTTCAGTCTCGGCAATCGCAGTGCGGCAATCAGAGTGCCCAAGTATGCGGATCAGCCTGACACGGCTCGCATCGAGTTTCGCCCTCCTGATGCCAGCTGCAACATTTACCTCGCCTTGGCTGCCCAGTTGATGGCCGGGCTGGACGGCATCCAGCGGCGTTTGGATCCACGTGAACTGGGCCTCGGCCCCATCGACCAGGATGTCTTCTCCTGGAGCGAGGAGCAGCGCAAGACCATCAAGGCCTTGCCGAGGTCTCTGCAGGAGGCGCTGGACGCTCTGGATCGGGATCACGAGTTCTTGCTGGCGGGCGGGGTGTTCGACAAAGGCCAGATAGCCGAATGGATAGAAGCCCGCTCTGAAGAGTACTGTGACGTCCGCAACCGCCCGCATCCGTACGAGATGGAGCTGTACTTTGATGTCTAGGCAATGGACCACATAGGAGGGATTGTATGCCAGGCGACCACGAAGACATCGTTGTCTACGGCACGACTTGGTGCGCTGACTGCAAACGCGCCAAACAGTTCCTCGGAGAGCAACGGGTTCACTACCACTGGGTTGATGTCGACAAAGACGCCGACGCGTTGGCCTATGTCGAGGAGATCAACAACGGCAAGCGCATAATCCCGACCATCGTGTGCCGCGATGGCTCCATCCTGGTGGAGCCTTCCAACGCGGAGCTCGCTGAGAAGCTTGGACTAAACATTCAAGCCCAGCGCGCTTTCTACGACGTGATCATTGTCGGTGGGGGACCTGCTGGCCTAACGGCAGCACTCTATCTGGCACGCGAGAAGACTCATGTGCTGGTCATCGAAAAGAGCGTTCAAGGGGGCCAAGCAGCGGCCACCCAGCTTCTGGAGAACGTCCCTGGCTTCGATGAGGGTATTAGCGGAGAGGAGTTTGGCCAGCGGCTGGCCAAACAGGCTGTGCGTTTTGGCGCGGAGCTCCTGCAAGCGCAACAGGTTACGGACGTGCGGATTGACGGCAAATACCGCGAAGTGGTGACCGCCGATGGAAGCACCTACGGGGCGATGGCGGTGCTCATTGCTAGCGGGTCCCATTACCGCCGCCTAGGCGTGCCCGGCGAGGACGAATTGATTGGCGTCAACATCCACTACTGCGCTACATGCGATGGGGCGTTCTACAAGGGAAAGGACGTGCTGGTCGTGGGTGGCGGAAACAGTGGCTTTCAGGAAGGGCTGTTCCTGACCACGTTTGCCGACCATGTGACCATTGTTGAGTTCGCCCCCGAAGTCAAGGCTAGCCAGGCCTTGCAGGACAAGGTGGCTGCACGTGACGACGTGACCGTCGTCACCAACCACGCGGTACAGGAGTTCCTTGTCTCCGGTGGCAAGCTGAGTGCAGTGAAGATCCTGGACCGTGCGACAGATGAGCTCAAGGAATGGCACCCAGACGGGGTCTTCGTCTTTATCGGGCTCAGCCCAAACAGTGGTTTCCTGCCACGCGATTTCGACCGCGACCGCTTTGGCTTCCTGAGCACCGACGCCATGCTGCAGACGTCGGTCAAGGGGTGCTTCGCCGCGGGTGACGTGCGCGCCGGCAGCACCAAACAGGTCGCTTCAGCAGCCGGTGAAGGCGCAACCGCTGCCCTGATGATACGTGAGTACCTGAAAGAGGCGTAGACAGAGGCACTGATCATGGCCACGTCCCTGGCTGCGCGAGATATCGCTCTTCTGCCCTTTGCCGGGACCTGACTACCCAGCACGACAGTCTCTGCTCGTCAGGGGCAGCCTCATTCCGCGAACAGCCCAAGCATGCGCTAGCTACTCGTTGCAGGCAAACAGGTTGTCTACAAGAGCCACCAGAATGGCATTCTCTGGCAAGCTCATTCTCTGTCAGCCCGCCAGGTGGGGGCCGTCGTCCACATCTCAGTGACAGTACCGACCAGCCGCTGTCCAATGAGGCCGGCCAGTCCAAAAGCAACTGGGAACCAAGGCGGAAAACCAAGCAGGCTGGGATTGGCGTAGCGCCAGACGCCAAAATGGACGAACACGGCTTCGGCTGCTGAGCCTATCAGGGCAAGACCCAGGAAGGCGGCAACATCACGTCGCTCGTGCCACAGGCCTATTGCCAGCAGAGTCTCGACCGAGACCGTCGCCAGCAGAAGCAGGTTGTCCTGATACAGCAGGATGATAGTGGCGGCCTCCAAGGAGAAGGTGGCCAGCTCGCGGACTAGTTCAAAGCACAGTTGTCTGGACGATTTCATCTCTCAGAGCTCTGCTGGGTTGGCTGCGCTCGTGCGAGCGATGCTGGAGCTATTCTACCACGAGCCATGCGGAGGAGCAACAATCGGCAAGGAAGAAGGCAAACATGGATGAGAAGGTACGGGCATGGCTGGCCCTTTCGCGCCCACCATTCCATTCGGTTGGACTCCTCCCGTTCACACTGGGTGCGGTGTTGGCGCGTCAGCTGGGCAGGGCTTTTCGCTGGGATATCTTCGCTTGGGGACTGCTGGGCGTGGTGCTCATCATGCTGGCGACGTACTATGCCGGCGAGTATTGGGACTATGAGGAGGATCTGCTCTCGGGCGCACAAGGTGCCAGCCGGTTTGCAGGAGGTTCCCAGATGCTGCAGCGGGGTCTGCTGCCGCGCCACGCGCCTCTATGGGCCTCGGTCGTCAGCGTGCTTCTGGCTCTGGCGGTCGGCTTCCTCCTCCAACGAAGCTACGGTACGGGGCGGTGGACCGTACCGCTGGGCCTTGCTGGCATACTTGGTGGATTCTTCTACTCCACTCGTCCACTGCGTTGGGTAAGCAGGGGCTGGGGGGAGCTGTGGATCGCTTTCTGTTACGGTTGGCTGCCAGTAGCATCGAGTTTCTACATCCAGACACAGGCGATCATCCCGCTCATCCACTGGGTTGCGATCCCCATCGGCCTTACCATCTTCAACGTGATACTGCTCAATGAGTTCCCGGATTATTCAGCTGATGTGGAGGCTGCAAAGCGCAACCTTACGGTGCGTCTGGGACGCGAGCGCGCTTCCGCACTGTACAGTCTGGTCGGTGTTGCGAGCTGGCTGGGAATGTGGCTCGCTGTCAAGCGCGGTGTGCCGACGAAAGCCCTGTGGCTCTATCTGCCCAGCCTGGCGGTGTCTCTGGTGCTTGTCGGGCAGGTGATACGGGGCCGGTGGCGAGATCGTGCCACACTGGACAAGCTGTGCGGCCTGAACATCGCCGTCAACCTGGGCACCACTGCAGCCTTGATCATTGCATTTCTGGTCTGACCACATGGACCTCTGGCAGCCTGAATGGGGACCGAGGCCCAGGCGCAGGGTGCGTCCGTACTGGTGGCCACCTGGCCTTGTCATGCGGCAGGCAGTGAGCGCGCTGTATGTGGGGGCGCTGGCTCGCTGGCGTGAGCTTCCGCACTGGATTCTTGACTACGGCTTTCGGTGTCTGCCGGGCGCCGCCGGGTCACGAGGCATGGGCTGCATTGGATTCCCGGCACACCCTGTCTGGGAGATGACCAGCGCCTGCAACCTGCACTGCATCCACTGTCATGCCCGGGGCGGCAAGCGCGCAACTGATGAACTGACCACGGCAGAGGCCAAACGCCTCTTGGATCAGCTGGCCGAGATACGCGAATTCCGGATGATGGCCTTTACCGGTGGTGAGCCTCTGGTGCGCGCCGATCTGTTCGAGTTGCTGGCCTACTCGCAGGCATTGGGTTTCACCAACACGTTGGCCACCAACGCAACGCTAGTCGACGATCCCGTGGCCCGACGACTCTTCGCCCACGGCGTGGTGATCGCTGCGGTGAGCCTGGACGGCTTCGACGCCGCGACCCATGACTCAATCCGTGGCTCGCCGGGATCCTTCGACAGCGCTGTGCGAGGCATGCGCGCTCTGCGACGAGCCGGCATTCTCTTGCACATTAACATCACAGCCATGCAGTACAACATGGAACAGATAGAACCGCTGATGTCGCTCGTTGAGGAACTGGGGACAGGCATCCTGCTGATGTACCAGCTGGTCCCCGTGGGCCGAGGACAGGAGGTTGGAGAGGCAGCTCTGGATTTGAACGCAAATGAGCGCCTGATACGCTTCATGGCCAAGGCGCAGCGCGCGACGCACGCCATCATGGAACCGGTGGCCGCGCCGCAGTACTGGCCCTTTCTGCTGCAAGAGAACGGCATTCGCGGCGGTCTGCTCTTACACTTGGCTGAAGCGGTGTTCCACGGGTGCTCTGCAGGAAGGGGCTTTGTCTACGTGAGACCCAACGGAGACGTGCAACCGTGCCCCTTCATCGCAGTGAACTGCGGAAACGTGCGAGAGCTGCCCTTTGCCGCCATCTGGGCCGACTCTCCCGTGCTGCAAGACCTGCGAGCACGCGAGACAAGGCTGAAGGGACGTTGCGGCGACTGCCTGTACAGACGCCTATGCGGTGGATGTCGCGGGCGGGCGTGGGCAACCAGCGGCGACTACCTAGCTGAGGATCCCTCTTGTTTTATCCACTCAGACGATGGAAGCGAGGCAGCCAATTGAGCGTCCCACTGCAGCTTGTCCCTCTCCTCGAACCCATCCGGGAAGACCTGAGGAGAGTGGATGGTCTGCTACATCAAACCGTAGCCGAGGCAGGCGAGCCGCTGAGCTCCAGGCTTCAGGCGCTGCTGAGTTCTGGCAAGCGACTGCGCCCAGCGCTGGTCATCCTTATCGGCCAGGTATTCGGTGCCGGCGATTCACCTTTTCAGTGCCTGGCAGCGGCAGTAGAGATGCTGCACTGTGCCACACTGATCCACGACGACGTGGTGGACGATTCACCTGTACGGCGAGGACAGCACACACTGCACACACTCTGGCCCGCCGGAGCCACGGTGCTGGCGGGCGACTTTCTTCTGGCGCGCTCAGTAGCGCTGGTAGCTGAGCTAGGGCAGCCACGCATCGTACGCGTCCTCGCCCAAAGCCTGTGCACCATCAGCAGAGGTGAGATCAGGCGGCTGCTCGAGACCAACGACACGGGCAATCAACGGCAGCAATACCAGAGCACGATTGAGGCCAAAACCGCTTCGCTCTTCGGCGCAATTGCAGAGATGGCCGGCATCCTCGCGGGAGCTGAGGACACACAGATCACTGGTCTGCATCGGTTTGGCCATGAATTGGGAATGGCCTTTCAGATAGTGGACGACGTTCTGGACTTGACCGGCGATGAGTCACGATTGGGCAAGCCAGTCGGCGGCGACCTGCGCCAGGGCCTCGTCACGCTTCCCGTAATCTATTACCTGGAGCAGTTCACAGGGAATACCGCCGTCCGAGCTGTGCTGTCTGGCCAGCGGGATGAAGAACATGTGCAGGCAGCAATCGAAGCCATCCGCTCGTCTGCAGCAATCGAGGCGTCATTCTCAGAGGCGCGGGCTCACATTCGGAGCAGTCAGGAAGCACTCGGCTTACTCCCCGCCAGCGCGGCACGGGAATCGGAGACACTGACAGACAATGGCCTCGACGCGACCCGCGCCAACCAGACCCACAATTGCGGTTACGATTGGCGACCCTGCTGGCATCGGGCCGGAGGTCACCGTGAAGGCCCTGGCCGAAAAGGAGCTGTACCTTCTGTGTCAGCCTCTGGTGATCGGCGACGCGGGCGTAGTGCGCAGGGCAGCAGAGATCGCAGGCGTGGCACTGGTTTGCCGGCCCGTGAGCGGAATAGCCTCCGCCCGATTCGAGCACGGTACGCTGGACATGCTGGACCTGAAAAACGTTCAGTGGGGGCAACTGGAGTTGAAAAGGGCCTCGGCCGCGGGCGGCCGAGCGTCCGTGGAATACGTCTCGATGGCGGTGCAGCTCGCGTTGTCGGATGAGATTGATGCGATTGCCACTGGCCCCATCAACAAGCAGGCCATCCACTTGGCGGGCTACGAGTACATCGGCCACACTGAACTCCTTGCGGATCTCACGAATGCGCGACGTTGCACGACGATGCTCGCTACCCGCGACCTGCGGGTGACTCATGTGACGCGACACGTCCCTCTGCGCGATGTTGCCAGCCATATCACGAAACATCGGGTTCTGGACACCATCTTGGTCACGGCGGAAGGTTTGCGGCAGTTAGGGCTCGAGCGTCCACGCCTGGGCGTGGCGGCGCTGAACCCGCATGGCGGAGACGATGGTCTGCTAGGCCAGGAGGAGATCGAGCAGATTGCGCCCGCGGTGACGGCGGCCCGTGAGATGGGAATCGATGTTCGGGGACCCTTCCCCGCCGATTCTATCTTCTGTCGGGCCACCGCTGGCGAGTTCGATGCAGTCGTGGCCATGTATCACGACCAAGGACACATCCCCATCAAAGTGCACGACTTTGAGCGAAGCTACACCGTCACGCTGGGTCTGCCCATTGTGCGCACTTCGGTGGATCACGGAACCGCATTTGACATCGCATGGCAGGGAACAGCCAGTCCCGCGGGCATGACTGAGGCTATCAAGGCCGCGGCGACCTTGGCGCGCCGCAGACACGGATGATTTAGGAAGTGGCGTCGGACGATGGGCATGACTTGACACAGGGGACCATTCTTGTCACAATACGACGCCTGGACAGCCCGCCTGGTGAGGGCAAACGGATCAAGGGAATCTGATAGCCCATTCACCGTGAATCATGCGGGACGTATCGGGAAATCCATATCAGGATGACACTGATGCTATACGCCATTGCTCGCTTTGCTAGAACCAATTGGACAGTCCTGATCCTGATGACCGGCCTGCTGGCAGCGTGGTTTCTGCTGCGTATGCGGAGCACCGATCTGGCTTCCGTTGAGCAGTTCGACCGGCGGACAAAGATGGGCCAGCCGGCCCTGGTGGTTCTGTTCAGCAACACTTGACCGCCCTGCCTGGTGGCCAAGCCTGTCGTCGACAGGCTGGAGAGTGCACTGGAAGGCCAAGGTGAAGTCATCCGGCTAGACGTGATGAGCAGTCTCGGCTTGACGGTCGCCCGGATGTATGGTGTTCGAGCCACACCTACGCTGCTCGTCTTCGACGGGGCAGGAAATATCATCCACCGTCAGGTAGGTATCCCCAAGGCCGACGCTGTGCTTGCAGCGGTGGGCGAATTGGCGGGAAGCTGATCGTGGGAGACCGCGCGCGGAAGGGCACGGCGCTTGGAATTCTCGAGCTTTCTCCTTGAGGCAGTGATCGTCTCCCTGTCGGGTGTGATGGCCCCCGGGCCGCTAACCGCTGTGACAATAGCGAAAGGGAACGAGTCTCCTGGCGCCGGTGCCATGATCGCCATAGGACACGGTATCGTGGAGCTCCCGCTGATGCTGTCCATTTTCCACGGCATGGGTCATCTCTTGAACTCCTCCGATGTGAAGGCTGTGATCTCTGCCGCTGGCAGCCTGTTCCTGGTGATGATGAGCATTGACATGTTTCGCAGCGTCAAGGGGGTGAGAGGTTCGTCCCCCAACTATCCGAGCTCGCCCCTGACCGCAGGAGTCCTTCTCAGCGTGGGCAATGTGTACTTCTTCTTATGGTGGGCGACGGTTGGAGCGGCCCTGATCTCGCGGTCGGTGCAGTTCGGTGTCACAGGGTTTCTCGTGTTCGCCCTTGCTCACTGGTCGTGCGACCTTTTGTGGGACTCGTTCCTTTCGCTTCTGACCTTCCGAGGTGGTCGGTTCTTCGGAAGAAGGTTCCAGAAGATTGCCTTCGCCATCTGCGGCGTCTGTCTGCTCTTCTACAGCGCCAAGTCCTTCGTCGATGCTCTCCGATTGTTCGCGGTATAGAGAAACGATGCACGCCCGCCCTCCACTCGTGGCCAGCTCATTTCAGCGTACCGACAGACAAGTGGTGCTCTGGTGACCTCCACCGCCTACTCCCTTCTGGTCAAGCCCGACCGAATCCGCATTTATGTCCAGACGCTGCGCTCACAGCCCAGTCTGGCTATTGACTTAGAGGCGGACAGTCTGTACTCCTATCCCGAGAAGATCTGTCTGGTTCAGATCTCGACGCCATCCACCAACACCATCCTGGACGCGCTCACCGGGGGCGACGCCAGCCGTGCCTTGGCAACAGTGCTCGGCGACGGAGCTATCTGCAAGGTGTTTCACGGTGGAGACTATGACATCCGGCTGCTCAAGAAACACTACGCCTTTGAGGTTAGGAGCATTGTGGACACCATGATCGGCGCACAACTCGCGGGGCGCGCCAAGGTAGGGCTGGCAGATCTCCTGCAGGATGAGTTCGGCGTCCACCTGGAGAAGCGATATCAGCGCGCCAACTGGTCGGCCCGCCCGCTGTCGCCGCAGCAGCTGCAGTACGCTGCGCTTGACACGGCCTGGCTGCTGCCATTGTGGCGCAACATACGGGAACAACTGGTCAGTTTGGGACGCCTGGAGTGGGCGGAAGAGGAGTTCCGCCTGTTGCAGGCGGTGGTGCCTTCTCCCGAACGCGGACCTTCGTGCTTCGATATCAAGGGATACCAGCAGCTGTCGGCAAGAGAGCTGGCAATCCTGCAAGCCCTGGTCGAGCTTCGCGAGGAGACTGCCCGTGCTTGGAACCGCCCGCCTTTCAAGGTCCTGTCCAATAGGGTCCTGCTGAGATGGGCACAGTCTCCACCCTCCAACCGCGGCCAAGTCGTTCAGACTCCAGGTGCCGGCAGGGACCTTCTCAGGCGTCTGGCACCCCAGATCGTTGCTGCGATCCGCAGAGCGAAATCATTGCCTGAGGAGGATTGGCCTCGGCGTGAGCTTACTCCCTATCGTCCTTTGACGCCGGAGCAGAAACGCCGCCTGAGGCGTCTGAAAACGGCGAGGAGCGAAGCTTCCAAGCGGCTGGGTTTGGACGCTGGCCTCCTCGTCAGCTCCAAGACCCTGGAGAAGCTGGCTCGCGCCGATCCGAAGGAGTCCAAAGGCCTGCTGGAGGACTCGCTCAAGCATTGGCAGTTGCACGTGTTGGGATCAGCCATCCGCCGTGCACTTTGACCGTTGAGCCGCCGACCAAGCCAGGCCTTGCGGCTCCATAGGTATCGGAACATGCACTGCCGAGCTGAACAGGCTTTGTATGCTGCCAACCGAGACCGTCTGTACTAGGCTCCACTCACCAAAACGCGGCCAACAACAAGCAAAGGACGAATGTGCTATGGACAAGCAGCCAAGCTCTCGCACCTGTTTTCTCTGTGGCCGACAGAATCAGGTCGGCCTGAGGATGACCTGGCACAACGACGCCGGTGCGCGGCAGGTCAAATCCACGGTCACCGTTCCGGAGCACTTTAACGGCTACCCCGGTTTTGTGCATGGTGGTATCATAGCTGCGATGCTAGATGAAACGGCTGGTCGCGCCCTGCTGTTGGATGGAGACTCAGACAGACTGATGGTTACGCTCAAGCTGGAAGTGAAGTACCGCCGTCCCACCCCGACCGGCGAACCCCTGACGGTAGTCGGATGGATCATCAAGCAGAGCGCGACCCGTGCCAAGGTTGCCGCAGAACTCCGTCTTGCCGATGGAACGGTATGTGCAGAGTGCGAAGCGGTCCTCAGCCGGCCACCCGAGGAGTTTTTCCGGCGATGGGAGCCCGAGAAGCAGTACTGGCGGGTGGACGACGACTGACGACGCACTGTTCGCAGTCGGCAGTTGCGGCACGCAGTCCACACTCGTGGGTGCCAGCAGTCGCTAGTACTAGTCGCTAGCGGAGAGGAGTACCACTGATTCAACTAGATGGTCCTTGGTTCAAAGACGAGGACGGGCGCACGCTGATCTTGCGCGGCGTGAATCTGGGTGGGAGCAGCAAGGTGCCCTACCGCCCCAACGGTGCAACCTACATCCGCGCCGGATTCTACGATCACCGCAAGGTATCCTTCGTCGGACGTCCCTTCCCACTGGACGAGGCGGACGAACACTTTGCCCGGCTGCGCTCCTGGGGGCTTACCTTCCTCCGCTTCTTGGTCACGTGGGAAGCAGTGGAGCACTCTGGGCCGGGAATCTACGACAAAGAGTATCTCGACTACCTGGTGCAAGTAGTGGGCAAAGCGGGCGAACATGGCATCCAACTGCTGATCGATCCGCACCAAGACGTTTGGAGCCGCATGTCCGGCGGTGACGGAGCTCCCGGCTGGACTTTCGAAGTCGTGGGCATGGACGTCACCCAGTTCATAGAAGCAGGTGCGGCCATCGTACACGCGATCCACGGTGACCCATTCCCGCGCATGATCTGGCCGTCCAACTATGCGAAGCTCGCGGCGGCTACGATGTTCACCCTCTTCTTCGGTGGCAATGATTTCGCCCCTCGGACCCGCGTAGATGGCGAGCCAGTGCAGGAGTTCCTCCAGCGGCACTACATCAATGCCATGAAACAGATCGTCCTGCGCCTGAAGAACCAAGCCCACGTCGTGGGCTATGACACTCTGAATGAGCCGTCGGCTGGCTTCATTGGCCGGGAGGACCTCACGAGCAGCGGTGGCCTGGTGCGCTTCGGAGAGTCGCCCTCCCCCTTTCAGTCGATGCTGCTGGGCGCTGGATTTCCACAGATCGTGGACGTATGGGAAGTAGGCATCCGCGGCCCGAGGCTGCGCGAGCGAAGGCGATTGAATCCCATGGGCGTGCGAGTCTGGGACGAAGACCACGACTGTGTCTGGCGGCAGAATGGCGTCTGGAACGTTGGCGCCGATGGGACGCCGCAACTCCTCGGTGCCGACCACTTCACACGCGTCGCCGGTCGGCGGGTAGATTTCGCAAAGGATTATCTGCGGCCTTTCTTCAAGCGCTACGCCCAGGAGATTCGCTCGGTCGACCCCGATGCTATCATCTTTCTTGAGGATCAGCCAGGCAGAGGGCGCTTTCACTGGGGCGCGAAAGATCCTCCGAACGTAGTCCACGCTGCGCATTGGTACGATGGCGTAACACTCTATACCAAGCATTACCGGCCCTACTTGGCCGTTGACCTGGCCACGGGCAGGATTCTCCTGACGCCACGCGGAAACCGGCGCTCCTTCAGCAGGCAGCTGGCTCGGATTAAGGAGGAGTCTGCTCAGCAAATGGGAGGGATTCCCACCCTCATCGGCGAGCTGGGCATTCCATTTGATATGCAGGGCAAACAGGCCTACCGAACGGGTGACTTTTCGCTGCAGGTGCGGGCACTGGATGCGAGTCTATGCGCCATCGAGGATAACCTCTTGTCCTGCACGCTGTGGAACTATACTGCCGACAACGACAACCTGCACGGCGACCAATGGAACGACGAGGATTTGTCCATCTTCAGCCGCGATCAGCAGACCGACCGCAGCGATATCAACTCCGGCGGACGAGCGCTTCGGGCAGCTGTTCGGCCGTATGCCTGCGCGGTTGCTGGCGAACCACTGCGCATGCACTTTGACGTCAAACGCCGTACCTTCGAGTTCGAATTCCGCCACGACCCGGCCATCCTCGCACCCACGGAGGTCTTCCTGCCCGCCTACCAGTATCCAGATGGCTGCGTGGTCAAGGTATCGGACGGCACATACGAACTGCACCCCGCTGAACAAACCCTGGTCTACCGACACACCGCAGACCTTGGCACCCACCGCATCCATGTGAGACCTGGGTAACGCAATCTGCAACGAGTGACAAAGCCTCTAGCCGCTCCCCACTGACCCAAGCTTGGTCGCCACCCTGCGTTGTGGATTCGCACAGGACGCCCAAAGCATCTTGGTGCGCATGTGGTCCTATGCGTTCGGTCGTCCCCCGCATCAGCGAATCGTCAGCCTGTTGTCGGCTGCTTCTCAGGCAAAGTGACTGGTGCCTGCTATACTATGGTTGCATAGAGGGTCCGGCACCATAAGGCCCAGCTGCGGCTGCAGGGAACACCGGACCGATCAGAAGGAGGGAAGAAGTCAATGTGTTGGTGGTACCGTCCGTGGTACCCAAGGTTCATGTTCAGACGGTGGCGTCGGCCCTACTGGCGTCGTCGCTACTGGCGTCGCCGCTTCTTCTGGGGAGCCCCAGGGTGCGGCTGCCTACCGCTGATGTTTCTGGCGGTACTGGTTCTGTTCATGTTCACACTGTCGATGTGCTCAGGCGCCTGCTGGTACTGGTACTAGGCGCAGCCGGGCGATGGACAGGCCAGCCACGGTACATCAACTCTGCCTGACATGGCGCGAAGATCAAGGCACAGGTGAAGCCACCGAGATCAGCACCTCGGTGGCTCACTTTTTGGCCTTCTAGACCATCTCAATGTGTCTCCTGACGCCGGTACTTGCGCTCATACAATCCCTGGTCATAGGGCGCTCTTCGACCTGGACATCGGGCTCTGGAGCAAAGCTGGCAGCTCTCAAAGCTGATCTGCGTGGGAAAGAAGATGCCAGACAGCGACTTGGTTGGAATCATCAACATGTGATCCGTCAACCGGACGCCGACCAGCTTCTCTGTGTTGCCGAGAATGGTGAATAACGCCCGCTGCTCCTCCAGTGGCCAGTCCGCCAGTGACCCCGGCGCCATGGATGAGAGGCTCCCCGGACGATAGTGGTCAGTCAAGTGCTGGCGCAAGGCCGCGATCGCCCCGTGCAGTGCCATCTCTGCGATTGTCTCGGCCCAGAACTGTCTCAGCAGGTCGCTCTTAGAACTGTACCACTGGCTCAGCTCCATGCCGCAGGTCGCTACATAGGCGAAGACACGATGAGCGTCCGCTAGATTGACGCGCAGCACGCGGCTATCCAGTCGAACGCCCTCGATCACAACATGGTCGTCCTGCTTTGCGTCAACGAAAGCCACCCGGTAGAGGGCCTTGGGCCTGGCGACTGCGCTGGCCTCGTCCAGAAGGTGCCTCAGATCGCCAAGATAGGGACTCACACTCTCGATTCGCAGCCGCTTCCGCAGCACTTCCATCTCCAACTCGAAGGGAAGACTGTCTAGTACGATTGCATCCACAGAGGTACCTCGTCAGGGGATCACCAAACCTACCGGTGCAACGCTTTGGGTCACATTCTTGTGGCCTTCTGAACCGAACGTTTCACACCGTCCTTCGGCCAAAGGCCATCCCACCAACCGCACGATGCAGGACAAGCCAGCTGCTGTAGGTCCAAACAAGCTGGGGGCGCCGAGCAGCACAGCCAGCCCAAGGAGGATTGCTGGCTGAGACTTGCGGCTTTCAGATTCCATGCAGCCATCCGGGTAATTGACTACAGTCCGTACGACCATGTTGTATTGTACCCAATTGTACGGTCCTGAGAAAGCATGCGCCGTGGAGAGAGTAGCTCGGAATGGGACAGAGATAAGCACCGCTAGTGCACCAAGGCCCGCCAAACCGTTGACGACTCCGCACCGGCTACCGATGACTGTCGTGGAGAATCGCCTCTCCAGCTCAGCGCTGCGGCACGACCAGCGCAACCTTTTCATGGCTCCGAACAGGCTGGGAATCGCCTTGGGTGCCATTTGACCCTTTCTCTGCTCGGTGGTACAATGAAGGTGCCTGATTGAAAGGCACCTCGCTGGGGGAGCCCGGCATGGCCGGCTGAGAGGATTGGCGTGGAGCCATCGACCCCTCTGACCTGACCTAGATAATGCTAGCGTAGGGAAGCGAATCGCGCACAAGAGAGCCGCTGGCCGCATCTGGGTCGGCGGCTATTGTATTGTACAGTGCTGAACACGGAGATGAGGTCATGAGGCAGGCCGAGAGACCGCCATCAGAGCAAGCCTTTGACGGCGTAGCGTCGGTCTACGACTCGTGGTTTGAGATGCCACTGGGCCGAATCGTGGATCAGCTGGAGAAGGATTTGCTGTACCAGTTCGCTGCGCCGCAAAGGGGCGAGCTGGTGCTGGACGTGGGCACCGGCACTGGCCACTTTGCCTTCGACCTGGCCGGCCGTGGGGGGATGGTTGTGGGGATGGATGTCTCCACGCCTATGTTGGCAGTGGCACAGGGCAAGGGAGCGTCAGTGCACCTGCTTCAGGGCGATGCGGCAGCACTGCCGGTGGCCACGGAATCGTTCGACTTGGTATTCTCGGTTACGACGTTGGAGTTCGTCGCCCGTCGTCTGCGGGCGGTACAGGAGATGTGGCGAGCACTGCGTCCTGGGGGACGGTTGGTGGTCGCAGTGCTGAATGCGCTAAGCCCTTGGGCCTGGGCTCGCCGACTTGAGAGCAGGAAACAGAAAACTCCTTTCTCCCATGCGCATTTCTTCTATCCCTGGGAGTTCGTTGACCTGCTCCACGACCTGGGACGCGTGACATGGAGCAGCTCGGTCTTTGTCGGGCCGCAGGGTACTGGCCTGCACCGGGCCTGGGGCCTGGAGCGGCTCGGACGCGTACTACTCAGACCGTTCGGGGCTCTGCTGGTGGGGAGAGTGAGGAAATGGGAGTAGGAGTGCAAGCAGGTGTTTATCCACTGGGTCAAGACGACGTCACAGCTGCTATCCAGGAGCATGGGAGGCCTTATGCGCCCACGGCCTGGACTGTCATCCTGGAACGGTAAGGACACCCTTGGAGGAGGACAAGCTGCCTGTGCTGACCGCACCGGGCGACGCGTTTCTGGCAGTGGCTGTACACGGGGGAACGACAAGGGTCATTAATCTGTCGGGTGCTTCCCCGCCAGTACAACCGCATGAGGCGAGTGCCGATGTTGGGTAGAGAGTGGAGACAAAGCGCACGACAGGCTGCCCGCAACTTCCTGCCGCCGCTGCTGTTGACGGGGCTGTTCCTCGCCGCGTGGCAGTGCGCAACCTGGCTGTGGCGCATCGAGGCGTACCTGCTGCCCGCGCCATCGCGAGTGGTGGCCGCTGGGCTCGAAGCCCGGGGCCTGCTCAGCGGGCACATTCAGCAGACGCTGCGTGAGACGCTGATCGGGTTCGGCATCGCGCTGCTCGTCGGGCTGCTGCTGGCGGTAGCGATTGACCTTTCGTCCCTCCTGCGTCGTGCCCTGTACCCACTGCTCGTGGTGACACAGACCGTGCCCATCATGACCATCGCTCCGCTGCTGGTGATCTGGCTCGGCTACACGATTTGGCCCAAGATCATCGTGGTCGCCTTGGTCTGCTTTTTCCCCATCGTGGTCACCAGCGCGGATGGGCTACGCTCCGCCGACCCGGAGTTGCTGGCGCTCTTGCAGGCAATGGGAGCCACCCGCAGCCAGGTGTTCCTCAAAGTGCGTGTGCCCGGGGCTCTGCCCGCGGTGTTCTCCGGTGTCAAGATCGCCATCACCTACAGCGTGATCGGCGCCATTATCGGCGAATGGGTTGGCGCGAGCAAGGGGTTGGGCGTGTTCATATTGCGCGCCTCCAACTCGTTTCGTACCGACTGGGTCTTTGCCGCCATCACCATGAGTTCCATGCTGAGTATCATTCTCTTCCTGGCGGTGGCGGTGATCGAGAGGCTGGCACTGCCATGGTACTACACAGCTACACGCGAGGAACGCTGGGAAGAGATACGCTCGTGAATGGACAGTCAGGAAGGAGGTGAAATATGTTACACAAACGCAAGCCTATTGCTGCAGCAGTGCTGCTCGCTGTCTTGCTGTTCAATTGTGCCGCTCCTGCCCCTACCCCGACACCACTGCCGACCGCCGCGCCCACACTTGCACCCATCGCAACTCCGAAACCCACAAGGGCTATCCTGTCTCTGGACTGGGTTCCGAACACCAACCACACCGGCTTCTATGTGGCGCTGGAAAAGGGCTGGTACACCGAAGAAGGAATCTCTCTGGAGATCCAGATCCCTTCAGACCCGGCGGCCGCGCTCAAACAGGTCGCCTTCGGCAACACCGAGTTCGGCGTGAGCTTCCAGGAGGAGGTGACCATCGCTCGCTCCAGCGGCATACCGGTGGTATCTCTTGCGGCCATCATCCAGCACAATACGTCGGCCTTCGCCTCGTTGGCCGAGGCTGGCATCCAGCGAGCCAAGGACGTCGACGGGAAGCGCTACGCGTCCTACGGACTGCCCATTGAGCGGCCGATTCTTGGCCAGCTCATGGCCTGCGACGGCGGCGACATTGATACCGTCGAGTTCATCGACGTCGGGTTTGAGGCCTTTCCCGCACTCATTGGCAAGCGCGTGGACCTTGCTTGGATATTCATGGCCTGGGATGGCGTGCAGGCAGAGATCATGGGCGTCGAATTGAACACCCTGCCCTTGTATGGCAGCTGTGTGCCAGACTACTACACCCCCGTGATCATCGCCGGGGAAACGACCATAGAGAACAAGCCGGAGCTGATTCGGCGGTTCATGGCCGCAACAGCGCGCGGCTACCGGCACGCGATTGCCGAGCCACAGGAGTCGGCCGAAATCCTGTTGCGCGCATCTCCCGAGACCAACCCGGAGCTGGTCCGTCGCAGCCAGGCATGGCTCAGCCCGCGCTATCAGGATGACGCTGAGCACTGGGGCGAGCAGAAGCCAGAGGTTTGGCGGGAGTTCGCGGAATTTATGTTCGAGCAGGGCCTGATCACAACAGCGGTCGACCCGAGCGAAGCTTTTACCAACGACTTTCTGCCGTGAGAACTTGCTGCGGTGGGTCGTGTCCCTGGCTACGCCTGTGACAGCGGGTGACAGCCCGACGGAGGACTGCCATCAGAAGCAGCAACAACTGGAACGATCCGGCCAAGATCGAGATATGCGACGTGCACAAGGCCTACCGCGTGAACGGGCAGAAGGTGCAAGCGCTGGCCGGCGTCAGCCTGCGCGCTGCAGCCGGCACCTTCGTCACGATCATCGGCCCCAGCGGCTGCGGCAAGAGCACGCTGTTCAGCATCATCTGCGGTCTGCAGCAGCCCGACCGGGGCGAGATACACTTCGATGGCGTGACCGTCCGTGAGCGTGCTGGCACAGTGGGCTACATGCCGCAGCACGACTTGCTGATGCCCTGGCGCAGGGTGCTGGACAATGTCATCCTCGGACCAGAGGTGCGCGGTGACGACACCGCAGCGGCACGTCGCGAAGCGCGGGAACTGCTCCCGCTCTTCGG
>Ga0111173_1008_pt1 | contig 24927 bp, 21 predicted proteins | sample DeeMarSWOR324_28_FD_80234 | JGI IMG/M metagenome (GOLD analysis project Ga0111173, IMG submission 80234) | Anaerolineae bacterium SM23_84
GCTGCCGAGCATCCGATACCGCTGTATAGTCTTCTTCACCTGCTCCAGCAGTGGCATATTCTCACGCGCACAGTCGCGTGAATGGCGAACACTGTAGTGCACTCTCTACCGCGATGGCGGCTCCCGTCATTCGACTGCGATCCTGACTCCCGCCTCTGGCGACGGGCCGGTCTGCTCATCAATCCACTGCAAATAATCGTCGGCACCAGCGACAATGGGCAGGGCGATGATCTCTGGTACCTCGTAGCTGTGCAACTGCTTCACGCGGGCGGCCAGTCTCTCCAGCATGGAAGCGGCTGTCTTTACGATGAGCAGCACCTCTTGATCATGTTGAACCTGGCCCTGCCAGCGATACACGGATTCGATGGGCGAAACAGTGTTTGCGCAGGCCGCTAGTCGCTCCTCCACGAGACTGTGCGCGATCCTCTGGCCTTCTTCGACCGAGCCTGCCGTAATCAGAACCACCAGGTGTGCCGGCATACGCGCCTCCTACGGGGGCTATTGTATCGCAATACAGGGCAGAAGCCAACCGTATCACGACGCAGAACCCCGTTGGGTGCTACACCCAACGGGGCGGCGAAGAGAGTTCTTTCGATCACCATCAATCGCCCGTGCAGTCGTGGTACTGTCCCTGCGTAGGACAGCCTGGCTGTGTCTGGGCTCGAGTGCCGGGCTAGGGGACAACAATGCATCCGCCTGCGGCAATCGAGTGATCGCACTCCGTTGCGGGCGCCTTTCTGAGACCGGCGTGCACCGGTATGCGCGGCTCAGCGGCTGGGGCCCATGTAGGGCGCCCGCGTGTACCTGCTGGTTGCTAGGTCTGGTGCGGTGCACAGCCTACATGCGCAGATAGGCGTGCGCGTAGATCACCTTGTTGTACAGGATCTGCGCCGTCTTCCACACACCGACCTGCTCTGGATCACTCATGTCGACATCGGACGGTTCCAGCTCTTCCATCGCTGCCGTCTTGTCGTAGAACGTCACCAGGAGATTGCCGAGTCCAGTGCTCGTGTCGCGCTCCTCCACGATGCGGATGAATTCGTGAAGCTTCTCGTCTAGCGGATCGGCGATGGCAGAATCGAGGCCCGCAGCCAGCAACATCACCAGGTAGGTGCGGTTGATAAGGCTGCGATTCTCATGTGGCACGCTGTTGGAGACATTGGACAGACCGACCACCGTCATCGGTGGCGGGTCGGTCAACTGCTTGAAGAAACGGACTGCGTTCAGCGTCTCTGGGCCGTGTTCCTGCGTGCCGTTCACCGTGAGCACGAGGGGATCGAGGTACAGGTCTGCCATAGGGATTCCCAGTTCCATCGCTTTTGGGATGAGGACCTCCATGGCCATCTCGACCCGACCTTCAGCGCTGGTCGGAATGCCTGACTTGCCCATGGTCAGTGCGATGATCTTGGCGTTGTACTCAGCCGCCAGCGGCATACCGGTGTTGAGTCTATCAGGGTCGGCGGACGTGGAGTTGATCATCGCCTGGCGCTTTACCTTCTTCAGGCCTGTCTCGATCGCCGCCACGTTCGTGGTGTCCAGGGAGAGGGGTACGTCTGTCACTTCTTGCACAGCATCCACTATCCAGTCCATGACCTCCACGCCCCGGCGTTTCTGTGGACCGATGTTCAAATCCAGCATATCTGCCCCGTGCTCCACCTGGAGCCGGGCCATCTTCTGGATGGTCTTGGCGTCTCGGTCCTTGACGGCCGTTTTCACGGTTGGGGAGATGATGTGGATGTTCTCGCCAATGATTAGCATGTGTCCCTCCTTGTCTGATATGGCCTTATTCGATACCGGCCTTGGTAGCGATTTCCACCACGGCTTTGTAGACAGGTGCCTCGTCTCCGATCTCGAAGATCGGTCTTCCAATCATGTCAAACTCGGTGACGTTCTCATCGCTGGGCAGCGTGCCAATCAGCTCTAGTCCCAGTTCTTCGATCTTCTGCTGCATGATGGCAGGGATCTGGTGATTGACGCGGTTGATCACCAGGTAGCTGTCCTGCACCCGCGTTCCCAACTCCTTCACCAGCTGGACGATATGCGCGGCAGCGGCGAGGCCGCGCATCGTCATGTCAGTGACCACGAACAGCTTGTCCACGTGGCGCGTCGTCTGCCGGCTGATGTGCTCCATGCCCGCCTCATTGTCTATGACCACAAAATCATATTGATCTCCCATCTGGTCAATGACATTGCGCAGGATGTTGTTGGCGGCGCAATAGCAGCCGGGGCCTTCAGGTCGGCCCATGGCGACGAGGTCTATCTTGTCCCCCTCAACCAGCGATTCGTTGATCCGGTACTCAAAAAAGTCCGCCTTCGGTATGGACGCATCGTAGCGGCCGCTGCGCACCTGGATGCTAGCGTCCTCGCGTATGTGACCCACAGTCTCGAGCAGTTCCATACCCAGTGCCAGGTTCAGATTGGCGCTGGGATCGCCGTCAATGGCAATGACGTACCCCAGGTCTTGCGCGCGTATGTGTTTGATCAGCAGTGCGGCAAAGGTGGTCTTGCCGACCCCGCCTTTTCCGGCTACTGCGATGGTCATGGTCATGCTACCGTTCCCTCCAAGCTGGCTTTGCCTCCTTGCGCCAGGCGCTGGTAGAAGACACCGACCGCGCCAGCTGCCAGAGTGATGAACAAAGGCACGACAGGCATTCGAAAGCGCGGCTGGGCCCAGAAGACCAGCGGGATGGCAACCGTGGATACGATGATCAAGTAGAGCAGGGCTGCACCTCGCAGCTCATGCCCGCGAAAGGCGAGCAGTCCGACTAAGGATAGCGGCAAAAGCGCCAATCGCCAAAATACCGCGTCCACCGAACGCAAGATCTGTGCCTGCGGCCGGCTGGCTGGCCAATAGTCGGAAGCCCAGTACATGTTCAAGAGCTTGCCGGGCACTGCACGCGCCGTGGGCAGAATGTGTCCCCGCATGTACTGCCACCCCAGTCGATAGAACAGAGCCTCTTCCTCGGGTTGCGTGCGCGGCGAAATGCCGATGAGATCATCCTCCGTCCATGTCTCCGGCAGGTTGCGCACCTGGTTTTTCAGGCGCTCCGTGCCACCGTGTCCGAGGAAGAAGTTCACCCCGCCGTTGGTCGAGATCAAGATGAGCTTGCCGTGGATCTGGTAGTTCCTGATCGTGATCGGAGCGATGAGCAGCATGATCGGAACCAACATATAGAGTGCGCGGCGGACAACTGTACTCCAGCCCAGCCATCCCTCGGCGATCACGATCAGCCAGAACAACACAAGGGGTACGGTGATGAGGAGTACGCTGCGCGTGATGATCGCCAGCCCCATGAGCATCCCGCCTACCAGCCTGCGGATCTGGCCGCGACGCCAATCCACTCCGACGGAGCGGACCAGCATCCATGTGGCCCCGGTGAGCAGGAACGCGGTCAGGCTCTCCGTCAGCAGAACGCCCGTGTAGAAGATGAGCGGCGGATACACGGCAGCGAGCGCCGCTGCCAGCAAGCCTGCGGCCTCTCCGAAGACTTCCTTCCCCAACAGGTAGACCAGCAGGCAGGTGATGGTGTCCAGCACAGCTTGGACCATCCTGACTGCTACATAGCGATGACCAGCGACCGCGTAGACGCCGGCCAGGAAGTAATAGTAGCCGGGCGGATGGTATGTGTCAGAGCCCAGGGGATGGAAGAGGTATCTTTCCGCCGTGTGCACTGGCAATGGCCGTTGCTCCAGCAGCGCCAATGCCGCCTGGTCGTAGCCCTTCATGTCGGACAGGACGAGATCGCCACCCTGCAAGGGGAGGAAGAGAGCGTTCGCCAGGCGCAGGCTGAGCGCGATGACCAGGATGAGCGCCAGTGGTACCCTGTTCATGGCGTGACCCTATACACCATCGCGTGGATGGGATTGCCGAGCGCCCCACCCTGAAATTCCCTGACGGGAATGAAGCGCGTGAACATCTCCTCGTACGATCCGACCTCGGCCAGGTAGCGTGATGGATCCAGGTAAAAGCCCCCATAGCGGTTCTCGACGAACACAACATAGTCCGCGTTCTGCTGGTACCACTCAATGGGCTGGTCTACGGCCCGATCTATCCAGCGGAAGTGATGCGCGCTATCGACGAGCAAGGGGGAATAGTACTCGCCCACAATGCGCGAACCGGCTGGGAGCTCAGCTTCCATCCATTGCGTCACCGTGGTGCGCACATCTTCGTGCATGAAGCGCATGTTGACCTGCGCAGCCTGCCAGGCTGGCCACAACAGTGCCAGCAGAACGACAAGGCCGGCGGAGAAGAAGCTCATGGCCGTCGTGTGCCTGGTGCCCTCCATGCGAATCTGGAGGACGCCAAGGGCCCGGTCCAAGAAGGCGCCGGCAAGCATGCAGAGGAATGGCACGATGGTCAACGCCGTGCGGTCGTTCTTCACGGCGCCGAATGAGACAAGGAACAGGTACGCAGTTGGAAAGGACAGAAAGAGCAGCACCTTCTGGCTGCGTGCCAGCAGAGCGCGGGCTGCTTCCAGAAGCGCCAACGGTAGCAACAGGCCTTCGCTGCGTGCCAGGAAGCTCGCGTACCACAGGAATGCGTTCTGTCCCTCAACCCCTGGATCTCCAAGAGTCGCATAGTGGCGCACCTCAAAGGCCAAACCGTTCAAGAAGGCTGGCAAATCCAGAATGGCATAGGGTGTGCCCACCAAGAAGCCTGCGATGCTGAAGACAGCTGCCAGTAGAATATCGGCGCTGATCCATCCCTTGCCTTCCCGCCGCAGGAGGTCGGCCACAAGCAAGGGGATGAAGATGGGGTAGGCGTTGTACTTGGTCGAGGCAGCGAGCCCGGCCAGCAATCCGGCCAGAACATAGTCCTTCCGCCGGCCGCAAAGCCATGTTTCGTAGCAGAAGGCGAAGCATGCCACCACGATGAAGATCATCGTCACATCCGGAGCGACAAAGTGGCTATTGCGGATGTGTGTGGGTGAAAGGCTGAGCAGGAGGCCTGCCAGGAGACCCGCACGCCGTCCGTATGCCCGGCGCGTGATCCAGTATACGAGCACAACCGTCAGCAGACCTGTCAGCGCCACAAATCCGCGCCCGACCAGGAACTGAGAAGGCATCGTCGCCCTGCCCACCACGTTCGGCAGCACCTGTTCGGGCAGCACCAAACCATCGAGACTGCCTATCCGCCCGCGCGAAGCCATAAACAGGAAGTAAGCAACGTAAGCCAGGGAGAGCATGTAGAAGAAGAAAGTAGGGTAGTTGAAAAAGTGAGGGTTGTAATCGCCGCTCTTCAGTATTTGGAGGGGAATGGTCACGTACCTGGCTTCGTCACGGTGGTACAGATTGGGCAAATCAAATCCGATGCCCCAGAGGCGCAGCAGGCCTGCCAGAGCGCTCAGCAGCAGCACGTCCAGGAGATAGCTGTTCTCCTTGCCAGCCGATCTCAGTCTGCTCACGATCTACCGCACCTGCCTGTCGTCCATCGCTCGCGCTCTGTGGCAAGCCACTACGACTCCTGCAGCTTGTCCAGCACACGCATCACCGAGGGAAACGCTGCAGTATCCGTATGCGGCAGAAACAGCGCGGACGTGAATTCCTCCATGAAGCGGTTGTCGGCGCTCAGCTCCAAATAAGTCATCTTCTTGCCGATTTCTATCACTTCGTGTCGCGAGTCACGACATACCAAGGCAATAAAGGCTCCCGCCACCGACGTGTTGCCCAGATACTTGAAACGCTCCCAGGGCATGTCTGGCAGAAGGCCAATCTGGATGGCCTTCTCAATATCCACGTATTGGCCAAAGGCTCCACCGATGATCACTTCTTCGACATCCGCCAGAGCGATGCCCACACTCTTTGTGAGCACAGAGAAGCCGGCGTAGATGGCGCCCTTGGCCCGGATGAGGTTGGAGATATCCACCTCCGTGACTACGATATCTTCCTTCTGGCCCTGGGTTTCCTCAGCCCATGCAATCACATACTCGGAGCCAAGTTCGCCTGTGCGTATGCGTGCCGTGTCCAAGTTTCTGTTCAGTCTGCCCGACTTGTCTGTGATGCCCGTGACGAACATCTCCCCCAGGAGGGAGATCAGGCCCGAACCACAGATGCCCCGCGGTGGAGCGCTGCCGATCACGCTGTAAGTAGGCTCGTAGGTATCTGCATTGATCCACACCTCTTCGATGGCTCCCACCGTCGCGCGCATACCTGAACGGACCCCCGCACCCTCAAAGGCCGGACCTGCCGAACAGGCACAGGAAATGAGCCACTCTTCGTTGCCCAGCACAATCTCGCCGTTGGTGCCAATGTCGATAAAGAGCGTTAGCTTGTCCGTGGTCGCCATGCCAGAGCTGAGCACACCCGCTGTGATGTCGGCTCCCACGTAGGCCCCTACACTCGGCAGGCAGTCGACAGTAGCTTCCGGGCAGATGTGGATTCCCAGGTCAGAGGCCCGAACGGGCTGGGGATGAGTCACCGTGGGGATGTAGGGTTCGAGGCGAATGAACGCCGGATCGAGCCCCAGGAACAGGTGGATCATGGTCGTATTGCCAGCCACCGTCATGAAGTAGATCTCGCTGGTGTCGATGTCGTTCGAGGCAGCCAGTTCCTCGAGCAATTCGTTGATGGTCTGAATGACCAACCTCTGCAGTTGCTGTAGGCCGCCTTCCCGCTGCGCGTAGATGATGCGCGATATGATGTCCTCTCCGCAGGATATCTGTTTGTTGTACGCCAGAGCGCTGTCTACGAACCGCCCCGTGCTCAAGTCTATGAGGTAGACGACGTTGCTGGTGGTGCCAATGTCGACCGCAACGCCAAAGGTGCACCCTGTATGATCACCCGGACGCAGGTCCAGCAGCCGCGGGATTCCCTCCTCATTGACCCAAGTTCTCATCTCCAGGACCGCCGTGACCTCCCAGAGATGGTCGTCCGTCTCGGAATCGCGTAGCCTGCGTGCCAGATCTCTCAACACCGGCAGGTTGGCGATCACGTCCCTGACGTTGTGCCGTCTGGCCAACTCCCGTTGAAGGCGCTCGAAGTCGGTCGTGTTGTCGGAAAGGGTCGGCGGTTGAATCGTGAGGTGGATCTTGCGCACAGGTGGGTAGTTCTGCCAGTCGCATCCCGCTGGCAACTCCGGGATCACAGCTGCCGACTTTTCGCTGGGCAGTTTGCGAATGATTGCCTCTTGGGGTGGGATGAAGACTCGCAGATCACTCCGCACCGTGCTCTGGCAGGCCAGAGTGTAGCCCTGCTCCAGCTCGGTTGCGGAGAGACGGCTGGTAGTGGGGCTTTTTACTCTACCCTCTTCCACGACAACCTTGCAGCGGCCGCATCTCCCTTGGCCGCCACATGGCAGGTTGAACGAGATGCCCGCCTGAGCCACAGCGTCGCTCAGCAGGGTGTTGTCGGGTACTTCTATGCTTTTCCCTTCTGGTCTGAAGTCAATGCGATGCAAAGGAGTCACTGCTCCCCTCAGTGGCAACTCGGAAGCGGTCGAACGTCAGGCCAACAGAAAGCGCCGCAGCTGCACAATGATCGCTGTCCACAGGCGATCCAGGAGGCGGAACTTCCTGACAATGAGGTACGAAGCCATCGAACCTATCAGCGCTCCCCCCAGTATGTCGCTGGGATAGTGCACACCGCCGACGACGCGTGATAGCCCGAACACAGTAGCCAGGGCATATGAGAGGAGACCGATTCTGTGGTTGTAGAGCCAGACGGCCGTCGCTATGGAGAAACCGACCGACGCAGCGTTGCTTGGAAAGGAGGAATCAGACGGGCGGTAGAACAGCAGCGTGACCGTGCGAAAAGCGAAGGGTCTCGGGCGGTAGAGCACGAGGTTCATGGCCTTGACTACGAGGTTGCCTAGCACCATGGAGCCAATCGCTGAGAAGACGGCGCGTTGGTGCTGCTCCCGTACTGCCGGTGATCCGCCTGCAAACCACAGGCCGAACAGCAAGAGAACCAGCGCTGTCGGCAGCGCATAGTCGTTCATCACCAGGCGTACAGCGGTGTCCAGCGCTGGCCAGCGTCCAGCAAAGTTGTTGAACCACTGGAAGACGGTCCAGTCAACAGCCATTGCTAGAGGCGCTCCTTGAACCAGCGGGCCACAGTCTGTAGCGTAGTCGGATGATCCATCAAGTCGAGGTGTCGTGCACCCTGGACGACCTGATGTGTCACCGAGCCCCTGGTTCGCACCCACTCTTCTATGGGCGGTCTGCTCACCAGCTTGTCCTCCGCACCATACAGCAACAGGAAAGGGCGTGGAGCGATTCTGGCGCCAAACGCAAGCGCATCCAATTGAGTGCGCAACATCGCCCGCCTTCGATCCCGTGTCCAGCGAAATGCTTGCGGATAGGGCATCTCGGCCAGCACGTCCAGGTCTGCTGGAGGAGACACGAGGATCGGTGCCAGAGCAGCAACTGTCCTGACTTGTCTATCGGCGCTTGCTGCCCGCATGACCAGGTCTGCACCCAGGTCATAGCCGAGAACGCCAAGCCGCTCTGGGTCTACCTCAGGACGCTTGCTGAGGAAGGAAGTGGCCGCAGGTACGGTTGCCAGAGTCTCGGGGTACGCGTACAGGCCTTCATCGGGTTCAATCACGAGGGCGGCTAGCCCCTGTTGCACCAGATGCCGAGCCAAGGTGTCCAAGGCTCGCCGTTCGCCCGTGCCCAAGCCAGGCACAAGGCACACAGCGGGCACGGGCGCCCCAGGACTAGAGGGCAGGTAGAGGCGACCAGTTGTTGCGCTCCCAATGGCCACAACACTGCCGCCGTCACCCTTTTCGCGAAGGGTGGCGCGTCGGCGGATCTCGTGCAGCATTGCTGCTGAAGCCAGAGTGAGGATCAAAGCTCCCGCAGCACCAAACGCGAAGAGCAGGCTCAGCTCAGAGCCCGCTGGGCCCGGCGTGAGGATCCTCGCCCACTGGCTGGCGAAGAACCACGTCGCGCTACCTGCGATCAGCAGGGTTCCGATCGCGTATCCCCACCTGCGTCGCTCGCGATAGTCCCAGAGCGCCAACCCAACCAGGCGGTAGCGCGCAGCAACCCATTGCAGCACCCCCAGGGCTGACAGAAAGGAGAAGAGCAGGTAGCCCAGGGCCAGTTCCTGATACACGAAATACAGCACTCAGCACTCATCCTACTGTATTTGGCGCCCCGGGGGCGCTCCAGGCACCCCTTCGAGGGCCCTCTATTGCCAGGTTCTCAGGTACGCTGGTATGTGTATCGCTTCGCGAGGTCCGACCAGGATCTCCCATCCTGGCAGTTCCTCTTCCAGTTCACCCGATATGGTGGACACGAGGCCGGGGATGACGATTTTCTTATGGCTGACCTTGCTGGGAACACCAAACTGCTGCACTGATTTGGCAATCTTCTCAGCGTCGAACTTACCCGCCGCCCACCCAGTGAGCACCGACATTCCCTCAGAGTCGCAGACGAGCAGCCAGGTTGGCTTGCCACTTCCCTCTACCTCGCCAGCGACACTGAAGTAGGTGAGCGAGAAGTTGGTGGTCACCAGCAGCGGTGAATCAGTCTGCGGGTTCGATATCTCGTACAGGCCTGGGCTGACCTGTATCGGCTTCTGCGGGTCGGTATAGATGTTCAGACGCAAGGTGAGCAGGGGGTAGACCGTCGCCGGGTCAAAGTGATCCAGGACGACGATGCCTGCGTACTTGGCGATGTGCTGCGCTGCTTGGATCGCCTCGTCCTGCGGAGAATCGGCCCCCTCACCCGGAAAGGCAACGATGGGATACCCGAGAGGCCGGAAGTTGCTCTTCAGAGCTAGGCGACGCAGCTGCGTTAGGGCTGCCAGTGAGCCTCTCAGATCCCGTAGCCCTGGATCAAGGACAATGTTCTCGATACCGGCACCCTTGATCTGCTCGGTGAGCTCTGCCAGCGTGCTCAAATCGCCATCCGTGCGCACAGCGAGTGGGGCGTTGTGCTTCGCTGCCAAGTCGGCCATCGCTTGCCAATTATCTGCGGCAGCGGCATAGATCAACGGTGCAGATCCATCCGTCTGTTCCAGCGCGCTGGCCATGGAGGCAGGCTCCGATGCGATCAGCACAAGCGGTCGATCGGCCTTGGAGCGAGCCGCGGCGACATAGTTGGCGAAATTCGCTCCATCTCCAGAAGCGTTTTCCACCGCAATACCGTCCACCGACAGCTCAATACCGACGCGCTCCACTTTGTAGCCGCTGATCTGTTCTACAGCAGCCTCGAACTCTGCCAGCGGCATCGTGTCTTTGAGGCGCACAAACAGTCCCGGTTGGTGGAAAAACGTTTTCTCGTGGCGGAAGAGCACGGTCTCGTTGCCCACCTCCACTTTCCTATCACCGCTACCTACTGTCACCAGTCGAATAGGCGGCGCAGCCGCTGCCTCCAGTGCCTCTTTGGCCTCATCGGAGACGTAGGGGCACGCCGAGAGCTCAGCCTGCTTGGCGGCGAGTTTCATCCCGAAAGCCAGACACGTCGGGAAGCCACACTCCTTGCAGTTGGTCTTGGGCAGAAGCTTGTAGATCTGCAAGCCACTCAGTCCCATTCTCTTGACTCCTTGTCTATAGCGAAACCCAGAATGTGATCAGGCGGCCATCAAGTCACTGATGGCCTTTGTCACTAGCTTGACGCTCTCCGGATGGCGCAGGACGACAATGTCCGCGCCAGCCTCGATCAGTGTGGTGGCAGTGAGCACCTCCCAATTGATGCTCCGCTGGTCCCAGTCCCCCCAGGCCTCGGGCACACCTTCGTTTACCTTGCTCTCCTTGGCCCGCCAGGCTTCCTCACCCACAGTGCAGATCATCGGCTGTTGGGTCATGCTATCCCCGGTGAGGGCAGCTATGCGCAGACGCTCCATGACCGAGTACGTATATTCCAGTCCATAGCCCAGTGAGCCGGTTGTCGGATCCATCAAGATGCGGTCCAGATCCAGACGCATATCGCTGATCAGAATGTTTAGCTGCTTGGCCAGGTTGACATCAATTGGCGTCTTGGCCACGACCAGATGGCCGTGCGCCATGGCGGCAGCCACAATTGTGCGGTAGTTCTTGTCCTCGCAGTTGCCCAAAGCGATACGCTCTCCTTCGGCTGCCTCAGCAGACGCCACGAGCACTTCGTTGTCCTTCTCCGCCTGTCCGGGGCCATAGACAATGAGAGGCAGGCCCGTTGCTGCCAGGACGGCTTTGGTGGTCTCGGCAGCCTGTGCTGCATCCGTATTGTCACCTTCGGGGTGCGCGCTCTGCAATTTGAGCACAATGAGGTCCGCGCCGTATTCCTCGGCCTTCTGGGCCCATGCGGCCGCATCCTGCATCGTGTCTCCCCAAACGTCCTTCAGAAGGTCGGACCAGTCGTCAGGATATCGGTCCTGAACCTCGAGGGCGACCATCGGTCGGTTTGGTATCTCACCCTCGAAGGTCAGGAAGGGCAGGGTGCTCTCACCGCCCACCGTGACGATCTTCTTGCGGGTGCCGCCTTCGGCAGCCGCTGCGCCTAGCGTTACCTCTCGCACTGTGCCTGTCCACTTCTCTTTCGGTAGCTGTACTGTAACAGGCATTGATAAGACGTCTCCTTTCACCGTGTTATGCCGCAGAGCCTTGCCCACACCTGATCAAACCGTGAGGCACAACAGCCCGTGCTATCCGAACAACGACCGCTCGCAAATCTCTCAGATTGCGAGATTCATCGACATAACGATGTCTTTAAGCGTGCCCAGAAGGGCCTTCCCTGGTTCTTCCAGGCAATGAATTCCCGGTTTCTCTCTCGCTGCCGATCCTGCCCACGATCAAAGCGTGCACTGGGGCATCCCTGAGCTACCCCCCGCTCGGCACTGCTGACACGCGCCGTGCACCGGCTCCCATCTCTGGAGAGCGTGGTCGTTGCATGGCGAGTCGCGGCCTGCAAGGCCGCGACTCGCCATCACCTCTCCATGTTGGCAAACAGGGGTGCCTGGCTGCACGCCAACCCTGGTCTGAACACTGTCCAAGCCTATCAGCAGGCCAATCGCCCTCTGTAGCCAGTCAGGACTGCAATGATGTCCGTTGTCAAGGGTCGCGCGCGTCGAGTGCGGTCAGCAGCGCGCTGAGCACACCCGTTGCTCTCCCCAGGATCTAGAACAGCGGCGGCATGGTCAATGCCGGATGCCCTTTCTCCTCCAAGAAGGGAAGCAGTTCTTCAACCGTAGTAGCGACCTGCTCGTCCGCGATTTTGCCGATCAGGTCAGGGTCACCCTCACGCTCCGCGACAGCCTGCAACTCTTCGGCCATTGACTCTTTCAGGAAGGAGGACATCCAGACCACGCGCTTGAATCCGCCATCAGCGGAGATGAACTTGTTGCTGAGAAGGTAGTACTTGCCATGGCCCATCACGCCCGGAGTCTGCAGCCCTCCGCCGGCCATGCCGGCAAGCGTTGAGAAAGTCATGCCCGCAGGCGTCATGCTTGGATCCTCGCGGGAGACAACCATGATGCCGTTGGTTTCCGGGATAACCATAGCGATGCACTCGAAACAGCCGCATGCCGTCATCGGGTTGACCATGATGGAGTACATCGAGACCTCTTCCACGGTCCCATGGGAATGTTGACGCACAAAGTCGTTCGCTCCATCGAAAGAGCCATAGACGGGATCCAGACAGGTGCCTTTCCTGATCGGCTGGTTGGGGCCGGTGGGATTGATCTGGTGGGAGGCCTTGCAGTCCAGCCAGTTGTAGGCACCGCACAGTCCGAGGCGCTCAGGTGAAACGACACAGACGTGGTTCGGGGCAAAGCTCTGGCACAGCGTACAGCTGTAGAATTCGTCTACCGAGTCGTCGGTCATGTCGGCCAGGCGCTTGTTGCGGAACTCGTACGCCTCGCGCGCCATGGCCAGCCACTCCTCCAGCTTGTCCTTGCCCGTGAAGATCGTGACCTGGACCTTGTCCACGATGGCGCCAAAGTCCGAATGGAAGCGAGCATACAGGATCTCGCCAAAATGCTTCAGATTGAAGCCCTTGTCCGCCGCCGCTTTGCTGACGCGGATCCAGGCAATGTCCCGCTGGCCTATGTGCTGGATGCCTGAGGCGGCGTTGATGAAGTAGTGGATCTGTCGCTCCAGGACGGGCTCAAAGTCCTCCTGCATCTTGCGGCCAGCAACCTCCACTATGATACCCACATCCATGGCCCCGCCGACTTCTATGTCTTCAAAGCCAGGTCCGACGAGTTCGATCTTGCCGTCTTCGATAGTGTCAAAGTCGGACATCTTGAGGTACTCAAAGGCGCGACTGTACTTGCCGCCGAACTCGATACGCATATCAGCCTTGCGCACGCGCTCGCCCTCAAAGGCGCTGCCATAGGGCACCGGAATGGGCACCTCGGTGATCTTGATCTTGACACCGCGTACCTCGAGGCATCGCTGAACCAGCTTTCTGGCGCGCTCGAGGTCGTTCTCGGCTTCGATGTCATCGAAGGGCATGCTGATGACATGCTCGTAGGAAGTGATACCGGTGGGCAGTATCTGCGGGATCACGGTGTCGGCAACCGTCGGGAAGCCGTAACTGATGGCCCCCGCCGCGGTTGCGTACTTGAGGTCATCCACTTCACCAAGAGCCAGCACAAAGGCGAACACACGATATTTGTTATACAGCAGGATCTCCCGTGCCTGTCCTGGCTTCAGCCCGCCGAAAGTGAGTGCACTGCGTGCCGCAAAGCCCAGTGGGTAGATGGCGGAGATGGTATCCGTGCCAAAGGGCACGATGTACGTGTCATAGCCCATCTCCACGCCTTCTTCCATTAGCTGGTGGATGATGCTCCGCCCATTGACGTTGCCGCAGAGGAAGACGAGGATGTTCCGCTGCTGCAGTTCGCGCACGATCTGCACCGCTACTTCGTTGCTCTTGGCGCAGCCGACGATGGCTGCGAAACCTGGCATGCGTCCATCGACCAGCTGGATGCCCCAGGAGCGCAGCTGGATGTCATCGATGGGGCCATTGAGCCGCTGGCCGGCTTCGGATTCCGAATCGGGTGAAGTGAAGCTGGTGCTGGGGATGTAGCTGCCCTCCCACGTGATCTTCTGTGGCTCTTCACCGCGGGCAAAGCGAATGGCCTCGATGGCTTCCTCTGCCAGCAGGGTGGCCATCCCGCAGTCGAGGGTCTCGCCCAAGTACGGCACCCACAGTTGATCGGACGGCACGGGATGCAGGAACCCCTTCGCATCTTCGAGCGCTGGCATGAGGTCACCCAGCGTGGACACCTCCCGCCCGGTAAAGGCCAGGATCACAGGCAGGTAGTATGCGGTGTTCGTGAATTGCACGGGTGCATCGGGGCCCAGTTCCTCAATGGCTTCCTTCGCCATCGCCTCCGCTTCGGCAATGATGAGATTGGCACCCCGGATGGCCCGTGTCGCGATGTATCTTGACATCGATGCTTTCTCCTTATCTCCAGTGATTGCTGTAGCGTCGGGGCTACTCTGCTATCTTGGCGCTGTACAGCGGGACCACGTCGTCGCCCACCTTTTCCAGCACTTTGAGCATCAGATCATCACCGCTCTGGCCGAAGCGGGCAGCATCATATTCCACCAGGCCCAGGGCCTCACGCTTCTTGTCGATGTGCTCCAGCGCTTTCCGGACAGCTTCGTCGGCGTCAGCGATGAACTCCAGCTTGCCACCCACGCGCTCTTCCCAGGTCTCGCTCATGAAGCGGTTGACGATTTCGCTGTTCAACACCGGTGATTCGCTGCCGAAAATGGTGTACACGCCAGAGGCGACAAAGTAGGAGCCGATGGAGATGGCCTTCTCGCTCATCCACTCAGGGGCGAAACCTACGCCTGGGATGTCGGCAATATCCTCCCCCAGGCCACCTTCGGTAGCCATCTGGCTGAGCACTGTCAGGATGCGGGTGTTGTCCACGCAGCTGCCCAGGTGCAGGACAGGTGGAATGCCAACTGCCTCGCAGATCTCCCGCAGTCCGGGCCCGGCGTACTTCGCCGCCTCGGGGGAGAGCAGACCGTACTTCCCACAGGCGAGGGCGCCGCAACCGGTCATGACGACCAACACATCGTTCTTGATCAGTTCTCGCACGATATAGTCGTGGGCGGCATCGTGGCAGGAACGTGCGTTGTTGCAGCCGACCACACCAGCCACGCCACGCAGCCGGCCCTGGATCACCGCGTCGTTCAGCGGACGAAGCGAGCCCCGGTAGAAGCCACCAAGTGCGTAGTTGATATACTCGTGCGAGAAGCCGACGACCATCTGGTTGATATCCTTGGGAATGTGCACGGTGCCGCGTTCCGGGAAGACATCGATGCCCATCTTGACGATCCTCTTTGCGATCTCCAGGGCCTCGTGCTCCTCGAATTCCACGTGCGTGACTCCATCAATGTGTGCCTTTGGAGACGTCGTCACCAGTCTGGTGTGATATCGTTCTGTCAGCGGACCAAGAGCCTGCATGATGCACTGGATGTCAACGACCATGAGATCGATGGCTCCTGTGGTCACCGCCAGCTCCTGGCTCAGAAAATTGCCGACCGTAGGCACTCCCTGGCGCATCAATGTCTCGTTCGCGGTGCAGCAAATGCCCGCTAGATTGATGCCTGTCGCACCCTTGGTCTTGGCATACTCGATCATCTCTGGGTCATTTACGGCCACCAAGATCATCTCGGAGAGTGTGGGCTCGTGGCCGTGGACCACGATGTTGACCTGATCCTCGCGCAGGGTACCCATGTTCGCTCGGGCGACCAACGGGACGGGCGAGCCAAACAGGATGTCCGTGATGTCGGTGGAAAGCATCGAGCCTCCCCAACCGTCGGCGAGACTTGTGCGCAGGCTCGACATGAGCAGGCTGTCGTACCATTGATCATTGCCGACGTGAGTGCGATGCATGATGTCCACCACCTCGCGGTCGATGCCGCGCGGAGCGATGCCCAGATCACGCCAGGTTTGCTGCCGCTTCTGGGGAGCCCGCTGAAGGTAGATGAGCTCTCCCTTCTGCCTTCCGAACTCGGCCAGGGCCACCTCAGCCACTTCCTTGGCAATCTCTGCAGTCTCGCGGCCCTCGATCGCTACGCCCAGAAACTCGGCAACCTCATGCAGCTTCTTCTCATCGCGGACGTAATAGTCCGGCGCCTCACCCTCTGCTGCTGCCAGCAGGGTGAGGGCCATGTCGCGCCCATGGTCCGAGTGGGCTGAAGCACCTGACGCCACCATGCGAGCAAAGTTGCGGGCAGCGACGGTCTCGATGGTGGCACCACAGATGCCTACCTGTCCTTCCTTCGTCAGGCGGCACGGCCCCATGGAGCAATTCTTGCAGCAGGCGCCCTTGGCCCCAATGGGGCAAGGCTTCATTTCGTCTGCGCGGTCAAACGCAGTGTATATCGACTGTTCCTCACACATCTCCAGCAGATCACAGACTGCTGGATCAAGGCTTCTCTTATCTGGCATGTCAGTCTTCTCCTTCGTGTTCAATGGGTGGTTGGGCACAGGCCAAGGGCTAGTACTTGCGGAAGTCGCCGGACATCTCCAGGTCCAGCATGTTCGTCCTGGTGACGCGCTGAGTCACGCGGAACCAGGCGGAGCTGTCTTCCTTCCCCGCAGGTACATCGGGCAGTTCTGGCGCTTCGCTTGGCGCGTAGCCCGCAGCCTGCAAGGCGTCCGCAATGGCATCTTCGTTCAAGTGAGCAGGGTCATAGCCGACAACGACACGCTTGAACGCGCTGCTGGCGATGACCTCCTCCACTCCATCCAACTGAAGCAGAGCATCGCGAATGCTCTGCACGTGGTGATCTGCGTACATCTTTGGGATATCAAAAGCCGTCTTGTCCACGGTAGTCTATACCTCCGTTGGTATCTTGGAGCCTTCTCCCGCAGCTGGGCGCTGTCAGAACAAAGCCAGTCTTGTTCGCTGGATTATGCCCTGGAATAAGTACCTCTATGAACTGAACCAGGTCATGAAGGGGCGGAGGAGCGATCGCTCCTCCGCCTCCTCTGCACAGTACTACGACAGTCCTACAACCTTTCCGGTCTCGAGGTCGACGTCAATGTCCATAAACACCGGTCGGGAGGGCAAACCAGGCATGGTGCGCATCGTGCCGCAAAGTGGATAGAGGAACCCTGCGCCCGCCGAAGCGCGGATGTCGCGGACGGGCAGTGAATAGTCTTTGGGCACTCCCTTCCAGGCAGGGTCGTGCGAAAGCGACAGGTGCGTCTTGGCCATGCAGATGGGCAGCTTGTCAAAGCCCAGATTGGTGTAGAGCTTGAGCTTATCTTGGGCTGCCGGCGCAAAGTCCACCCCGTCTGCCCCGTAGATCTGAGTGGCGATGATCTCGATCTTCTCTTTAATTGGCATGTCTAACGGATACAGGAACTTGAAATCGCTGGGCTGCTCGCACGCTTCTATCACCGCTTCGGCGAGGGCAACCGCACCTTCCTCACCTCTGCCCCAGTGCTCAGAGACCTCGGCCCCAAATGCTCCTGCGGCCTTGGCGGCATCCTTCACCATCTGCAGTTCCTTCTTCGTGTCGGTCTTGAAACGGTTGACCGCAACCACCACTGGGATGCCAAACTTCTTTGCGAACCCGATGTTGGCTGCCAGGTTGGCAATACCCTTCTCTAAGAGCTCCAGGTTCTCTGTCATGTAGGCAGCATCCAATGGGATGCCGGCCACCACCTTGGGTCCACCACCGTGCATCTTCAGCGCACGAACCGTGGCCACAATCACCACGCAGTTAGGGATCAGCCCACTGGCGCGGCACTTGATGTCGAAGAACTTTTCCATGCCGATGTCGGCGCCGAATCCGGACTCTGTAACGAGATAGCCGCCTGAAGCCAGCTTAATGCCGATCATGTCGGCGATAACCGAAGAGTTGCCGGGAGCGATGTTGGCAAACGGGCCGGTGTGCACAAAAGCTCCAGCGCCGGACAGAGTCTGCATCAGGTTGGGCATCAGCGCATCCTTGAGCAGGACGGTCATCGCGCCAGCGGCGCCTAGATCCTCGGCGGTTACCGCGTTGCCCTTCTTGTCAGTGCCAATAACCATGCGACCGACCCGCTCCCGCAGGTCCTTCAGGCTGCTGGCCATCATCAGGATGGCCATGACCTCGCTAGCGACCGTGATGTCAAAACCCGTCTGCCGTGGGCGTCCGTCGGAGCTGGTCCCCAGGCCGATCACGACATTGCGGACGGCGCGGTCATTGACGTCGACGACGCGGTTCAAAGTGATGCTGTAGGGATCGATATCCAACCGGATGAAGCGATGGAGATCTTCAGGGCTCAGCTCCGATGGCTTCCCTGCCTTGATGCCCAGTTTCTCAAGCCGCTTGTACATCCAGGGAGCAAATGTGTCATTGGGGCACAGAATGGTGCGCAGCCGCGCGTCGCTGCGACGATCCTCGTGCAGGATTCGAGCGTCAATGGCGGCTGCCAGCAGGTTATTGGCTGCACCCACAGCGTGGGTATCTCCCGTGAGGTGCAGGTTAAAGTCCTCCATCGGTACGATCTGCGAGTAGCCGCCGCCGGCCGCACCTCCCTTGATGCCGAAGGTGGGGCCCTGCGAAGGCTGGCGGATGCAAGTGAAGACGGTCTTACCAAGATAGTGCAGTGCCTGGCTCAGGCCGCAGGTTGTGGTGGTCTTGCCTTCGCCCAGCGGAGTGGGGGTAATAGCGGTCACATCAATGTACTTTGCGTTGGGGCGATCCTTCATGCGCTTCAACACATCGAGGTGCACTTTGGCCTTGTACTTGCCAAAGAAGTCGATGTCGTCCTCACTGAGACCTACATCGGCGGCCACCTCGCGGATGGGGCGCAACTTTGCTGCCTGAGCGATTTCGATGTCACTCGGCACTGGTGACTTGACGTCGACGATCATGGTACCTCCTTTGGGTAGTGTGGTATTCGATTCATCCAACAATATAGCCTGCTCTCCGGCGCAAAGAAGCACGCCTGATTGCAGACAAGCCTTGCCAGAAGGGTGCTTACCTGTGGCCGCGGCTGACTTTCTCGCCGTCGGGGTACAGAACTGGCGCGCCGCCAGCCGTTGACCGCGCAGAATCGAGGGTCAAGCCCCACAGACCTGATCCGATTGTGAAAACTTTCACTTCCTGTGGCAGCGTCGCAATCTTACCATAGCTTAGCAGCCTTGTCAAACACAGCCCTCCACGATGCAGGGCTTTTCTCGTGGTGGGCTAGGCAGTCGGGCCGTGTGCCCACTCCGCCGCGTGGTCTCACCCACCACTGACCAGCTGCTCTGCAAGTGCTGCGTCGGGCGCCGCCTCTGCTTGCCGAAGAGCCGGCTGGGCTCCCTGCACTGTGCATCGCTCGGTACGGGCACGCCCGGCGCTTCAGCGAACCGTGCTGACAGGGCAACAGGCTAGCCTTCCACTTGCCTTCTGGCCGCTTCGATCACATTGCGCATCAGCATGACGTTTGTCATCGGGCCTGTGCCGCCCGGCACGGGAGTGATCATGCCGGCAACTTCTTTGGCCTCCTCAAAGTCCACGTCACCGCACATTTCGTCATCCACAAAGTTGACGCCAAAGTCGATCACCACCGCGCCGGGCTTGATCCACCCGGCCTTGATCATGCGCGGCCGACCCACGGCAGCACAGAGAATGTCGGCACTGTGACACACCTCGGCCAGGTTGGCGCTGCGCGAGTGGCACATGGTAACCGTAGCGTTCTCGCGCAGCAGCAGCATGGCCATCGGTTTGCCCACGATGTTGGAGCGCCCCACCACTACTGCATGCTTTCCCTGTATTTCGACGCCATACTGCTTGAGTATTTCCAGCCCCCCCGCGGGTGTGGCTGGCACAAAGAATGCTCCCACCATCGGCGGACGACCGATTGGGGCCGCCTGTGACAGCCGCCCGGCGTTCACCGGATGCACGCCGTCCACGTCCTTGGCAAATGACAGCGCATCCTTGACCGCAGCTTCATCAATACCCTTCGGCAATGGCTCTTGGACCATGATGCCATGGACGTTCTCGTCGGCGTTCAGCTCGGCAACCAAGCCCACGATCTCCTCTTGACTGGCGGTGTGTGGCAAGGTGTGTAGCGAAAAGCCCATCCCGCGTTTGCCGAAAGATCTCTCGATTGCCCCAGCGTAGCTAACCGACGCTGGGTCCTCGCCCACACGCAGCACGGCGATCGTAGGCACAAGGCCATACCTCGCTTCAAACTCCGCTACTTCTGCGCTGAGCTGTGCCCGCATTCTGCTTGCCAAATCACTTCCGCTCAGGATTGTTGCAGTCATGTTCGTCTCCTCTTTTGATATCTCGACAGGGACCATCCCGTGTCCATGTCAGCGCTGATCGTTCAGTCCGGCAGAGGGCTCACTGGGCCCGGGCCCTGCCGCTGCTTAGCAGAGGAGCAGCTGCCGTGTCCTGGACTCGGATCCACGCAGCTGCAGCCCTCCACCTGCCAGTTGTGACTTCTTGTGCTACAACTTGGCCTCGACGTCCTTGAGGATGTCCTCTTTGAGCTGTGCTTTGCCCTCCAAGAGGGCGTTGAGTCGTTCGCCCTCTGTCCGTACAAAGTCCTGGTCCTTGATGCTTCCCAGATTGATCCACACGTTGAGCGCGGCGGCTCGCAGGGCTGCCTCAGCCATCAGTGCACCCACGCCCACGTCGCTGACGGCTCGCACATTGCCTTTTTCTGCACTCTCAGGGCACAGCTTCAGGATCTCCACGCAAGCTTCTGCCAGCGCCATGGGTACGGAAGTGGCTCCCTTCAGTGCCTCCTGAATGGCTGCGCTGCGTGCTTCCTTCTGCTCATCCGTGTCGCGGGGCATCCTGTAGGCCTGCGAAACCATGGTGTAGGCAGCCACGTCTTGCTCCAGCAACTCTTCGCATCTGCGGCGGAGCGTCTCAGAACGCTCCAAGATGCGTTGGATGTCTTCCTCCACGTCGACGTATTGCTTTTTGCCCACGGTCAGGTTGGCCACCATGCTGACCAGCGCTGCGCCGATGGCGGCCCCCAGCGCTGCAGCGCTGCCGCCCCCTGGCGCTGGGGCGGAACTGGCCAGCTGATCCAGAAAGGTACTGACGGGTTTCTGAGTAAGCATATCCCTCTCCTTTGTGTTATCAGTGCAGACAGCTCGTCTGCCAAGCCTTTTCACTCCACGAGCAAGCTGATCTCGGCGACCAAGCTGTCATAGCTCCATCCGGATGCGTAGACATGGAGAGACAGGATGCGGCGCGGTGCGACGGGTAGGACACCTACCAGGTTCTCTGATTCGTAGAAGTACCACTCGTTCTGTCCGATCTGCTCGCCATACATGGTTGGGTTGTTGTCAACGTTCTGATAGTAGAAGCCATGGACCCATTCGTTCTCGCTCTGATAGACGTCTCGGTACCGCATAACGATCATCAGCGGATACTCGGAGCTCAGATATCCACCGCCCGACAGGCTTTGATTGACCAGCTTGATTGTCGCTTTCACTTTCAGAGTACTGAGCGGGTCGGGCAAGTCGCGGTCGATCTGCTGCTCGATGCCCGTTTCACAGTGATTGAACTCACCTCCGGTGCGGCGGAACCGCGCAGCACGCCTCAATTCGTCCACCACCAGAGAAACCACCCCATCCACCTCACCGCCGTCTGCGCCTTGATCATTAAAAGACTGCCAGCCCGTGCCCAGCGGAGCGACAAAGTCGCCGTTGATGACCAAGTCGCGTTCGGCCTTTAGCGGTGCAAGCGGCAGTTTGCCGGTCTCGACAATGCTGCGCTGCCTTGAGCTGAGCAAGACGCTCGCCGCTTCGCTTGTGGTGATGGCGGCGGTCGCTGACAGCTCGGCCATCCCACGCTCGACGATCACTTCCGTCCACTCATTGGTTACTTCCAGTGTGTAGTTGCCGTCCTCACTCAACAGCGCGTCTGCCTGCAGGGACTTGACCCTGAACTCCACGGGCCAGGATCCGCGGAGCACGGTGTTTGCCCGCACCCTGCCGCCCTTGGCCTGCAACGTGATCTGTGCCGGATGCAGGCTGACGCCAAAGCGCGGGGCACGCATCTGTTCCAGAGCCACGCTGCTGCGTGGGAACAGCTTTGCGAGAGATTGATCGAAGAAGCTGATGAGGGCCTGAGCCGTGGCGTCCACACTCACCACGGTGCCCTCGGGGACGGAGATGGTCTCGCCCTGGAGCACTGGGATGGCCTCGCCGTGTTCAGGATCCTCTACCACAGCGGTACCTTCCAGGCAGGTGACTTTCGCCTCGTACGCTCGGGTAGCAGTCGTGAGGTACCAGCGGATCGTCAGGGGAATGATGACGGCCAGAGTGCAGAAGATGGCAAAGGCCGCCAGGGTGACCGTCCAGGCCAGGTGCTGAGGATTACGTCGCATCAAAACCGAACCTCAAAGCGGTCGAACTCGCCTATCGCTTCCTCCCAGCTACTCTCCACCCTCTCGACTTGGGCCGATGGTGGACCCGTGTGCAGCCAAGCCAACAGCTTGGTCACAGCTCCGCGCTCTCCTTCGGCAACGACCTCGACGGTGCCATCCCAGCAATTGCGGACATAGCCTTTAAGAGCCAGGGTCTGGGCCTCCCGTATGGTGTAATAACGAAAACTGACGCCTTGTACGTAGCCGTGTATCTTGGCGTGGAGTCGCACCAGATCAGCCATAGTCACTCCCACACGAAGCAGCGCGGATTATAGCATGCCCAGTACTGTAACCAAAACTAAAACCACAGAAACAGTCTGGCTCGGCGCTCGTCAAGCCGGCGTAGCCCAACTTCGTGGGCCAGGCGCACCGCCTCCGCATACTCGTCGGTAGTGATGCGTCGGTTCAGTTCGGGGAATTCGTGTGCCTTGTAGCATGGGCGGTATTGATCCATAATGTTGACGTAGGTGTCACGTGACACCTCCTCGGCCACGAAGCGCAGGGTTGCCTCTGTTCCTGCCAGCCCCTTGGGCAGTACAAGGTGCCGTATCAGCAATCCGCTCAAGCCGATGCCTTGTCCGTCCACGATTAGGTCGCCCACCTGGCGGTGCATTTCGGCAACAGCGGCCTGATTGAGGGCCGGGTAGTCCTTGACCTTGGAGAGACGCCGTCCCGTTGGCTCATCGGAGTATTTCATGTCCGGCATGTAGATGTCGAACACGCCGTCGAGCAGGTTAAGCGTCTTGAGCGAATCATAGCCACCCGTGTTGTAGACCAGCGGCACGCGCAGGCCGGCCTCGGCCGCGATGAGCACACCTGCCAGGATCTGCGGCACGACGTGCGTGGGCGAGACAAAGTTGATGTTATGACAGCCCATCTGCTGTAGTCGCAGCATCATCGCTGCCAGTTGCTCGGGCTCGACCTCCCGGCCCTGGCCTAGCTGGCTGATCTCATAGTTCTGGCAGTACTGACATTTGAGGTTGCACCAGGCGAAGAAGATCGTGCCGGAACCTCCGGTGCCCACCAATGGCGCTTCCTCGCCAAAGTGCGGGTTGTAACTGGACACAACGGCGCGTTCCCCGGTGCGGCACACGGCGCCCTTTGTGCTCTCCCTGCGGTTCACGCCGCACTCACGGGGGCAGATGTCGCATGCTTCCAGACGCTGGTATGCTTCTTGGACTCGATTCTTCAGCTCGCCACTGCGCAGCAGGCGCAGGTATGCAGGGTCAAAAGTCATGGGCTGTCAACACTCCGACGCGTGGTTGCGGCTGGCGGTTCCGGGATGCGACCCCTGTTGTTGCGAGCCCTGCATCATGCACACTGTTTCACCAGTTGACCACAACCATCTGTCGCTGATACTGCCTGTCCCAGTAAAAGATGATCCTGTGGTGTTTGCCGTATTCGTGTACGCGCTTGGTGATCTCAACGTCCTTCTCGCAATAGTCCAGCACTTTGTCGATTTGGCCTTGCCGATACCACCGTACGGCCTGCACTCCATCGGCCGACTTGCTCACGCCCAGAGTGGCGGTGGCCACGGATTCAAGAGTGGGACGGAATCCGAGCCGTTCTGCTAGGTGTTGCATCAGGTCGAGGGTAGGCAGCGTGTTGAGGGGTTCATCGCTGTACGCCCGCAGCACCTCATAGTCGAATTCAAGCACATTGTAGCCTACTACCAGCTCGGCGGATTTGAGCTCCTCGATCAGTGCTTTGACCCGTGCCTCGGTGTAGCGATGGTAGGCGTTCTTTGCAGCACTGTACGTGACAGCCGCCGCCATCCCAAGCTTCCTGAGGTTCTCACGCCCTCCCACTTGGTCAAGGGTACGCTTCGTTTCGAGGTCGAAGTAGATGATGTTGATGGCTCTATCCTCCATTCGGGCGTGAGTCGGTGGGACTGCCAGGGGTAGCCTTCGCGAACCCATCCAACCAGCGATTCTACTGGCTGGTCGGGGAATCGCAAAACGCCGGCGTCTACGGGCTGCATACAGCCGCCGGTGCGGGTGACGAGCCTGTCCGTCTGAGGCCTTCCATGGGGCCTTCGCCCCATTCATGCCACAACAGCATTCGTGTGCGATCGCGAGGAAGCGACAGAGGAGCCCATCCGCCCGTGTCCCGCAGGAGCACGGCTCTTAGGTCAAGACCCAACTGCGGAGAGTCCTGGATTCTATGCACAAAGCGGTTGCCCTTGATGGACTGCCCAACCTCCAGGTCGTCGCCGTGGCCCCAGTCGAGCTGGAGAGAGAGACCGAAGGAGTAACTGTGATCAGGGGCGGAGCCCCATTAGAACCAGGTCAGGCTGCTAAGGGGGTGCTCGACCGCGGCACTGTCCGTTTGTCATCGGCATGAAGCACCGGCGCTGTGCGCCAGGGCTGCGCGGTGATGCGAAGCGCGTGCACGCGGTGACTGCTGTGCTGGTGGACGAGTTGCAGGAGGACTGTGCCGCCCGTGCCTGGTTGACGGCTACCGGTCACCTTTCTCTCGCAGTGACTTTCGCCATGCTCTCAGATTTGGCGGCAGGCGAGGACCCCTTGCCGTTCCCATGCAGCGATCTGGCCCTAAGCGAGTCCCGATGCTTCGTCCCGCATGAAAGGACTGATGGAGGAGCGGGAAACGCTCGCCGGTTGCTCCTATTGGTACCCCTCCACGGACGTCAGAGCCGTAC
>Ga0111173_1009_pt1 | contig 24641 bp, 19 predicted proteins | sample DeeMarSWOR324_28_FD_80234 | JGI IMG/M metagenome (GOLD analysis project Ga0111173, IMG submission 80234) | Anaerolineae bacterium SM23_84
CGGCTTTGTCGAGGGCACGGCGACAGCGAGATGTACTGGTCTACCTGCGCCAGCGATCTCAAAACGCAGGTACGCTCCCCCTCGTGATCTCTCTTGCGGAGCTGTGCGCTGAAACTGGCGTGACGCGCGGTGTGGTTGAGCGCCTGGCTCAGCTCGATCTACTGGAACTCGACCAACGCGAGCTGCGTCGGGACCCACTGGCCGGCAGGGAGTTTGTGACCACCGTTCCACCCAAGTTCACAGCTGACCAGGAGCTTGCCTGGCAGCAGCTTGCTGGTGCGTTGGATTCAGGGGGATGTGAGGTCTTTCTCCTGCACGGCGTGACTGGCAGTGGCAAGACCGAGATCTACCTTCGGACCTTGGCTAAGGTGTTGGAGGGGGGTGGGCAGGGCATTGTCCTAGTACCTGAGATCGCACTTACGCCCCAGACGATTCGCCGGTTTGCAGCACGATTTCGAGATCGTCTGGCCATACTACACAGCAAGCTGTCTGCTGGTGAGCGCTATGATGAATGGCGCCGCATTCGTCAAGGGAAAGCTGACGTAGTTGTCGGCCCGCGCTCGGCTATCTTTGCTCCTCTGCCCCGTCTGAGGCTGATCGTGCTGGACGAAGAGCATGAGTGGACCTACAAGCAGCAGGAGATGCCCTGTTATCACGCTCGTGATGTGGCAGTGAAGCTGGCGGAACTGACTGGAGCGCTGGTGCTCCTTGGCAGTGCTACGCCGGATGTGACTTCCTACCATCGTGCCCGGCGTGGAGAATACACGCTACTACAGCTGCCCAAGCGCATCATGGGGCATCAGCGCAGCATTGAGGAGCAAAGGGAGCGATTCCATCTCAGCGAGCGGCCAGGCCAGGTGAAGAGGATGGGGCCGGGGTTCGAAGATGCCCTCTACATGGATTTGCCCCCGGTGCAGATAGTGGATCTGCGCGCCGAGCTGAGGGCGGGTAACAAAAGCATCTTCAGCCGTGCCTTGAGGCAAGCCATGGAAGTCGCGCTGGCCGCGGGCGAGCAGGCGATCCTCTTCCTCAACCGGCGGGGCGCCGCCACGTTCGTCATGTGTCGCGACTGTGGTCACGTGATGAAATGCCCTGGCTGCGATGTCCCGCTCACCTTTCATCTGGACAGCAATCGCCTGCTCTGCCACCATTGCAGCTATCAATGCTCCGTGCCCACCGAGTGCCCGCAGTGTGCAAGCAAGCGCATCAAGTTCTTCGGCATTGGTACACAGAAGGTGGAACAGGTAGTGCATGAGCTCTTCCCACAGGCGCGCGTCCTGCGCTGGGATCGCGACGTGACCGGGACCAAGGGTGCGCATGAGGAGATCCTGTCCAGATTCGTGGATCGCCAGGCCGATGTGCTGATTGGCACGCAGATGATTGCCAAGGGTCTGGATCTGCCGCTGGTGACTCTGGTTGGAGTGATTACGGCGGACACAGCGCTTCACTTGCCAGACTTTCGCTCGGGAGAGCGCACGTTCCAGCTGCTGACGCAGGTTGCTGGGCGAGCTGGGCGCAGCATCTTGGGCGGCAAGGTGATCATCCAAACCTACAGTCCTGAGCACTACTCCATTCAGGCGGCGAGCCGCCATGACTATGAAGGGTTCTATCAGCGAGAGCTCGAGTTCCGCCGCCAGCAGGTGTACCCGCCCTTTGGCCGCTTGGTACGGCTGCTTTTCATGGACACCGGCGCGAAACGGTGCGAGCAGGAAGCAGAGAAGCTGCGGCATCTGCTCGACGATCGAATAACGCGCATGGGAATAGCAGACATAGATGTGATCGGTCCCGCTCCGTGCTTTGTCGGCCGCATACGAGGGCGCTATCGCTGGCAGATAGTGCTGCGCGGCCCAGATCCCACGAAGGTACTTGCTGGGTTGTCTCTAGCGCTTGGCTGGCAGGTGGATGTGGATCCGGTCAGCCTTCTGTAGCACTCGGCTGTAGGGCAAGCACGCATATCTGGCTGGCCAGTCCTTCAATGCGCTCCCTGGCCTCTAGTTGCTGCAACCAGCCTTGTGGTATGCTCCCCACCCCATTGTATGCACCACTGAGAGCACTGGCCACAGCAGCGGTGGTATCTGTGTCCTGCCCAGCCATCACCGCTTCGATGGCGGTCTCTCTAAAGTCGCTGGGCGTGCGCACAAAGCAATAGAATGCACTGGCCACGGTGTGGACGACGTAACCGCTAGTGCCCAGCCTCGCCAGGGAGAAAGAGGCTGGTGCGGCGGATTCCAGCAACTCCTGGGCGCGCTGCAGGTTACGGCTGACCTCGCAGTCGCCGACGAAGGAGATCGTCTCTTCGATCAGAGTCGTTGGCTGGGTCCGGGCAGTTACCAGGCGTGCCACAGCGTAGGCCGCGGCCAAGCCTCCGGCGAGGGCTTCAGAATTGCGATGAGTGATCGCCCCAACTGTGCGCACGTCATCTCTCAGCCGTTCGGGATGCTGGCAGTCAAACAAGCCGATAGGCGCGATGCGCATGGCTACCCCATTACCCGCGGCGAACTCGCCGGTCTGGCCGCTCTCGGTCCAGTGAACCCCACGCTCCAGCCGAAGGATGGATTGCAGGGTGGAACCCCCGATGCCGCGGACATCGCCAGAGCGCAGCCACGCGACAAAGCGCTGCGCCAGATCATCGCCGTCGACGCGTCCCGCAGCGACGATGCTCTCGGCATGCATAAGCATCATCTGCGTGTCATCCGTGAACTGACCTGCGCCGAGCCCACGAGATGATGATGGTTGAAGTTCGGCCAGCACCCCATAGCGCATGCGGATCGCTTCTCTTGACCAGCCTTCGACGGGCATACCCAAGGCATCGCCGACCGCCACGCCCAGCAGGCAACCGACAAAGCGGTCCTCGACCTTTGGCTCAGCTCTTGTGTCCATTTGCTGCTCCATGGGAGATGTGAGTGCCGCACTCTGCAGGTATTCTACCGCCTGCCATCTGGCCGCGCAAGCAACCGACGAGGTCAGGGCTCCACCGTAAGGACCGCTTGAATTGGGAACCTGCGCACAGCACACCTCACGGATCCGCCACAGCGTGAACGTATTCCATTTGGGCACCCCAGGTGCCATTGCATGGGCTGCGCACTCACTGGTCACGTGATTTTGGAGAGCCCGCTGAATATTGAATATGATGTGGGGACTCTGGTGGCCAAGTGTCGGTCAGACTGAGTGTAGCGACAAAGCATCCCATCCATTCCGGATTGCCCGTGTACTGCAAGCCTGAGCCTCGCCCCACCGTGGCTATCCCGCTATAATAGGATCGACCGTGGCGACCCATCAACAAGACGCTCCCTGCGAATCGGAGGAGGCACACATGACCCGAAAACCGGTCGCGGCTTCCAATTGGAAAATGGCCATGACAATCGCCGAGAGCCTAACCTGGCTCCACGAGTTTGAGACCATGGCTGGCGACCTGCTGGATATAGTGGACGTGGTCATTTGCCCACCATTCACCGCACTTTGGGCAACAGCCCAGGCACTGCGCGGCAGTCGCATCCAGCTCGCTGGGCAGAATATGGCCCCAACGACAGACCCAGCGCGCATGGGTGAGATCTCAGCTGCGCTGTTGGCTGACGTGGGTTGCCAACGAGTTGTGCTGGGACATTGGGAAGTGCGTCGCCACCTGGGTGACGAAGATGCAATGATCAATCAGAAGGTGCACCTGGCTCTTGGTGCCGGACTGGCGCCCATCTTGCTGGTTGGCGAGGCGCGCGATGAGACACTGCCGTTGCCGGTGGTGCTTCCAGCACGTCTGGAGCGCCTGCTGGCTGGCTGTCGTGCCGAGCAAGTTGAGACCATGATTCTGACATACGAACCGGAAAGGGCCATTGGCGTGCAGGCACCCGCTGCGCCTGCGCAGGCCGCGGCTGGATGTAGTCTCATCCGAGAGTGGGTGCGTGAGCATTGGGGAAGTGCTGTGGCCGACGACGTTCGTGTGATGTACGGCGGGAGTGTTACGCCGCAGTATGCTGCTCAGTTGCTCGCCAGTCCCGACATAGATGGCCTGGGTGCAACGCGGCGCGGCCGCGATCCACGGAGCTTTGCGGAGATCGTGAGGCGGATTGCACGCGTGAAACTCGGCCACGGGGAATGAAACGTGATTCCGAACGATCCGACTAGGCCCGAGTGTTGGCCTTTGAGTGGTCAAGAAGGGGGCCGCTGATGCTTCCACTACCCTACAGTCCAGCTTTGAACTGCATCCTGTACAGCCTGTTTGTACTGGAGTGGGTCCTGCTAGCGGGCGGCTTGCTCTTTGGCAAGCTGAACGAAGAGCAGACCTGTCGGCTGCCGCGCTCCCTGCGCCTGTTGCTGTCGGCGATCATCGTGCTTGCCGCGCTTTTGCAGTGGCAGGTGGGTGCGAAAGGAAGCCCCTTGCAGACATACGCTGCCCTCATCTTCCTCGGCATGGCGTCCGGTTTTGCCGGGGATCTCATCATGGCTAGGATTATACCGGTCCCGAGCCGTCTCATCTTTGGCATGATCGCCTTTGGCGTCGGTCATCTTCTCTACATTGCTGCTTTCTGGCAGCTCATTTGCAAGTCACCGCCCATTGGGACCTGGACCCTTGTCGTCGCACCCGGAGCCGTGCTGGGCTTCTGCCTGTGGGCCTGGTATGCTCTGGTGCGTAACCCCAACGAGGGCAAAGCGATCAATCTTGGCAGCCTGCTCTACGGATTGTTGTTCGGTGTCACTTCTGCCTTGGCCATCACGCTTGCCGTCTACGACGCGCACTACATCGCGCTCGCGCTGGGCGCACTGCTGTTTATGGCTTCCGACTTGATCCTGGGCAACTGGGTGATCCGCGGTCATACTTGGAGGTCGGTGAACGATGTGATCTGGGTGACCTACGCGAGTGGACAGTTGTTGATCGTATGCTCGATCGCCGCTGCACTGAACGTGTGGGGTGGGTGATTCCGGCCCTCGAGGGGAAGAGAGGCCTCAAAGACCCAGGGAGGCGAATCACGGCACAGGCTGCGCAGCCTGTCGCCAGTCCTCACCAGCCCGCGAGTCTTCCGCTGGTGATGGACCCAATGGTGACCGCGGCACAGCCCCACCAAGAGGGTGCGTACGACTGACTGAACATCCTCAACCCGCGCAAGATCTTCCCATCAGCATGAGCGCAACCCATTGCCTGCTCAGACAAACAGTCGGCGGTTTCGCTCAGGCGCGGAACGCAAGAGCCCTGCCCTGTGGGGAGAGCATGCAACGATCATGGAGCCCGATGAGACCTGGCGGCAGGTGGAGGTCACCAGCAGCGTGGAATGAGATCGGCGTGGAGAAAGGTATGCCTACCTCGCCAGCTTTGTGACCCAGACACTGATCTCGAAGAGAACAACGAGCGGGGTCATGACCAACATCATGTTGAAGGGATCCGGTGTGGGGGTGACAACAGCGGCAAGAACAGCACTCGCCAGCAGGGCATACTTGCGGTTTTTCGCCAGCATCTGAGGTGTGACGACGCCCAGCTTGGCCAGGAAAAAGGCCAGCAGTGGTGCCTCGAAGATCACTCCAGTCCAGAACATCAGATTGGTGACGAAGGCAATGTACTCACCGATGGCCCAGTTGGCCTCGGCGACGTCGCTGCCGAAATTGGCCAAAAAGCCCAAGGACGCCGGCAGCATGAAGAAGTAGGAGAATGCTGCGCCTGCTACGAAAGAGACAACAGCGCCGGGCAGGAGAAGGAACAGATACCGCCTCTCAGTGGCTTGCAGGCCGGGGAGAACGAACTGGGTAATCTGATAAGCTATGATGGGCAAGGCCAGGGCCACGCCTGCCAAGAGGGCTACGCGGAAGTAGGTGAGTACACCCTCGGTCGGCCGGAGAAACACTGGCTTCACGTCACCAGCAGGTACCATGATGATCTTGATCAGCCGAGAGGAGAAGGCAAGGCTGAGCAACGTGGTGGCGGCCAAGGCGATGATGCTCTTGATCAGCCTCTCGCGAAGCTCTTCGAGGTGTTCGATAATGGTCATTTCCTTATCGTCACCCATCGTCTTGGATCCTTCAGCACGTGTTCTACTTGGCCTGGTTTCCTTGCTGTGCCCGGTGGTTGCCGCCCGCTCCTGCTGTGACAACCACATCTGGCGGCTAGATGATTGTCTGCGTGTAGGCCTCGGCCTGCCTGGCGGCCGGCTCCTCTCTCCTTGTCCCGTCCAGGCGGCTTCATGGAGTTGACGGGCAGTCTAGCGCATAAAGTAGTCGACCGTTCCCTCGCACTGGACAAACGTAATCGCTTCTCGCGAGAGTCACCTGTGGCGGTCCTTGAATCTGGACTCTATTCTATTGCGGACGTCTTCTGCTGTCAAAGGATCTCATTGATGATCAAGGCCAGGCAACTTCGTTTGTGCGTCAACCGCCGGGGCGATATAATCCGACGCGACCAGCAACTGCGTCCACAGCTAGCTAGAGCAGAGGAGGCTGCCTGATCATGCCTTATGGATTCCACAACAAGATGTTGCGCGTCAATCTGTCGACTCACGAGATAGCGCTTGATGAGCCTGGGGAGGAGTTCTTCCGTACCTACCTGGGCGGCTGGGGAGTCATTGGTCACTACCTTCTCAAGGAGCTGGTGCCTGGGGTGGATCCTCTGGGGCCGGATAACCTGCTCATCTTCGCCCCTGGGGTGGTGACTGGTGCCCCAGTAGGCGGCAGCGGCCGGCATGCCGTCGGGGCCAAATCCCCTTTGACAGGAGGCTTTGCTGCGTCTGAAGCAGGAGGGTTTTGGGGTGCCGAGCTAAAGCGGGCAGGCTGGGATGGTATCGTCATCTCCGGTCAGGCCGAAGAGCCGGTCTACCTATGGATCAAGGACGATCACGTGGAGATCCGCGATGCCTCCCACCTGTGGGGTAAGAAGACAGCGGATGTAGAGGCAACCCTCCGCAAGGAATTGGGAGATGAGCGGGTGCGCGTGGCGCAGTGCGGTCTGGCAGGGGAGAGTAGGGTCCGCTTCGCGTCGGTGATGCACGACGTCAACCGCGCAGCGGGGCGAACGGGGCTGGGTGCGGTGATGGGTTCCAAGAGCCTAAAGGCTGTGGCGGTGCGCGGCAGTGGCCAGGTGGAAGTGGCAGACCGGGACAAGGTACGGACAGTGGCCCGTTGGCTACGTGACCACTTCATGGAGTCTGGCTACCTGAGAGGGATCCATAATGATGGCACCGCTGGGATTCTCATCTCTCTAGACGTCAGGGGCGGTCTTCCCACTCGAAACTTCCAGCAGGGCTCCTTTGACGGGGCGGAGACCATCACCGGCGAGACAATGACCGAGAGCATCCTCGTGGAGAGGGACACCTGCTTTGCATGTCCTATCTACTGCAAGCGTTGCGTCGAGGCTGCACAGCCTTACCAGGTCGATCCTGTTTACGGAGGGCCCGAATACGAGACGGTGGCCGCTCTCGGGTCCTGCTGTGGGGTTGATGACCTGGAAGCCATTGCCTATGGGAACCAGCTGTGCAACGCTTACGGGTTGGACACCATTTCCACCGGTGTGGTCATCGCCTGGGCGATGGAGTGCTTCGAGCGAGGGCTGCTGACACCTGTGGACACCGGGGGCCTGGATCTGCGTTTTGGGGATGCTGCAGTGATGTTGGGTCTGATCGAGCAGATCGCGAACCGGCAGGGCTTTGGAAACCTTCTGGCCGAGGGTTGTCTGCGCGCCGCACAGGAGATAGGGCGCGGAACGGAGCGCTACGCCATGCAGGTAAAGGGTCAGGAGATCCCCCTGCATGAACCGCGGATCAAGTTTGGTCTGGATATCGGCTATGCCACTTCGCCCACCGGTGCTGACCATATGCACAATGTCCATGATACGGCCCTGGCCAGGGAGGGAGCACCCATCCAGAATATGCGTAGCTTGGGGATTCTTCAACCTGTCGCTGCAGACTATCTGGGACCGGAGAAAGTCAGGCTGTTCAAGTATCGCCAAGCCTGGAGGATGCTGGACAATTGTCTGACGCTGTGCATGATGATGCGCGATATCTTCGGTGCGGACCACATCTGTAATCTGGTGCAGGGGGTGACAGGCTGGAACAGCAGTATGTTCGAGCTGATGAAGGTCAGCGAGCGCGCGCTGGCCATGGCACAAGCTTTTAACTATCGAGAAGGCTTCCGACCCAAAGACGATGTGGCCCACTGGCGCTTCTCGACGCCATTTGAGGATGGCCCCGCTGCGGGGGTGCGCGTGCCGCACGAGGAGATCCAGCGGGCGATACAACTGTATTATGAAATGAATGGCTGGGATAGCGACACTGGTGCGCCGACGGCAGCGACACTGCACGAATTAGGCCTCCACTGGGTGGCTGAGCTTCTGTACGAATGATCCGATTTGTGAGAACAGGAAGGAGCGCAGTGTGAAGATTGAGGTCACGCAAGGAGCGATCCAAGAGCAGACGATCGACATGATCGTGGTTAACCTCTTTGAGGGGGTAACGGAGCCTGGGGGCGCGACTGCGGCGGCAGACCAAGCCCTGGGCGGGCAGCTTCGCGAGTTGGTTGCTTTGGGCGACTTTAGGGGGAAGCTGAACGACACGGCACTGCTCTACCCGTCGCAGGGCTTCCCCGCGAAGCGTGTGTTGATCGTGGGGCTGGGCAAGCAGGAAGAGTTCGATCTGGACAAAGTTCGACAGGTGTCGGCCACTGCGGCTCGCAAGGCCCGGTCGCTCGGGATCCGCAACTACGCGACGATCGTCCATGGTGGGGGAGCGGCGGGGCTGGATGCTTCTGAAGCAGCGCAGGCACTCGCTGAAGGCACGCACCTCTCTCAGTACCGCTTCACCCAACACCGTACCGAGAAAGAAGACGTGGATGAGCGCAACGAACTCGAGACGGTGCGGGTTGTGGTTTTCAGTGCAGAACTTGTGGATACCATCAAGCGAGGCGTACGTACTGGGGAGTCGATCGCCGCCGCGGTCAACTGGGTTCGTGACTTGGTCAATCAGCCTGCCAACTACGCCACACCTGCTCTGTTGGCCGAGGAAGCGCGTCGAATGGCCAAGAAGACGGGGCTCAAGTTTGAATCGTTTGGGCCTGCAGGGCTGCGCAAGTTGGGTATGGGAGCGCTGCTTGGAGTGGCGCAGGGTAGTGTGCAGGAGCCGCGCTTTGTGATCCTGGAGCACAACCAAGGGGCAGGGGACACGGCTCCGATTGTGCTGGTGGGCAAGGGCCTCACCTTTGACAGCGGTGGCATCTCGCTCAAGCGCAGGGAGAACATGGACAAGATGAAGGGGGACATGGCTGGGGCCGCAGCTGTGCTGGGCACGATGCAAGCAGCAGCCACTCTAGGGATTCCGCGCAGGGTGATTGGCCTAGTCCCCGCGACAGAGAACCTACCGAGCGGCAGTGCTCTGAAGCCCGGGGACGTGGTCAAGACCATCATCGGCAAGACAATCGAAGTCACCAACACCGACGCAGAGGGACGTCTCATCCTAGCTGACGCACTGGGATACACACAGCGCTTTGAGCCTGCCGCAGTGGTTGACCTGGCTACCTTAACCGGTGCCTGCGTGGTGGCCCTGGGTAACGTGGCTGCTGGTCTGTTCTCCAACAGCGACGAACTCGCCGCCAAGATCGAGCGGGCGTCGGAAGCCGCACATGAGAAGGTTTGGCGCATGCCACTATGGAAGGAGTACGGCGAGCAGATCAAGAGCGACGTGGCAGATATGAAGAATGTGGGAGGGCGCCCGGCTGGGGCGATCACCGCTGCCATGTTGCTGAGCAAATTCGTTGGCGAGATCCCTTGGGCACACCTGGATATCGCCGGGATGGCTGCAACGGAGAAGGACTCGCCATACCAGCCTAGGGGGGCTAGCGGGTACGGCGTGCGACTGCTGGTGCAGCTACTGCGCAGCTGGTCGTAGCTTGCCGTGACGCGAGCAGCAGCCGGTGGCGAGGCGACGGCGCTGCCGCGTGGATTCCGGTGCTCGCGGACCACGCAAGGTCGGCCAACGATCAGCCAGCCGCGTCGTTATGCGTGAAGGGGGATTCGAGTCATGGCTAGTTTCAGTCGCTTGGAAGTGCTGAGTGAGATCATCCGTATTGGATTAATCCCGCTGTTCTACCACGGCGACCTGGCAATCGCCAGGCAGATTGTGGCAGCGTGTAGTGCAGGCGGGGCTAGAGTGATTGAGTTCACCAATCGCGGTGACAATGCTTTTCGAGTCTTCTCTGACCTGGTGTCGCACTTTTCCACCGCCAAGCCCTCGCTAATCCTGGGCGTTGGCTCAGTGGTGGATCCGGGAACGGCTGCACTGTACCTCTCGGGCGGCGCGAATTTCGTAGTAGGGTCGGTGTGGAATCCGGAAGTGGCGCGGGTTTGCAACCGGCGCAAGGTGCCATACATACCGGGCTGCGCCACCCCGTCAGAGATCTCGCAGGCCGAGGAACTGGGAGTGGAGATCGTCAAGACCTTCCCCGGGTGCGCTATCGGTGGGCCTGCGTTTGTAAAGGCTGTCCTAGGGCCGACACCGTGGACGCGGATGATGGCAACGTCAGGAGTAGAAGCGACAGAGGACAACATCCGTGCCTGGTTTGAGGCGGGTGTGGCGGCTGTTGGGATCGGCTCTAACTTGGTCAGGAGGGAATGGGTCGAAGCTAAAGACTATGCGGCCATCACGTCCATGACTGCCCAGGTGATTGCCTGGATTCGCCAAGTGCGCGGTGAGAGCGCTCCACTCTGATCGCTAGATCACTCGCTCTTCCCGGAATTCTTGACCTTGGCGCAGCCGCTCAATACCCAGCGGGGAGATGTCCGCAGAGGATTGTCCCTCCAAGATCAACGCGGCCATGGCTCGTCCGATGGCTGGGGCCAGCATGAACCCATGGCCGCTGAAACCACCAGCGCAGATGAATCCCTCCACCTCAGGTATATGTCCCAGTATCGGGTTGTCATCTGGGGTAACCGCGTACAATCCACCCCAGCCATCCATGAACCCGGCCTGTTCTAGGATTGGGGCACGATGTATGGCTCTTTCCACTACCTGGGCCAGGAATTCCCAGTCCGCTTGGGTGTTGAAGCTAGGGGGCTCCTCGTCGTCGGTCATGCCCATTAGAATCCCCGGGCCTTCCTTGCGGAAGTAGAAACTTGGTTGGAAGTCGATCACCATTGGCAATGGGCCTGGGATAGCAGGGAAGGGGCTGGTCACGAAGATCTGGCGGCGGTAGGGCAGCACGGGCAGTTCGATACCTACCATGCGTGCCACGACTGCCAGCCAAGGACCTGCCGCATCTACCACGACAGGCGTTTGGATCTTTCCCCTATCCGTCACCACGGCACACACCCTTTGCGCTTGCAGCTCGATGGTAGTGGCCTCTGTATCTGTGCAGATCTCGACGCCCAGTTGGCGAGCCCCTCTGGCGAATCCCTGCAGGACGGAATGCGGATCTGCGTAGCCATCCGTGGAGCAATAGGTGGCCAGGACAACATCTTCCACGTTGAGAGCTGGAACGAACTCATGAGCTTCTTGCGGCGAGAGGAGCTCCACCTCGAGGCCCAAGCTTCTCTGCAGCGCGACGTTCTCCCGAAAGGCCGTGGCGTCCTCCTCCGTGGTCGCCAGGAAGAGATAGCCGTGTTGGTGGAACTCCGGGTCGGTGCCGAGTTCTGCCTGGAAGCGTTCGAAGAAACTCACGCTCTCCATGGCGAGACGGATGTTGACTTCGGTGGAGAATTGCTGGCGTATCCCGCCCGCGCATTTGCCGGTGGAGCCCATACCGAGCATGGATTCGCGCTCGAGGACCACGATGTCCTGTCGTCCCATCCTGGCTAGATGGTAGGCTACGCTGGTGCCAATGACGCCACCCCCGATGATGACCACATCTGCATGGGCACGCATCCTTATCCTCCTTGATAAGTCTGCAGACCGTCAGAGTTCCAGTGGAATGCCCGATCCCTTTTGTTCTGCCGCCACGAGGGCTAGGCGGGCCACGGCAGCATCCTGGACAGCGTTGCCAACGGACTTGAAGAGGGTCAGCTCCTGCTGCGTTTCACGGCCGGGCTTCCAGCCAAGGACAATCTCCCCCAACTCGGCGTAGATGTCTTGCTCCGTGATGAGACCTTTGTCCAGGGGGATGATGAGGTCCCCTGCTTCGGCTAGGCAGGCTGCCCGAGAATCCACTACCACCTTGGCCCTGACTACTGTCGCTTCATCAATCTCTTGCATCTGTGGCGTGTACGATCCAATGCCATTGATGTGCACGCCAGGTTTGAGCGAGGCATCGTCGAAGACGGGAGTGCTGGAGGTGGTGGCTGTGCAGATGATGTCCGCATCCGCCACGGCATGTGCAGGGGAATCAGCCACTTCAACATCAGCAGGGATCTTGCCACCCAGTTGTTGCATTTCAACAACGTACTGCTCGGCCCTCTCACGTACCTTGTCGTAGACCCACACTTTGGTGATTTGCCGCACCTCGCAGACTGCCTGCAGCTGGGTGCGGCCTTGCGTTCCCGCGCCGAAGATGGCTACATGCTGGGCATCCAGGCGAGATAGGATGTCGGTGGCAGCGCCTGAAGCTGCTCCAGTGCGCAGTGCTGTCAGATAGGTGCCGTCGATGGCTGCTGTGGGCTGGCCAGTGGTCGCATCAAGCACAACGACCAGGGCGTGGATGGTAGGAAGGCCCAATTCCAAGTTATCAGGGAAGACGGAGACGATCTTCACAGCCAAGGAGAGACTCTCTTCCAGGTAGGCCGGCATAAAGAGCGTCACTCCTGTCTGTGGCGATACCGGCAGTTGCGTGCGCAACGGAACATTCGCCCTGCCAGCGGAAAGTTGAGCATAGGCACCTTTGACCGCCTCGATGGCCGCGGCCATGGAGACGGCTTGCTTCACGTCATCCCCTGTGAGCACGCGGAGTTTCACTTTACGCCTCTCCCAGGTAGGCCTTGCGCACCCGCTCGCTGCGCAGAAGTTCGCTCGCTGTGCCAGAGAGCGCAATCTGTCCCGTCTCGAGAACATAGGCGCGGTCGGCCAGGCGCAGCGCAGCTCGTGCGTTCTGCTCTACGAGAAGGATCGTGACACCCTGCTCGTTGATCTCGCGGATGGTATCGAAGATGGCTCGGACCAGCATGGGGGCCAGCCCCAGCGATGGCTCATCCAGCATGAGAATGCGCGGCCGGCTCATCAGCGCCCGGCCGATGGCCAGCATCTGCTGCTCACCACCCGACAGCGTGCCTGCTATCTGTTTCTGCCGCTCTTCCAGCCGTGGGAAGAGTCGGAACACGCGCTGACGGCTCTCTTCGATTCCCAGCTTGTCATCGCGGCTATAAGCCCCCATGTTCAGGTTCTCTTGCACCGTCAGTGTAGTGAAGACCCTTCGCCCCTCAGGTGCATGCGAGATTCCCATGTCTACAATGCGGTGAGCAGGCAGGGGGTTGAGCAAGGTGCCCGTGAATCGCATTTCGCCCTGCCGCGGGCGCAGGAGGCCAGAGATGGTGCGCAAGGTGGTGCTTTTGCCTGCCCCATTGGCTCCCAATAGGCTGACGATTTCACCTTCTCCTACATCCAGGCTGAGTCCCTTGAGAGCATGTACATTTCCGTAATAGACATGCAGGTCTTGCACAGTGAGCATGGCCATACTCAGTCCTCTTCCTTGCCCAGGTAGGCCTCAATCACGCGGGGGTTGCTCTGCACTTCAGCGGGAGTTCCCTCGGCGATCTTCTGCCCGTTGTCCAACACAACAACACGGTCAGAAATACCCATCACTACCCTCATGTCATGTTCAATCAGCAGGATCGAGATGTTTGACGCCTGGATCTGCCGGATCAATTCCATCAGCTCCGCGCTCTCCTGCTCGTTCAATCCGGCAGCCGGTTCATCCAGGATGAGAAGGCGGGGGTGGGTTGCCAAGGCGCGCGCGATTTCCAGTCGGCGCTGGCTGCCATAAGGAAGGCTGCGTGCTAATTCGTCGCGGTACTCATACAGTCCCATAAAGTGGAGTTGCTGTTCCGTCTCACGCTGGATACGCGTTTCCTCCTGCTGTTGGCTAGCGGAACGGACAATGGCTCCCCACACGCCGGCTTGTGTGCGGCAATGCAGACCAGCCATCACATTCTCTGACGCGGTAAGGTTGGGAAAAAGCCGGATTGTCTGGAATGTGCGGGCGATCCCCAAGTCCGTGATGCGGTGGGGAGGCAATCCCACCAGGTTGTTCCCGTTGAACCGGATGTTTCCAGCCGTTGGAGGGTAGAGACCTGTGATCAGGTTAAACACGGTGGTTTTGCCTGCACCGTTCGGTCCGATCATGCCAAGGATTTCTTCCTCGAACACGTCAAAGTCGAGATCCAAAACAGCGGTGAGCCCGCCAAAGTTCTTGGTGAGATTGTGTACCTCCAAAAGGGCCATGGTTTCGTCCTTGTGTCGCTATGGTCAGTCACTGCCGCCAGCTGGTAGAGGGGGGGGCTCTTCGCCGCGAATCTCAAGCTTTGCGCGGCGGCTAGGCCACAATCCTTCCGGCCGGACGATCATCATCAGGATCATCGCTACGCCTAGCCAGGCGTCTCTCCAGTTCTTGGCCTGGCGCACCAGTTCGGGAAGCACCACCATGCCTGCCGTCCCGAGCACCATGCCGGGCACTGAACCGATGCCTCCCAGCACCACGATACAGAACATGATCACGGATTCGAAGAAGGAGAAGTTCTCAGGCGCGATCACCCGGTAGCGGCTGGCATAGATCACCCCAGCTAGTCCCGCCCACGCTGATCCAAGCACAAAAGCCACTAGCTTGACGCGGATTGTGTCAATCCCCATTGATTCGGCGGCCAGCTCATCCTCGCGTATGTACGTCCAGGCACGCCCCAGGCGCGAACGCTCCAAACGTCTGGCTGCGAACACGGTGAAAACCACAAAAGCCAGCACTAGGTAGTAGTAGTGAATCGGCCTAGAGAAGACAAAGCCCAAGAGCTCCGGTCTGGAGATCCCAGACAAGCCATTGGCCCCGCCTGTGAGGCCGAAGATGTTGTTCTTGAGGGTGATGCGAAAGATCTCGCCAAAGGCGATGGTTACGATGCACAGGTAGTCTCCCCGCAGGTGCAGGATCGGGCGGCTGATCAGGAAGGCGAAGATCCCAGCGGCAATGGCGCCCACCGGCATCAGGACTACAATGGGGATGCCCAGATGGAGGTTCAGGATGGCCGCTGTGTAGGCTCCTATGCCATAGAACGCGGCATGGCCGAGTTGGAATAGGCCAGCGTAGCCTACGATGATATTCAGGCTCAGGCCGAGCATGACGTAGATGCCTGCCAGCACCGCCACCGAGGTCTGATAGTCGTCCAGCAGCAGTGGCAGGATCAGCAACAGGGCGCCTAGTCCTGTATAGTACCAGATTGGCTTCACCCCTCGCAGACGGGTCAGAATTCGGTTCATTGCATCACAGCTCCCCAGCTGACTGCTACCGCTATTTCGATTCCAATGCCGCGGCCGGAAGGATAAACCCAAGCGACCTAATACTTCTCGGCGACGCGCTCACCCAGCAACCCTCGCGGACGCACGATCAGGATCACAATGAGCAGCCAATACGCGATGACGTCTTTCCACTGCGATGATATGTATCCTGCGCCTAGCGATTCAACGATCCCCAGAATCAGGCCGCCTACCATTGCGCCGGGGATGTTGCCGATGCCGCCCAGAATGGCGGCGACAAAAGCCTTCAGACCAAAGATCCAGCCCAGGGTAAAGTCAAACGAACCGTAGTGCAAACCGACCATGACACCGCCCGCGGCGCCAAGCGCTGGCCCGATCAGAAAGACCGTGGCAATGATGCGGTCTACGTTGATCCCCATCAGGCGGGAGATGTCGTGATCCAGCGAGACTGCGCGCATAGCAGTGCCTATCTTGGTGTATTGGACGAAGAGATAGAGTCCTGCCATCAGTAGCACCGACACCAACATGACGGTCACCTGCACGACACCTACGTGCACGTTGCCGAGCAGCCTCCATTCGATGTCGGGCACCAACGCTGAGGGGTACACCTTGTAGCTGGCCCCCCATACATTGCGTGCTACGCTCTCGAGCACAAATGCAGCGCCCAGGGCTGAGATGATCGGTGCCAACCTAGATGCCCTGCGCAGAGGGCGGTACGCCATCCGCTCGATCAGCACGCCGATCAGCCCGACGGTGACCATGGCGGCAACGAAAGCAGGGACGATCAGGCCCGGTCCCGAACGAGCTATCACCGCCAGAAGCGCGGCCAGCGCCGTCCAGCCCACGTAGGCGCCCCACATGAACAGGTCACCGTGGGCGAAGTTGATCATTTTGAGCACCCCGTAGACCATCGTGTACCCTAGGGCGACCAATGCGTAGAATGCGCCGATGGTAATGCCATTGATCATGTGCTGGATGAATTCTTCCATGTACATGCCTTCCTGTGGAGATCTAGGCCCGGGGTTTGAGGAGCTGAGTGCGCGCCGTGGGTGGCTTCCGCGGCCGCGCAGGACGAAGACCAGCTGCTGCTCAGGTCACGTGGCACGGAACGTGCAATATAGCGACGTGCGTGGCGGGACGGGGCAAGGAGGTTCGCGTTCGCCCCCCGGGCGAACGCGAACCCGCGTCTTGATGTTGGCTGCTTATGATGCTGGCCCCTACTATAAGGGGACAAACTCGCCCGCGTCTGTTATGACGTACGCCTTGTGGATCGTGCCCAACCGGTCTCCCTTTTCATCGAACCCGATGATCGGGCCGGTGATTCCGGGATAGTCCTTGAACTCAGTGTGCAGGAATTCCGCCAGTTTGGCCGAGTCGGTGCTGTTTGTCTGCTCAATGGCGTACTTGATCACATTGAAGGCATCAGCCGCCATCACCCACCAGACACTGGCAGGATACTCGCCGTACTCGATCTTGTACTGCTCGTTGAAGACCTTCGCCTCCGTGTAGGGTAGGTCGCTGGGCAACGGTTCGGTGGTGACAATGACCCCAGTGGCCGCATCCTGACCAGCAATCTCGATCAGCTCGGGGTTGTTGCAGGCGTTGCCCATTGCCCACTGAGTTTCCAGGCCTAGGTCCTCGGACTGCCTCAGCAGCAGTCCACCCTGAGCATGGTACCCTGTGAAGTAAATGGCGTCTAGGTCAGCGCCCTTGATCTTGGTCAGAATGGGGGTAAAGTCCTTGTCTTGGGGGTTGATGGCGTCGAAGAACGGAACAGTGGCCCCTTCCTCTTCCAGATACTTCTTGGTCCACTCGGCCAGACCTTGGGCATAGGTCGAGTTGTCATGGAGGACACCGACCTTGTTTGCGCCAAGCTCTTCCGTCAGGTACTTGGCAGCGAAAAGCCCTTGCCGGTCATCGAGGAAGCAGACGCGGAAGAAGCGCTGATATCCTTTCTCAGTGAGCCGGGTGGCGGTGGACGATGGCGTGATGTGCAGGATGCCCGCCTCGTCGTAGATAGCTGAGGCAGGCTCCGTCGCAGTGGAGTTGTAGGCTCCGATAACAGCGACCACTCCCTTGGCTTTCAAGCGGTCGGCTACCAGTGAGGACTCTTTCGGATCGCCTTTGTCGTCTTCAACGATCAGCTCGATCTGCTTGCCGAGAAGCCCACCCTTCTCGTTGGTCTTGTCCACCAGGAGCTTGACGGCCCTTTCAAAGCCCAAGCCTTCATAGGCGTAGTCGCCTGTCAGGGGTCCCTGAAGGCCAATCTTGATTGTAGCAGCCGCTGGCCGGCAAGCGGGCAAGACCGAGGCGATTACCGCAAGTAACGCTGCCAGGAGCATCCATTTCCTATCCATTCGTTCTCCTCCTTCGTTTGTGGTGACTTGTGGACAAACGACACAGTTGGCTGCCAAACGAACAGAACGGACCAGTTGCGATTTCCTGACCTCACCTCCCTTCTTTGGTGACATGTCTGCTAGAGTCTGCCACTTCTGTGAAGCCTGATGCTCCACAGGCGGGTGTGGCGAACTGGTGGGAGAAAAGTCGCGTCGTGACCTATGCGGTTTGGAAGAGTACGACCGCCCTGCCGGGGCAGACCCAACGGCGGACCGGCCAATCACACCATGGAAACACTCTCTCCTGTCGGGCGATGCATAGTGTAGCGCCACTATCTTGTCAAGTCAAACGCGCAACTGGTGGCTACCTACTTTCACGTGGGGCATGGCGCAAACCGCTGGAAATGGGTTTTGCGGAGTGTGCTAGACGTTGGTTCTCGCGCTCAAGTGGGTGTAGGGCACACATTCCAACCACTGTAAGGTCTGCTCTTGGGCTAACTGAGACCCTGCGAAGACTGTATACAACAAAGTGGGTAACTGCAAGAAACGCGCAAATATGGTGTCTTCGGCCTGGTGTCTTTCCTTCACCATTGACACACCGCTGAGGGTCATCAGGTTCCTTCTGAGCGTCGCGTGAGGGTCGCCAGATGCCAGGTGACCATCTCAACCAAGCGGCGAATGGACGGGACAGGGCGACTGGAACTGCTACTCCACGAAGCTGCCCGCGCGCGATCTGCTGTTTCGTGAATTGCCAAACGAATCTCATCGGATCATCATATGGAAAGCGCTCTTCGAGTTCAGCGATTCACGCACTACTCTGAGCTGCAGGTGAGAAGGAGCCGCCGCGGAAGCATATCTGCTTCTGATTGCAGCCCTCGCGGAGCTGGTGCACTTCAAGTTGCGCTGTTTACGCCTTCGACCCGCGATCTACCACTGCGAAGCACAAAGGTGAAAATGGGGGGCCCTTTGACAGGCCTTCGTGCTCAGCATATAATGCCCAAGTGCCGACAACAGATGAGGGATTGGAGAATCGTAGATGCAGGGCAAAGGGCTTGTTCCGTACCCTCATCGAACTGACTCTGCTGGCTGCGATGATCTACATTATCCTCAGTGCCGTCAAGCTCGTGACGGAAGGACCCAAAGTGCTGGACGATCTGCGCACTGTGAGCGACAAACGCGTGGAGATTCCGGCATCCGGTGCCTGCCCAGAGCACTATCGGCCGATGGACCAAACATAGAAAGGGCAAGTGTCCGACATGTATAGCAACGCAGGAATGCTGTTGGGGGCCGACACTGTCATCTCGATCTAGTGACCGCCTGACTGAGACCGATTATGCGGTAGTGCTGTTCCATTCCACTCAGGGTGCCATTAGGGCGGAGCGAGCCCTGATGAGAGCAGGCTTGGCGGTGAAGCTGATCCCAACGCCGCGGCAGTTCAGTTCAGATTGCGGGACGGCGCTAAGGTGCGCCTGGATGGATATGGATGCTGTCTGTGCAGCACTCCAGGAAGCAGGCGTTGAATACGGCAGGGTACATAGGCTAGCATCCCATCGGTCGGCAACTGGCCAGGCACGGGTTGTTGAGGCGGAAGGAGGTGAGGGGCGTGGCTGAAGTGTGCGATACCAAGCGTTTGACAGCCATGACTTCGGCGGCTGGTTGAGCAGCCAAGCGCGGCCCCGCCGCTCTGGCGCAGGTTCTGCGCCATCTGGAAGGCATGTTCCCCAGCGCTGATTATCCCGATCTGTTGGTCGGTCTGGAAGTCAGCGATGATGCTGCTGTATACAAGGTCAGCGATGAACTGGCCGTCGTCCACACTCTGGACTTTTTTACCCCTATCGTAGACGACCCCTACATCTATGGTGCCATCGCTGCCGCCAACGCCATGAGCGATGTCTACGCCATGGGCGGCGAAGTGGTCCTGGCGCTGAATATCGCCTGTTTTCCTGCCCACCTTCCGCCTGCCCTGGTAACTGACATCATGCGCGGCGGGGCGGAAAAGGTCCGTGACGCAGGAGGCGTTGTCGCTGGTGGGCATACGGTGGATGACAACGAGCCCAAGTATGGACTAGCTGTGATGGGCTTTGTACATCCGCAGCACATCGCGACCAAATCTGCCGCACGCCCTGGTGATATGCTGCTGCTGACCAAACCCCTCGGTGTGGGAATCATTACCACCGCCGCCAAGAATGACCTGGCCAAGGCGGAGCACCTGGCGGGAGCTATTGAGGTGATGCTGCAGTTGAACCGCGTTGGGGCACAGAGCGTTCCTAGGTTTGACTTGAAAGGAATGACTGACATAACAGGTTTTGCGCTGCTCGGCCATGCTCAGGAGATGGCACAGCGCAGCAACGTCTGCTTACGCATACACTCTGCGCAAATACCATTGCTTCCTGGAGCGCGAGAGTACGCCGAGCAGAGACTGTTCCCTGGCGGGAGCAAACGCAACCGTGACTATTTCGAGCCATGGGTCAGGACTGCGCCCCAAGTTGCGGAAGAGCTATTGATGTTGCTCTTCACACCGGAAACTTCCGGGGGCCTCCTGATTGCGGTGCCACAGGACAGGCTGGCCGACGTCGAAGCGTTCTTGCTGGCCGCCGGCCAAGCCTACTGGATCGTCGGCGAGGTCGAGGCTGGGAAGGGAATTGAGCTGGACTGACAGGGCAAGCGACTACCTCACTTTGGTACTCTGGCACGTTGAGCTTGTTTGACAGAAACGTCTTGGAACAATAGAATGCCTTGCACTCGCAGGAGCTGATGATTCCACATCAGCCGTGCTGCCCTTATCAGTATCAGGGCCCCATCTTGCCGTGTCTTCGCGCTCCCAGGAGGCGACATTCTGTGATAGCAGGTGAGACCGACCCACTGCGCAGTCCTCAATATCCGTCCTCCTCTACTGTACCGCTTCTCACGCTGGTTTTTCTCCTGAGTCTATCGCTGATTGCCTGCGATATTCCTACGCCCAGTGCAACTCCAACTCGTACGCAGCCGCCTTCTGCGCCTGGCGAAGGGGTGGCTGTTGGGTTGCCACCGTTTGAGATGGATCCGCTGCTTCCAGATGACGTGGTGCTGAATCCGGACCAGGGTCTGGGCCAGTGCCACTGGCTCGATCCCGACCTTCTGTCTTCGCCATCTGTCACCTGGGCCTATGATGCGAGTGAGTCCATCAGTGGCTGGAGCACCATTGAGCCCGAGGAGGGTGTTTTCAATTGGGGTCCGCTCGACGCGGAGATCGCCAAAGCGCGCAGCCTGGGCAAGCGAATCTGGATAGAACTGCACACGACTGAAGGTCACACCCCGCAGTGGGCGCGAGATGCCGGGGTGGAACTGGTTGGGTCACGGGGTGGAACGCCACTGCCGTGGAACGAAACCTACCAGCGGCTGCTCCGGCGGGCAATACATGCTATGGCTGCTCGTTATGATGGCCAGCCCGGCATAGATGCTGTGAACGTCATGGCTGGTGGGTGCTACGGCGAGATGACCATCTGCGCCGCGAACTTTGATCAGCGCGCCTGGGAAGACGCTGGATACACCGACCAGCGGTTCTTGGAGGCGGTCAAGCAGATCGTAGATATTTATCTGGAAGAGGAATATACCTGGGAAGACGGCAGCAAGAGCCATGGCTTCCTAAAGACTCCGGTCGTGTTGCAGCTTGGCGGGGGACTGTACGGGCACACCAGGCCAGTGATCGAACCCGTTATACAGTACCTCATGCCCAAGTACGGCATGCGGGTATGGCTGAAGTACAATGGCTGGGGTGGTGGTTTTGAGATGCGCTGGGTCTACCAGGACTATGATACGGTGACCCGCGTCGGCTATGAGCCAGCCGGGAACAGCCCAGATTTCTTGGACAATCCCGGATACTATATTGAACAGGCACTGAACCATCACTCAAGCTACGTCTGTCTGCAACGGCCATACTATGACATCGATGATGCCGCATGGCAAGAAGCCCGTCACATGGCGGCGCGCTACCTGGGTGCCCAGATCGTATTTCAGGGCGCTGACGCTCCCAACACGGTGACGCCTGGACTTGAGTACGTCTTCACCACCAATTGGGTGAACAGAGGAACAGCGGCCCTGATGCGGCCAGAACGTCAGGGCACCAGAGATGCGGCCGTCTCTTACGACATTCTTCTTGCCTTTGTTGATCCGGGCAGCGGCGCTGCTGTGTTTGAACATATGTTCACGCCTTCTGTGCCCACCACGGAGTGGTACAGCGCTCAGCCGGTGGTCATCGATCAATCCGTCTCCATCCCGACCTCCGTTCCGGCCGGCACATATGACCTGCGGGTCGCCCTGGTCAACCCGGGGCTGCCGGCCGACGATGACCGCCGCTACTTCCAACTTGTCAATGTGGATCTCCACGACGGCAGCGGTCGGTACACCGTTGGGCAGCTCACGGTGGGCGGCGGGGGTGGGCCGACATTGACGCCAACGTTCACTCCTGCTCAACCAGGCACGGCAGCTGATCTGCCGCCGGTTGTCTTCGTCATGCTTGACTGGATGAACGGTGACTGGGGCAACCCGGACTATTACTTCTACTGGGTGGATGAGTACGGGTACAAGCACGAATACTTCGGTCACCCCGAATATGGGGCTTTGGGCGGCTGGGCACCCTTCGAGTGGCGCGATCTCAATCCAGGGAAGGGATCCTACAACTGGTCAAAGACCGACAAGTACATTAAGGATGCCCAGTCGATGCAGGTTACGCTCCCTGATGGCAGCGTGATTGCCAAACCCGTGGGAATCTCGATACAGACTTGGTCCATGGAGGAAACGGACTCGCAGTATGGAATCAACTATACTCCTGGTTGGGTAGCTGCAGAGATGGGCACCAGCCCAAGTAGCTGCACCGATCCCGACGGCGCTGGTGGGTGCAAGCCGTTCTGTACACCGCGTTTCCGCGATGAGACGTGGCAGTACTGGTTCGATCAGTTCATCATTGCCATGGGGCAGCACTACGACAACAATCCCGAGTTCTACAACCTTGCCTTTATCAATATCGCTACTGGGGCCGACGACGAAACGAACGAGCGCAAGAACATTGGCGGCTGCGACTACTATGGAGGCAATAGCAAGCCCTTCGATGACTGGGTCTTGCGCGTGATGGAGACCTACAACCTGGCTTTTCCCAATACCGTTCAGTTCATTCAGTCAACCCTACATGGTATCCACATCCATGCTGCGCATGCGGCCTCGTTCCCTTCACGCATGACCGGTGTCAAGGTCAACGGCCTGGAAGTGGACGTGCCCAGCGCCGAGGTGCGCTTGGACGGTGTGCTGGTGGGCGGAGTCACCGGATTCTCAGAAGTGTGGCACGACCGCATCCCCACTGGATACGAGCCGAAGCATGGCAACGGGATAGAAGGCTCCTACTGGTTCTACATGCAGGGCCTCTCTACACACCCATACATGTTTGACATGCAGCTGACCAATATCGCCGACACCTACACGACTGAGCAGGTGCTTGGCTTCCCAATCCATGATTTTGTGCGCAACCGGATGGGAAAAACGGTGCAGAATGCTCCGGACGTGTGGATTGTGCTGCGCGAAACCTATGCCTCGGACACCACATGGACCGGCAGCGATGGCGTCGTTCGCACGTACGGTCCGCACCACGGCGATTTTTCCTATTGGCTGTACCGCCCCGACAGCGCTCCAGGAAGCCAGACCTTTCCCCTGCAGGCCGAGGACCTCGACGAACTACCTAGCCAGGCTCGCGAACACATATATGCCTGGCATAGCACGCGGCGTACTGATCAAGCTAGCGGGAACCCGTACATGTCATTCGATGTCGACGATGGCTATCGGCACGCCGGCCTTGTGCCGAAGGCGGCTGGCGGAGAGGTTTCCTGGGTAATCACCATGACTTTCGTCAACAGTGGCACCGACACACTGTCACTGGAATACAAAGACTACTATGGGAATCCGGTAGAACAAAAGATTGCCAAAGGCCCTGCGCTCGGTCCGGCAGACAATTGGGTTGACTACACCTGGCGCGTGGATGACGCCTACTTTAACAATGGATTGCCCGGTGGCACGGATTTTCGCATCGACTGCAATGAGGACGGCAATGAAATCGTCCACCGTTTGATCGTGAGCTCGGAGGGTCCGCCAGCAGCAGCGCCCACTCCAACCAAGACTCTGGGACCAAGCAAAACACCCACCCGCACCACCACGCCACCGACGCCGACTCCAACAAGAACAGCGTCGCCGACTGCGGGTCCCTCGCCTACGCCCACGAATACAGTCCCGCCGTCAGCCACTCCCACCACGGAGCCCAGCCCCACGCCAGAAAGCACGCCCACCTTGTTCCCTGGCGGACAGAATGTTGTCACCCTGCAGCAAGGGGTTGATGGATATCAGGGCAATGGCGACTCCTACATATCGGCCTGGACTCCTGGCGAGAACTTTGGCGATCAGGGGGCAGTGCAGGTGAAGAATGATAGTGTGATGACTGGGTTGGTGCGCTTTGACCTACGCAGCATTCCGCCGGGCTCCACGATCAATCAAGCTACGCTCAAGCTGTACGCCTACTACCGTGGAAGTAGTGCGACATTTGACCTTGAGGCATATCGCGCACTCCGACCGTGGGTGGATATGGAAGCTACTTGGAATCTCGCTTCCGTGGACAATCCGTGGGGCTTACCAGGAGGCAACGACACCAGCGTCGATCGGGCGGCAACTCGTACCGCAGTGCAGACAGTAGATTCTGTCGATACTTGGTATGAGCTGGATGTCACTGAACTGGTAGGCGGCTGGGTCGCGAATCCGGGAACCAACCACGGAGTGCTCCTGCGCGGCGCGGGGCAGATCTCGGTGATCTACTACTTTGCCAGTGCCAACTACCCAACGGTCTCCTTGCGCCCTCAGCTGCAGGTCGACTACACGGCTCCGGAGGTACCCGTCACGCCGACTCCGGCGACACCCACCTCCACCGAGATCCCTACCATGACTCCCA
>Ga0111173_1012_pt1 | contig 24018 bp, 18 predicted proteins | sample DeeMarSWOR324_28_FD_80234 | JGI IMG/M metagenome (GOLD analysis project Ga0111173, IMG submission 80234) | Anaerolineae bacterium SM23_84
AGTCTCTGCACGAGATCGATGCTGAGCTGAAGGAACTGACGCAACGTGCTCGCGCTGGGGATCTCACACTTGATGACGTGACCGGGGGCACCTTTACTATCTCCAACCTGGGCATGTTTGGCATACCGCATTTCAGAGCGATCATCAACCCACCCGAGGCCGCTATTCTGGCTGTGGGTTCGATCGTCGAAAAGCCCGTGGTTATCGAAGGCGGGATTTACGTCCGGCCAACCATGACCATCACCGCCTCGGCGGATCATCGCATCTTGGACGGCGTTCTTGTGGCCAAGTTCTTGCGCGACGTGAAGGGCATGCTGGAGAGCGGCGCGGAACAATAGGTGCACGACTCATGTCGTGGCCCAGCAAGTGGCGCTGCGTCAGACATGCACACCTGGAGCTTCCGTGCATCTTGTCCCTTCTGGTGAACAGCTGGTCCGCCACTCAACACACGGCTTTGGAGCGTCTCGACCGCCAGGTGAAGGCGCTCCTTTGATCTGGAACCCTCATGGGCTGTGCATCGTCTCAGGATACAGAGCTTGCAGCACCTGTCCTGAGGAGGTGTCGGATGACAGTCCTATCAACCCTTCGCCCCAGAGGTACAGCCCGGCCGTTGTGCATTCTGCTCCTGGCCTGTGCCTTTGTGTGCCTTTCCGCAGTTGAGACAGCTTACGCGGATGGGTTTATCATTCCTCGACCGCCTCGGGACGTTGTCGAGATTGTGCCCGACCTCGCGGTTAAGTATCATCGTGTCCGCGTCACCATCAAAGATCAGGTAGCCCAGACCCACATTGACCAGGTCTTTCTGAATGACTCTCCTTATGACCTGGAAGGCACGTACATCTTCCCCCTCCCTGAGGAGGCAAGCATCTCCGATTTTGCGATGTTTGTGGATGGCGAGCGACTTGCGGGGCAGATGCTGGATAAGGATGAGGCGCGCCGCGTGTACGAGAGCATCGTGAATCGGCGACGCGACCCTGCGCTGCTGGAGTACGTGGGCCGCAACGCTTTTCAGGCCAGTGTCTATCCCATTCCGGCACATGGCGAAAAGCGCGTGCAGCTTTCCTACAGCCAGGTTCTCCTGGCCGAGACCGGCTTGGTTCACTATGTCTACCCATTGGACACCGAGCGATTCTCCAGCCGCCCGCTGGAAGAGGTGGTCATCACGATTGACCTAGAGTCTCGCGTTCCGATCAGGGCCCTCTACTCCCCCAGTCACAACATTGCCATAGAGCGCCGCAGCGAAACATCGGCCCGGGTCAGTTTCGAGGCCAGTGAAGTCAAGCCCGACAAGGACTTTGAGCTGTACTACAGCGTCTCGGAAGCCGACGTGGGCCTCAATCTGCTCTCGTTCAAAGAACCAGGCGGGGACGGGTACTTTCTCCTGCTGATCGCGCCAAAGATGCAAGTCGATCGCGAGGCGATTGTTGCCAAAGATGTGATCTTTGTGCTGGATACGTCTGGCAGCATGGAGGGCCAGAAGTTGCGCCAGGCTCAAGATGCGCTCGAGTTTGTGCTTGACCACCTGCATCAGGAGGATCGCTTCAACATCATCGCGTTCAACACCGGCGTGACCAAGTATGCGTCAGATCTGAGCTGGACCTCCGAGAGGCAGGAGGCGAACCGCTTCGTTCGCCGCCTGTCTGCTGGAGGGGGGACCAATATCGAGCGGGCTCTACTGGAAGCACTGAACATGGCCAGGGGTGAGCGGCCGCAGTTTGTCATCTTTCTGACTGATGGCTTGCCCACTGAGGGTGTGACCGACCTCGAGCGGATCATCGCCAGCGTCGACCAAGCGTCGTCGGCCAACGTGCGCCTATTCGCGTTCGGGGTAGGGTACGACGTGAACACCACTTTGCTGGACACCATCAGCCAAGAGCACCGCGGGGCAAGCGCATACGTGGAGCCTGGAGAGAGCATCGAGGAAGAGGTGGCGGCCTTTTACGCCAAAGTCAGCACGCCGCTTCTTTCGGACGTGCAACTGGAAGTGGACGGTGTCCTGGTGGAGGACATGTACCCCTATCCCCTGCCTGACTTGTTTGCTGGCGGTCAACTGCTCGTGACGGGGCGCTACCGAAGAGGTGGGGAGGCTAGTGTGACACTACGGGGCACAGTGAATGGCAGGGCGCGCCGTTTTACATACCCCCGTGTGCCTTTTGCCACCGAGGGTGGCCAGCACTTTGTCCCACGTCTGTGGGCGACGCGCAAGATCGGGCACATGCTCAAAGAGATTCGCCTGCATGGCGAGAACCGTGAGTTGGTCGACAGCATCGTCTCTCTGAGTGTGCGATACGGCATCATGACGCCCTACACCTCTTTCCTGGTGGACGAGCGTGAGGAAATCCTCACCGATGCTGGCCGCAAGCGCGTCGCAGAAAGCAGTCCGCTGGCGTTGCCCATGACGGCTCCCGCTGTCGGTGCTCGGGCCGTGGCCGACAGCCAGGCGCAAAGCGAGCTGGCGGAGGCCGAGCGGGGCGGTGGAAGCGAGGGGACTGACATCAAGGTGGTTGCGAACAAGGCCTTTGTCCTGCGCGATGGGGTCTGGACGGACACAACTTATGACCCACAAAGGATGCGCGTCACTCGGCTAGCGTTCGGGAGTGTGCCGTATTTCAAGCTCGTCGCGCAGCATCCGGATTGGGGCAGGTACTTTGCTGTGGGTGAGCGGGTCATCGTTGTGCTGGATGGAGCGGCGTACCAGGTCGCGCCGGCCGAGGAGAGCAGCGCCGAGACACCTTCTGCCGACTTTCATGGTGCCTGGGGAAAGTTCTGGTACTGGTTGCGGTCCCTTGCCCCCTGAATCAGACCGGGCATCGTAGGCGCGGGCTGGGTAGCGCCGACTCCCTCCGTTGCCCAGCCCTGCGTCAAACAAGCACACCAAACGCTTCCTGCTCGTCGGCCTCGCATCGCCACATCCCCGTACCCCACTGTCCTGCTGATGTCTTGGCAAACACATTCCCCCGTCTACTCTTGCGCAGCTAAGGGTCTGTGCAGCTCGCACTGAGATTGACAGTACGTCTGCTATCTGCTATACTTCTTGTGAAAAAAATCACTCACCCCTGTCACTGCTTGATCGTGTTGCCACAGGTCAAGCAAGAAGGCATACGCCAACGGAGGATGGTATGGGTTCAGTGCCGAGTTTTCTCCTGAGGAAGTTGTACGTGAAGGGCAGTCTCAGGAACACCGACACCGGCTTTGAAGTGACCATTCAGAACACCCTCGCGCCAGGCACGATTGTGGCCCTGGATCCGCTGCAGGTAGATGGGATGGAATACCCGCTGCATAGCACCAGGGCGATTTTGCCCGATGGCCGCCAAGTCTCGGCCACGGACGTCTCTGTGCAGGCACCGGTCCGTTTCACCATTGGCGATAAGGTGGTGATCCACGTAGAGGGCCAGCCGCTGCCTCCCGGCCGCCACAGGCTGACGATAGCTCCCAAGACAAAGGAAGCGGGTACACTGGATATCTACGCCGAAGATGTGATTGCCTGAACTCTGTATGGATAGCTGGCAGGAAGCCTGGGCTGCTCGCGCACAGCATTTCCGTTCTGAAATCGCCTTCTCTCGTCCTCACCGTACGCTGGCCGTAAGCTTGACGGGAAGTCACTGCGCGTTACAGTGCGCGCACTGTGCTGGGCACTATCTGAACGGTATGGTCCCAATCGAGATCGCAGATGGCACTGGCATGACAAGCTGCTTGGTATCGGGCGGCTTTGATCAGCGAGGCAGAGTGCCAGTAACCTCGCACCTCGCTCGCGTGGCGGCGCTGCGACCAGGTCGTGTGCTGAACTGGCACGTAGGGATGATTGATGAGGGCGAAATCCGCGCCATTGCTCCCTACGTGGACGTCATCTCTTTTGACTTTGCTGGGGACAATGACACGATACGTGACGTCTACGGTCTCGACTACACTGTGGATGATTACGTGCGCACATATGCCATGCTCCGGCGGCATGCCAGGGTGGTACCCCACGTCACTCTGGGACTGCGCGGCGGGAAGTTCAGCGGGGAGTATCGAGCCCTGGGAATCCTGACGGACCTTGGTGTTGATGCTCTCGTCGTGTTGGTTTTCATCCCAACGGCAGGAACGCGTTACGCAGGTTGTCAACCACCATCCCTAGCGGAGGTAGCCAACTTCCTGCTCGCAGCGCGTTGTGCGTTGGCGGGTACCCCCATCTATCTGGGCTGCATGAGGCCAGGGGGGCGCTATCGCCGTGACCTGGACGCGCTGGCAGTGTGGGCTGGAGTGAATAAAGTCGTTAATCCTGCGGCTTTCGCCGTTCGATTGGCAAAGGAGCGCGGACTTGACATCCAGTGGGAGAGTGAATGCTGCGTGATTCAGGGGCCGTAACCGTCCTGGGGACGCCCGCCCCGTCTGCAGGGGAGCAGACCGTTGGCGTATCTGCCGGCACAGCGGCCGTCTTGAACCTGCGCCGCGTCCGTCAAGCTTATGCTCCCACTACCGCGTATCTGATGCTGGGCGAGCACTGTTGCCGTGATTGCACCTTCTGTGCTCAGGCGCGTAGCAGCGCAGCGAGAGCCCATTTCCTTTCCCGCATTGCATGGCCACCATACCCAACAGAACAGGCACTGCACGCCGTGGCACGTGGCTATACACGGGGTGAGATCCTGCGTTGTTGCTTTCAGGTGATCATGTCCCCTGGCTACGTGTCTCACACGCTATCCCTGGTGCAGAGACTCCACTCGCTGTCACCTGTGCCGATCTGCGCATCCATTGCATTGTCAGGATTGGATGACATCCGAGCCTTGCTCCAATGTGGAGTGGAGCGCGTGACCCTCGCTATGGACGCGGCCTGCGAGAGGGTCTACCGGCAAACCAAGGGCAATGGCTGGCAGCAGCGGCTCGGCGTACTACGGACGGCAGCACGCCGTTTCCCCGGTCGCATCGGAACGCACTTGATCGCTGGTCTGGGCGAGACCGAGCGAGAGATGTCCATGATGCTGCAAGATATGTTTGATCGGCAGGTCAGCGTAGGGTTGTTCGCCTTCACGCCTGTTCCAGGCACGGAATGGGACAAACGCCCCCCTCCACTGCTGTCATCGTACCGGCGAATTCAGGCAGCGCACTATCTGATGCTCAGCGAAGCATGTTGCGTGGATGATTTCGAGTTCTCTCCACAAGGCCAGATTGTCTCCTATGGGCTGAACTTGGCGGAGGTGGGTGGACTGCTGGGCAATGGGCGCGCATTCCAGACCGCTGGGTGTCCCGGGTGTAACCGACCCTATTACAACGAGCGGCCAGGCCGTGTTATGTACAACTACCCTCGTTCGCTCAGCGCAGAGGAGACGGAGGCGGCCATCGCATTGGCTACGGCGGGTTTGGTGTCTAGCTAGACCCTTAGGAGGAGGGCATGCTATTTGCCGAGTGGCGCCTGATCTTCACCGGGCCCGCGGATGGCTATGTGAACATGGCCATCGATGAAGCAACGTTGCTGCTGGTAGGCGAACAGCGGGTACCACCCACGGTGCGCATCTACCACTGGGATGTGCCGTGCTACACTGTGGGCTACCTTCAGGACATCTCGCAGCTGACTCCTGGTGCTCAACCTGGCCAAGTCATGTGTGTACGCCGGCTGACCGGCGGAACCGCGTGTTGCCACGGAACCGATCTCTCCTATAGTCTCACTGTCTCAATGGCTGATACGCTGATCCCATCCAATGTCCTTGCATCCTATGAGCGCATCTCCGCTGGGGTCGTCGAGGGCCTGCGGTTGCTGGGCATTGACGCCCGCTATGCTCCACCCGCGGATGTGCGGGCCAACGGGCAGATCGTCGCTACGGCGGCGCAGGCCCGACGCCGGGGCGTGCTTTTGCACCAGGGAACCATTGCCTTGGGACACCAGAACTTGGAGAGAAACCCTGTGCTTAAGTGTTGCACGCTCACTCCGTTGAGCGATCTAGTGGGCGGCGAAATCGACATCGATGATGCTGCACAGGCTGTAGCCATGGGCTTTAGACGGGCACTTGGTGTGGACTTGAGCCGGAGTGTCCTCTTTGCCAAGGAGAAGCGACTGGCGCGCCAGCTTTTGCGCGGAAAGTACATGCAACCTGAGTGGACCTTTCGATCGCGGCTAGAAGGCGCTCCGCGGTCCGAGGAATCCTAGGCGCCTGTGAAGAAGGGAGCCCCAGTCATTACAATAAGGAGGAGGTAGATATGGTCAAGTATGCTAAGGATCGGCGTTACCTGCCCACCCATGAGTGGGTGAAACTCGAAGGAGACGAAGCGATCGCCGGGATCAGCGACTACGCACAGGATGAGTTGAGCGATGTCGTGTACGTTGAACTGCCGGAAGTGGGCGAGACGTTCGCCAAAGGCGAGATGTTTGCGGTTGTCGAGTCCGTAAAGGCGGCTTCGGATGTCTACATGCCCATGAGCGGTGAGATTCTGGCCGTCAACGAGGAGCTGGAGGACTCTCCTCAGTTAGTCAATGAAGACCCCTTCGGTAAGGGGTGGTTCGTGCGATTCCGACCCGCAGAACCGGAGCAGTACGAGGATCTCTTGGATGCCGAGGCTTATGAGAAGCACTGCCAGGAGGAAAAAGAAGAGGGAGGATAGATGTCCTACATCCCCACCACAGATGCTGACCGGGCAGCGATGCTGAGGGTCATCGGCGTCGAGAGCGTCGAGGAGCTTTTTGGCGATGTGCCCGAGGCTCTCCGCTATCCGCAGGTGAAGCTGCCCCGGCAGGTGTCAGAACCGGAGGCTCTCCGTGAACTGCGTGAGATCAGCGAGTACAATGTTGATCTCGATCATACGCCGTGTTTCCTGGGTGCAGGGGCCTACCGCCATTTTGTGCCCAGTGTGGTTGGGCACGTCATCGGGCGATCAGAGTTCTACACAGCCTATACCCCATACCAGCCTGAGATTAGTCAAGGTACGCTGCAGATCATATTTGAGTATCAAAGCATGATCTGCGCCCTCACGGGCATGGACGCGGCCAACGCGTCGCACTATGACGGCGCCACGGCACTGGCTGAGGCGGCGGTGATGGCCGTGGGCGCATCCCGTGGGAAACGTCGCAAGGTTGTGATGTCGGCGGGAGTGCATCCCGAGTACCGGGCCGTGGTGCGAACGTATACACAAGGTGCCGAGATGGCGGTGGCAGGCGATCAGGATGGGGTCTCCGAGGTCAGCACTCTGGCCGAGATGGTGGATGCGGACACAGCCTGCGTAGTCGTGCAGAACCCTGACTTTTTCGGGCATCTGGAAAGCCCCCCCGCTCTCCGTGCACTGGCCGATGCGGTGCACGCTGCAGGCGCGTTGCTCGTGGTGAGCGCTGATCCTATCGCCCTTGGCCTGTTCGCGCCCCCAGGGAACTATGGGGCAGATATCGTCTGCGGTGAGGGTCAGGCACTGGGAGGCGGCCTGAGCTTCGGTGGACCCTACCTGGGATACTTTGCGTGCGTGAGTAAGTACCTGCACAAGATGGCTGGTCGAATCGTCGGCCAAACCGTCGATCGACACGGTGATCGCGGTTTTGTGCTCACCCTGTCGGCGCGCGAGCAGCACATCCGTCGAGAGAAGGCTTCTTCCAACATCTGCTCCAACGAGGCGCTCATGGCTTTGGCCGCGGCGGTATACATGACAGCCTTGGGCAAAAGCGGTTTGCGCAGAGTAGCTGAACTGTGCTACCACAAGGCCCACTACGCGGCAACCCAGCTGTCTGCACTGCCGGGATACGAACTGCTCAGCGAACGGCCCTTCTTCAAGGAGGTTTCCTTGAGGTGCCCACGGCCTGTGACCGAGATCAATGAGTACTTGCTCGATGAATGGGGCATCGTCGGCGGCTACGACCTCGAGCAAGACTATCCGCATATGGCCAACACCATGCTCGTCTGTGTCACCGAAATGAACAGCAAGGAAGAGATTGATCTGCTGGTCGAGGCGCTGAGCAATGTGGAGGAGGAAGCGTGAAAGAACCACTTATCTATGAGATCAGTTCTCCTGGCCGAATTGGCGTGAATCTGCCCGAGTGCGATGTGGAAGAGGCGCCGCTGCCCCAGGACTTGTTGCGACAGGATCTTGCGCTTCCTGAAGTAAGCGAAGTGGATCTCATTCGCCACTACACGCGTCTTTCACAGCTCAACCACGGGGTGGACAAGGGTTTCTACCCACTTGGCTCCTGCACGATGAAGTACAACCCCAAGGTCAACGAGGACGTAGCGAGGTTGCCCGGCTTTGTGCACACACATCCCTACCAAGCCCCTGGCACCGTGCAAGGCAATCTCTTCCTGATGTACCACCTGCAGGAGTTCCTAAAGGAGATCAGCGGCTTCAGTGCGGTGTCCCTGCAACCTGCGGCGGGGGCGCATGGTGAACTGGCTGGCGTGCTGATGATCCGCGCCTACCACGAGTCACGCGGCGATCACAAGCGAACACGAATGCTGATACCGGATTCGGCGCACGGCACCAACCCGGCATCCACAACGATGGCGGGCTACGAAACCATCAAGATTGTTTCTGATGCCCGTGGAAACGTCAGTCTGGATGACCTGCACGCACACTGCGACGACACCGTGGCTGGGCTGATGCTCACCAATCCGAACACGCTGGGGCTGTTTGAAGAGTATGTGCTGGACATCGCACGCATGATCCACGAGTGTGGCGGACTGCTGTACGGCGATGGTGCGAACCTGAATGCCATCATGGGTATCGTCAAGCCTGAGCACCTCGGATTCGATGTGATGCATTTCAATCTGCACAAGACCTTCTCCACGCCCCACGGTGGCGGTGGCCCGGGCGCCGGGCCTGTGGGCGCCAGTGACAGACTGGCACCCTTCTTGCCGGGCCCGATCGCGGTTATCGAACGAGTGGATGACATCTGTGAAGCGGATGAGGCGTGGGACGAAGAAGGCTACTGCTACCGGTTGCGGATGCCGGAATCCTCCATTGGCCGACTCAAGGCCTTTTACGGGAACTTTGGCGTGTGTCTCAAGGCCTACACCTACATACGCATGTTGGGAGCTACCGGCCTGCGCCAGGTCAGTGAGCATGCAGTACTCAATGCCAACTACCTATTGAGCCGTCTGAAGGATGTCTACCCATTGCCCTATGACCGGGCGTGTATGCATGAGTTCGTGTTGTCTGGATCATTGCCTGGTGCGCCAGGCGTGCACACGGTAGACATCGCCAAGAGGCTGATGGACTTTGGCTTTCACCCGCCGACGGTGTATTTCCCTCTGATCGTCCCCGAAGCACTGATGATCGAGCCGACCGAAACCGAGAGCAAGGAGACGCTAGACGCTTTCGCCGATGCGCTCATTCAGATTTCACGCGAGGCGAGGGAGGATCCTGAGTTGCTGACCGCTGCCCCACATGTGACGCCTGTGGCCCGGCTGGACGAGGTAGGGGCGGCGCGAACGCCAGTGCTTCACTGTCTGAGGGACTAGAGACAGCGGGAGTGCGCACATTGGCTACCACAGACCGGGGCCGACATGATGTTGGCCCCGGTCGCGTGATCCATGAATCAGCAGTCAGAACTGGCGCGTCGCGTCCTACTCTGTGCCGAACTTCCAGATCGCTTTCTCCTCAACCTCAGGGAAGCGAGTCAACACCGTCGCCCAGATGTGGAGGGGGACCCTGTCGCCGCTGGACAGGTCTCTGATCAGCTTGGCGGGCTCCTCCTTGCCATGGGGCAGGGGGAAGATACCAATCTCGGCACCAGGCTCGTTGTAGCGCTCTTCCACATGGGCCATGCCGATCTGGCGGTCACCAACCAGCGTGCAGCTTGTGACCCGGCCGATGTATTGACCGCGCTTGTTGACCACCGGATCGCCGGTGCGCAGAGCGCGGACGCCCGCCTCATTGACTCGGAAGCGCACAACTTCCATCGTCTTGTTCAGCTCGTTGTCCAGGCAAGCCTTGCGCCCAATGAAGAAGGGTTTGTGGAGTTTCACAAAGGGTGCAAAGCCCGCTTCCGATGGCGATATGCCATAATCGCCAGCCAGCTCGTGACCATAGAGGGGTAGACCGGCCTCGATTCGAGTCGAGTCACGTGCTCCCAGCCCGCACGGTTTGATCCCGAACGGTTCTCCCCTCTGTAGCAGCAGGTACCACAACCTCACGGCTCGATCCGGGTGCACCAGCAGCTCGTAGCCCCACTCTTCGCCCGTGTAGCCAGTGCGCGCTATGATCAGGTCGATTCCAGCCAGTTCGACCCGCGTGTGATCCGTACGGCGGATGCGGGCCAGCCTGCGCTTGATCCCGGGATCGCTGGTCAGGCTCTGAAGGATAGCCAACGAGTTGGGCCCCTGCAGCGCCACGTCTACTCGCCGATCAATGCCGCTGCTGGGGTCCTTCAGATCGCGGATGATCACCTCACCCTCAATCTCCATCGCCGGGTTCCGACGGTCAATGATGTACTGCCGGGAGTTCACTGCGCGCAGCCACGCCAGGTCCTTCTCAGCGTTCACCGCGTTCATCACCAGCAGATAGTGATCCCAGGCCAGGCGGTACATGATAAAGTCATCGATCACCTCACCATCTGGATCAACCAGGTAGGCGTAGCCAGACTGCCCAGGGTCAATCCAACGGGCATAGTTGCTGGCAACGACGTCTAAGAAGGCGGCCGCATGCTCCCCGGAGATGTCCAAGACGCCCATGTGCGCCACGTCAAACAACCCTGCGGCGTTGCGTACTGCGCTGTGCTCCTCGCCGACGCTCGTGTACCAGACCGGCATCTCCCATCCGGCAAAGGGAATGATCTTGGCGTCCAGGTTGCGGTGCTCTTCGTACAGCGGTGTGCGCTTCAGAGGGAGACTCTCCGGCGGATGCCAGGTATAGTCCTTCGCCTTTGCTGGCGGGAGGGCATCTCCCAGGGCTGCCTGCCCAACGAAGTACGGCTTTGTCAGGCAGAACCATGACTGGTGTACACCGTTGTACAACGCCGCTGCTGTGGGTCGCTCCGAAGCGTGGTCCGGCAACTCTGCTCTCTCTCGCAGAGAGTGGCGCAGTTCTGCCCCACGTGGCACGGCGCCGGCCTCCACCAGTGCGGAGGCCAGGCGGACTGCGTCGTCAGGGTGGATCAGGAGCTCGAGGCGAACGTCGCCTACTCCGTATCCGAGTCTCGCAACTAGCACCGGTATGCTGGCCAGCTCCCCATGGCATACCATGCCCTCGTCAAGGAGTGGTGCTCCCAACTTCTGCGTCACCTTCGGCCCATCTGGCCCGGCCACGGTGAGACTCACCAGGCGCTCGCTGGGGTCCGACTCTTGATCGTCGCCCAGATCCTCTACGACGGCCGGTCCCTCCACTTTGCGGAAGATGTCTTCGTTGTCAAACAGAATGTAGCCGTCACTCAGGCCACGGAGCCACGACTTCAGATGCGCGCAGTTGGGTGGATTGCAGAGCATCAAGTACACATCGCGATTGCGTTCGTCCTTGTCGAGGCGCAACACAGCGACGTCGTCCAGCACCTGGCCGTCTTTGTCCAGCAGGAATGTCCGCTGAGCTTGGTTCGGTGCCAGGCGAGCGATATCATTGGTGCAGGCCTGCTGCAGGAACGGTTTTGCTCTCCAGCCGCTGACGCGCAGAACGCCGATGTCGCTTGTGTCCAGCAGCAGAGCCCTGCTGGGAGTGGCTAGCTTGGCATCCAGTGACGGGAGCCCAATCCGCGGCCTGGATGCTGGTCTCTCTGGCACAATGGTGAAGTGGGGGTAGCCCAGGCCGCGCGGCGCTGTTTCCGATGCAACGCGCGCTGCCAGTACATCGATGTCCCTTTTGGCTGCCTCCAGGACATCCAGACCCATTTTCCCACGTGGCAGTTCACCCAGCAGCCCGGTGTACCGAAATGGCTGAATGTTGGTCAACACCCGGGCAATGATGTCGGCCAGCTCATCAAGGTGTTCTGGCTGCATTCCCCGTTGCGTGACCCATGGTGTGCCCATGCGGATGCCACTGGCCAGTGCGGTGATGTCGTCCCCTGGGATGGTGTTCTTGTTGACCACGATACCGCACAGGTCAAGCAGCCGCGCTGCCACCTCACCACGGAGTGGGAACCCTGTCTTCGTCTCGATCGCACGCAGGTCTACCAGCAACAAGTGCGTGTCGGTGCCTCCGTAGGCCAGTCGAAGGCCACGTGCAGCCAATGAGTCGCCAAAGGCCTTGGCGTTTTGCGCGATGGCATGTTGCAGACGGTAGAACTTTTCTGTCTGCGCGATCTGAAACGCCACGGCCATTGCTGCGAATTTGTTGACGTGCGGGCCTCCCTGCTCGCCAGGGAACACAGCGGCATCGATGAGCATGGCCTTATCCTCATCGGTGGTCATAATCACCGCACCGCGTGGCCCGCAGATGGTCTTGTGTGTGGTGAAGGTGGTGATGTCGGCGAGACCCACAGGGGTGGGATATGCCCGTGCGGCGGCCATGCCAGCTGTATGAGCGATGTCGGCCATCAGTAGCGCGCCTGACGCGTCGGCAATCTCCCTGAACTTGGCCCAGTCCGGGGCCCACGGGTACGAAGTGTAGCCAGCGACGATGATCTTGGGGCGGTGTTCACGAGCCAAGGCCATGATGGCATCGTAGTTGAGGCGCTCGGTCTGACGGTCCACATCGTAGGAGACGACGTTGTACAGGCGGCCGGAGAGATTGAACTCGCTGCCATGCGTGAGGTGCCCACCCTGGAAGAGGTTCATGCCCATCAAGGTGTCACCAGGCTCAAGGAAGGTCTGGTAGACAGCGAGGTTGGCCGCGGCGCCAGACAGCGGCTGGACGTTCACGAAGATGCTTTCAGCTGGGATTCCCTCTGTGGCGAAACACTGGGCGCATCGCCTTTGCGCCAAGGTCTCTATGACGTCAGCGTATTCCACCCCTTTGTAAAAGCGCCTGTCTGCGTAGCGCCGATAGTAGGCCAACTGGTGAGCATGCTCCAAGACCAGCTTCTCTTCGTCACGCGTCATACGCAGCGGCGGGTACCCCTCGGCGTAGATGTTATTAAAGACGGAGCCGAGGGCCTGTCGGACGGCGCGGGGAGCGATGCTCTCAGACGGGATGAGGATGAACCGCCTGGCCTGACGCTCTGCCTCGAATCGGATTATTAGGTCGGTATCGGGATCTGCCTCCGCGATATCGAGGTTGAAAAAGTCAGAGTAGTGTTCAGTAGTCATCGAAACACTCCTTTGCACATGATTTGAGCACGCTGTAGCACAGCCCCCCGTGGGCGTAGCCACAATGTGCATGCCAGACAGCCACAAGGGCCGCGACTAGTCAAGTCTGGGTTGGCCAGTTGGTGAGAATGTTTGTTGCGGCACTGGTCAGCTCGACACCAGGTTACTGCTGCCCGAGCGGCTTGCCGTGTCCCCATATAGTGTGATCGACATAACGGGGAACATCCACTCCAGAGCAGGCCCAGGCGGCCTCCACCAGGGCGTATAGGCCCCCGGATACGAGCGAGTGCCCACCCAACACGACCGGAACAGGCGCTGAGATAGCAGCTTCGGTGAACTCACGGACCACGGCGTTGGCGATATGCTCAGGCCGGCGCAGGTCCGAATGAAACCGATCACTGGCTGGGGGCCAAATCCCCAGATGAGCGAAGATGACGCGGCTGTCCAGAAAGATGGCCTGCCCAAGTTCAGACAGTGTGCGGAAGAAGCGCTGTGGACCTACCTGCTGGTAATGATAGCCCATGAGGGAACGCGCTTCACCACGTGCCTGGCGGCCGCTGGCACGCATGCCACGCTCCTCGGCAAACACCCGCACCCGACAGGCCGTCTCCCGTTCGAGGTACTCCCAAACAGCGGCCGAAACTCGCCCGCCCACCACAACCTCGGCATCGCGGTCCACGAGTGGGCGCATGGCCCCCTCGATGTGTGAGGTGTCCAAGTCCAGCCCGTCCAGGAATGCGCGGGTGTGGCCTCCCAGACCAGGGTGAGGAGCCAAGGTCATCAGGTCAGTGGGTGTGTCCACATCGAGTTGGGTGGAAGCCTTCCTGTCGAGGGAATGGTTGGGTAGGCCAGCCTCTTCGGCGAGGATCCATCCCAAGTCGTTGTCCATTGCCGGAAGTCTGACGACACCAAGCGCACTCGCAGGTGTAAAAGCAGCCAGGTCAGTGGAGTAAAAGTTGTTGGTGATGAGGGCCCGGTCAACATCAGACACACGCTCCACGATGTCGGCCATTTCACGAGCAGTGAGAAGCGCGCCGCTGCCACCGCCCATGTAGAAGAGCCGCTGCGCGCCATACTTGGACGCCAGCTCTCGCAACCGCTGTCCAAAGTGGAAGGTGCTGTCTGGAGGGTCCAGCTCGACGGTTATGCCCCGCGACTGTGCCCAGTCGGCCAGGGCCGGGGCGTTGGTGCTCAACAGGATCTGCGAGATGCCCGCTACCGTCTGCGCTCGCTCAACGATATCCTTTGTGATGGCCTGGCGAGCGCCGGCCATCATCATCTCCAGCTGACCGGTGTCGTGGACACCGGTCATGATCAGCAGCGTGACCTCGGACACCCATGTCCCTCCGCGCCGCATTATAACCGCGCGGGCATTCTCTTGTCAAAGCTGGATTCCAGGCGTCGCTGATTTGAACAAAGCGCGTGTTGGTGTTATACTTTTGCGAACGCGAAGTCGGCTGCACACCGCAGGGGGACAAACAGTGCGACCCGACGGTCGAGCAAATGATGAATTGCGTCCGGTAGTCATCACACCTCGCTACTTGGATCACAACCCGGCATCTGTGCTTGTGCAGATGGGGAGAACGTGGGTTCTGTGCGCCGCATCTGTGGCGGAGGACGTACCATTCTGGCTGAGAAACCAGGTCCGGGGTTGGGTGACAGCCGAGTACGGCCTGCTGCCAGCGGCAACGCACACGCGCACACCAAGGGAGGCGCGTCAGGGCAGGCTCAGAGGCCGTACCCACGAGATCCAGCGTATGATCGGCCGCTCGCTACGGGCTGCACTTGACCTGCGAAAACTGGGCGAGCGCACGATAACGATAGACTGCGATGTGATCCAGGCCGATGGCGGCACCCGCACTGCGGCGGTAACTGGCGGATACGTGGCATTGGCGTTGGCGCTGAATGAGCTCGTTCAATCGGGAGCGGTGCATCGCAATGTGTGGGGTGCCCCGGTGGCCGCAGTCAGCGTGGGCATAGTCCAGGGTGAGTCGCTGCTTGATCTCTCCTATGAGGAGGATTCGCGGGCCGAAGTGGACTTGAACGTGGTGATGAATGCCCGCGCACGATTCGTCGAGGTGCAGGGCACAGCAGAGGGACAGCCCTTTGAGCGAGCGAGAATGGACGAACTGCTGGATCTGGCCGAGAAGGGCATCAATGAGTTGTTGGCTGTGCAGAAGCAGGTGCTTGCTGGCTAGGTGCCCATGTGAAGAGCAGCCGGCGGCGCGCCTTGGGCCACAATGATCTACACGATGAGGAACACATGATGAACCGTGAAGATGCTTGGACGTTGTTGACCGAATTCACCAAGAGCGAGAGCTTGATCAAGCACGCCCTGGCGGTGGAAGCTGCCATGCGTGCCTATGCGCGCCGGTTTGGTGAAGATGAGGAGAAGTGGGGTATCGTCGGCCTGATCCACGACTTTGACTACGAGCGCTATCCCACCGTGCCCGAGCACGCCACAATCGGCCCCAAGATCCTGCGTGAACGGGGATGGCCGGAGGAAATCGCTCGTGCTGTGCAATCCCACGCCAGCTACACTGGCCTGACACGCGAGACCTTGATGGAAAAGGCCCTCTATGCCTGTGACGAACTCACTGGCCTGATCGTTGCCGCGGCCCTGGTTCGGCCCACCAAAGATATCCGCGACATCACCAAGATCAAGTCGATCAAGAAAAAGTGGAAGGACAGATCATTCGCCGCCGGAGTGAACCGTGAGGAGGTCGAGGAGGGTGCCGCAGCGTTGGGTGTGGACTTGTGGAGCGAACACGTGCCGCTGGTCTTGGAGGCGATGAAGGGCATTGCAGAGGAACTGGGACTGGCTGGTCAGACAGATCAGTGACCGGGTACGCATCGCTGCAGGGACCCTGCCATTGGCAGGTTTTGCAGCGCTCGCCGTGTTGGCCACCGTATGGCTGCTCTGGCCTCTGCGGGATAGCAGTGAACTCACCCCCTTCTTCGTGCCGACATCCACGGTGACATCCACGCGGGCGATTGCGGACCGCAAACCCACTCCCACGGCGTTTGTCCCTACCGTGACGCCAGTGCCGTTGATCCATGTCGTCCAGGAGGGGGAGGTTCTGGGCATCGTCGCCGAGGAGTATGGCACCACGGTGGAGGCGCTACTGGAAGCAAATGGCCTGGAGGATGCAGACCTGATCAGCATAGGTCAGGAGCTGCTTATCCCCGATGCCCAGGGCACTCCTCAAGCGGTGGCAGTAGCTATAGCAACGCCAACCGTTACGCCGACCGCACCCTATGCCTACGATGCCCCGGTGCCCCTGGCGCCGCAGGACCACGCGGTGTTTCGCGGTCGAGAGGCGGCCATTCACCTGCAGTGGGCCTCGATTGCCTTCTTGAAAGAGAAGGAATGGTATGAGGTCCAGTTGTGGCTACAGGATCAGGAGACCGTCTATCGTGTATGGACGAAGGCGTCCAGTTGGACGGTGCCGGCCTGGCTCTACCCCGCAGATGATGGCGGGCTCGTGTCGTGGAATGTCGCCGTAGTGTACCGTGAGGCCCAGCAGAGCATTCAACTAAGCCGGCGCAGTCGATCTCAGCGCTTCGAGTGGCGGTAGGATGTAAGTCCAGATTCGAGAACTGCATAGGAGCTTCTGTCGCTGAGCCTCGGCAGGAGCGACTGAAGTTGCCACTACGAGCGGTTATGGAATAGCAGAAGGGCCTTCTCCGGCCCGCGGGGAAGGCCCTTCAGGATGCTCTGTGCGCTACTGATAGCTCCGCCAGTTGTCTTCCAATTGCGGGCTCTGCAGCGTCTCCACGATGTATTCAGCAAACTCCGCTCCAGTTGCACCATCCGAGCGGCCGGTGATTTTGAGCTTCCTCTCGTACTGACCACAGACATCCAGCGCCATCTCCAGCTGGCGCGCTTCTTCCACATAGCCGATATGATTCAGCAGCAAGGCTGCTGCTTTGATCATGCTGGATGGATCGGCGTACTGCACTCTACCTTCCTCGACCATTCGTGGCGCGGAGCCGTGGACAGCTTCGAACATAGCGTATCGTTTGCCGATATTGGCACTGCCTGCTGTGCCAACCCCGCCCTGAATCTGCGCCGCTTCGTCCGTGATGATGTCTCCGTAGAGGTTAGGGGCAACGATGACTCTGAACTCTCTCTGGCGGTAGGGATCGATAAGCTTGGCTGTCATGATGTCAATGAACCAGTCATCCCACTCAACTGCCGGATAGTCCTTGGCAATCTGTTCCGCCATATTGAGGAACTTGCCGTCGGTGGTCTTTACTATGTTGGCCTTGGTAACAACCGTCACCCTGTTGATGTTGTTCTTGTGGGCGTAGTCAAAAGCCAGACGGATAATCCGCTCTGCTCCCTGGGTGGTGATCACCTTGAAATCCACGGCAAGGTCATCGGTGACGTTGATACCTTTGCTGCCGAGGACGTAGGCTCCTTCGGTGTTCTCCCGGAAGAACATCCAGTCGATGCCTTTCTCCGGTACCTTAACCGGGCGGACGTTGGCGAATAGATCCAGTTCGCGGCGCAAGGCCACGTTTGCGCTCTCTAGGTTCGGCCAGGGATCTCCTTTCTTTGGAGTTGTCGTTGGGCCCTTCAGTATGACATGGCATTCTTTGATCTCTTCCAAAACGTCATCGGGGATGGCCTTCATCACCTGGGCTCGGTTCTCGATCGTCAGTCCCTCGACGACTCTGAACTCGACTTTGCCGCTCTTGGCCTCATCCTGAAGCAGGAACTCCAGGATGTGTTGGGCGTGCTGACAGATGATTGGACCGATGCCATCGCCGCCCACAATCCCGATGATGATGGGCTTGACCGTGGCATAGTCCAGCCAGTCCTCGCCGGCCTTCATCTGCTCCACCCGTCCCAGTTGCTCAGCGAGCACGCTGCCAAAATGCGCTTTTGCCTTTTCGATTGCTTGTCCGGATGCAGTGCTCATTGTTCTCACACCTCCTTCACTTCATCGGGTTTGTCGGGCATCATGAACAGTATTTCGTCCCACGGCTGCCGGTACAACCTGGTCCGCAACCGCTTCTGGTCCATCACGTGGCCCATGAGGCCGATGCTTCGACCTAGCACAAAGAGTGCGTTGAGCGCACCCAACTGGATGAACTCCTTGATCGCTTCGGGTGAGTAGCCGATGCTGCTCAACATGTCACAGCACAGGATTCCGATGCAACCGTCCACATTCAGGATCAGATTGTCCCGTTTCGCCGTCGTCAGTTTCTCCACCTCGAGCGCATAGTCCAGATAGGGTGTCTTGGGGAAATGCGCCTTGGCATAGTCCTTGAGTAACTCAACGCGCTTGTCCGGATTCTTCACGGACTTGATGCGATGCCCAATGCCAGGGATATAGGTACCCTTGCTCTTCATATCTTTGACCATGGCATCGGGACTGGCTCCGGCCCCATAGTAGGACGAGAAGTACTCCGCTGCATCATTCACCGCGCCACCAAAGCGGGGCCCAATCGTCAGCAGGCCACTGGCCAGCGATGAGACCAGATCCTTGCCTGCTCGCGCTGCCACAATGGCATTGTGCGCCCCGGCTACGGCTGGACCATGGTCAGCAGTGATCAGCACTACCATCTCTAAAAAGTCCGTCGCCCACTTTGGCAGCTTCTTCTTGAACCATAGCAGCCCGAGGACGCCGCCCAAGCCATAGCCCTGCTCAATGACCTCGCTGATGGTCACGCCACAGTACCTCGGTTCCTCACCCCGGTCATCAGATATCGTGGTGATGAACTCGGTTGCCCGCCTTATCTTGCCTTGGCGCAGAGCCACCGCATAATCGACCGGTATGGTCGGTGGCTCAACATCGGGTTTGGGGGCCAGTGTACCCTCTTCCACCAACCGTTCATACGTCTCTCGGATATTGGCATCAAAGTCATCGAAGGAGTGCGGCACAATGGCCCCCGCTTCTCTGAGCGCCTCGTTTTTGGCGTCAGCGGATTCTCTCTGCGCCCCGGCCCGGGCTCCAGCGTGGCCGAACTGAACCTCGGTGGGGAATACCTTCGAGCAAGTGCCAATGCACCAGGCGACCAAAGGCTTCTTGATCCGGCCGTCATTCAGTGCTTCCACAACGTCGTATTCGTCGAGGCCGCCAACCTCGCCGAACATGACCATCATCTTCACTTCAGGATTGGCCTCAAAACGCAGGAGATGGTCAATGAATGTGGAGCCAGGATATCGGTCGCCACCAATGGCGATGCCCTCATATACGCCATCCGTGTTGAGCCCGACAATATTGTTCAGCTCGTTCGAAAGGCCGCCAGATTTGGAGACGTACGCTACGCTGCCTGGCCTATGCAAGCGGGATTCGATGATGTTGTCGATTGTCCCGGCGGTGTTGCCGATCCTGAAAGCGCCTGCAGCTATCCCGCCGACGGTAGCAGGACCAACGATCCATTTCCCCCGCTGCTGGGCAATGTGGATCAGTTCCTTTGTTCTGTGCTCGGGCACTCCTTCTGCGATGATCGCGACCGTGCGTATGGTGTCACTTTCCAGCGCTTCTTTCGAAGTGGGGTACGCGGAGCGGAAGGAAGAGAAATTCACGACCACATCGGCGTCAGGGTGCTTCTGGGTCGCTGCACTGAGCGTGCGGTATATGGGGATCAGGATCTCCAAAGTCCCCATGAAGCATTTGTGGAAGCCTTCCTGGGTGGGGTCTACAATACAGGCTATGGAAGGCTCGGCCCGTCTGCAGACGTAGTCAAAGTCGAGCATACGCTGAATCGCCGCTTGCTGATAGCCAAAGACCACGGCCCTTGTGTCTCTGTCGAACAGGATGTACTCGGGTCTCTTCTTTGTCATGATGCACCACCCGCCGCTTCACCCTCAAGGGCCAGATTAACGATGCGGGTCATGTGCATCTCGGGGCCGTGCACTTCAATGGGCACGCCGAGATCCTTGCCCAGTTCCTCCATCATCTGCAATCCTCGCTCGTAGTTGGGCCCGCCTCTGCGAACGAATATCCGGACGTCTGTGTTGATAAGCTTCTCTCTGTAGTCGCGCAGGGCCATTATGATACCCTGGAAGGTCTTGGCCACGTCTGTGAAGTTGGCAATGCCGCCGCCGATCAGCAGATACTTGGGCCTCCCTTGGGGATCCTTCTGCCGCGTCATGAGGTCCAGCAGCGTCTTGGTATACTCGTAGGTCTCGTCAGTTGACGGGTTGCCGCTGTACTCACCATAGTTCGCAAGCTCGGCCCCATAACCGAGATCCACGATGGTGTCTGTGTAGACGACGCTGGCTCCGCCGCCTGCAACCAGAGTCCATACCCTCCCCTGGGGATTGAGGATAGTGAGTTTCAGTGAAGCCCCACTTTTCTCATCCATCTCCTTGACGTACTCTTCCTCTGGCGAGAGCTTCCGACCAAAGGGAGCAGGGAAGGTCAGGTCGCCCCATCGGCCACCATACTCGAAGTGGGCAGTGTCATCGATCCTGGCCACCAGATCCAGGGGAATGACGGTGCTGTCCGAGAGTACAAAGGGATTGATCTCCACGAACGCAAAGCCCAGGCCCCGGTAGAAGTTGAATAACCCCCGGATTAAGTCGGCAAACAGTCCCCTTTTGTCCTCTGCAGTGTCCTCTGGCAGTCTGGACTCGATGTCGATCTGGTCGATATCGTCCCCGATTCCCACATGGATCTCAGAGACGGTATCCCAGACCTCCTCTATGTCCACTCCGCCATGGTTGGAAAACAGGATTGTGTCGCCTTCGCGGTCGCTTTTGATCGCGACGTAGAACTCGCCTTCGTGGGGGACAAAGGGCTCGATCAGGAAGTGGGTTAGCTTGTCGGTGACCTGGCCGACAGTGGCCTCCTTGTTGATCCGTTCCTCGATCCACCGCCTGGCTTCAGCGTAGGTCATGGCAACCTTCACCAGACCATGCTTGCCGCGCTTGCCAAAGAGCTGGTCAGGCTTGACAACCAGTGTGCCTTGCGTCAACCACGGATGCTGCTCTTCTAGAGCATCAAGGTCGGTCTCAGGTCCAACCAGCACCATCTGTCCAGGGTAACCCGGCACCTTGGCCAGGTACTGCGACCAGTACTTGGCAAGCATCCTCTTTCCGTCAAACTCTCGAATAGCCCGTTGTGCCATGCTTCTCCTGTCACTTTCAGTGGGCAAAGCGCTGTCTGCGGATGCTACGCGGCTTGCGCCTTCATGTAGGCAAGCGTGCCACCGGCCAGTATTGTCTCCCTCTCCCGCTCCGAAAGATCGTAGATCAACTCGAAATCGGTGCCCCTGGTCTTGTTCCTGGCGATGACCTTCTTGCCCCCTTCGATAGCCCCCCGTATGTTAGGAATCTCGATCTCATCGTCCTGCTCGATGCCATCATAGTCGGCGTCATCGGCAAAGGCCAGTGGGACAATGCCAAAGTTGATGAGATTGGACTTGTGTATCCGCTCCATAGATTTGGCGATCACCGCCTTCACGCCGACGAACATGGGGCATAGGGCCGCATGCTCGCGCGATGACCCCTGGCCGTAGCTCGTCCCACCCACTATGATGTTGTGTTTGCCGGCCTGCTGAATGCTGGTCGCTCTGTCGTGGAAGGTAGGATCGACCACTTCGAACAGGAATTCCGAATACTTGGGGACGTTGGAGCGGTACTTCATCTTGCTGCCCGCCGGAATGATGTGATCTGTGGTGATCTTGTCACCGACCTTGATGGTGACGACTCCGTGGATGTTCTCGGGCAGCGGCGTGCTGCTGGGTGGATCGCCGATATTGGGGCCTCGGTAGATCTCCACCTCCTCCGGATGCTCAGAGGGGTAGACGAACATGCTATCATCGATGTAGTACAGAGACGGAAGCTGCACTTCCGGGTAACCGATGCCCATTCCCTCCAGGTCACGCGGGTCCGTCATTTTGCCCGTGATCACCGCAGCAGCGGCAGTCTCCGGGCTTGTTAGGTATACTTGCGCACTCTTGGTTCCGGAGCGTCCCAGGAAGTTGCGGTTGCTGGTCCGGATGGAGACAGCGTTGGTCTGCGGTGCCTGGCTGTTGCCGATGCAGAAACCGCACGCCAACTCAGCGATCCTGGCTCCTGCGGATATCAGATCCGCCAGTGCCCCGTCCTTGGTGATGTTCTGCAGTACCTGGCGAGACCCCGGGGCGATGACCAAGCTCACAGTTGGGTGCGATTTCTGGCCCTTGAGGATGTGCGCGACGGTCATCAAATCGCGGTACGAGGAGTTGGTGCAGCTTCCCATACAGACCTGGTCAACCTGGAGGCCCTGTAATTCGCGCACCGTCTTGATGTTGCCGGGGCTGTGCGGGTATGCAGCCAGCGGCACGATTTCACTGAGGTCGATGTCAACGACCTTCTCATACTGGGCATCATCATCGGCTGTGATGCGCACCCAGTCCTTTTCCCTCCCCTGGGCCTTGAGGAAGGCCAGGGTCAGCTCATCGCTGGGGAAGATGGATGTTGTCACCCCACACTCAGCACCCATGTTGGTGATGGTTGCTCTCTCAGGCACGGTGAGCGTCTTCGCTCCCTCTCCGCCATACTCAAAGAGGTAGCCGACGTTGCCTTTGGTGGTAAAGATCTCCAGCACCTTGAGCACCACGTCTTTGGCAGAGACCCACGGTTGAAGCCTGCCGTGCAGATTGATCTTGATCACGCGCGGGCAGGTCACATAGAATGGCCCGCCCGCCATTGCCAATGCCGCCGGCGGTGGGTGTGTGCGAGTCGGAGCCCAGCAGGGTCTTTCCCGGCTGGGCGAACCGTTCCAGGTGGACCTGATGGCAGATGCCATTCCCTGCTCTGGAATAGATGATGCCGCACTTGGCCGCTACGGTCTGCAAGTATCGGTGGTCGTCTGCGTTCTCAAAGCCAGCCTGAACGGTGTTGTGATCCACGTAGCTGACCGACAGGTCTGTCTTGACCCTCGGCACACCCATGGCCTCGAACTGGAGATAGGCCATGGTTCCGGTCGCATCCTGGGTCAGTGTCTGGTCGACCTTGATCGCGATCTCCTTGCCTGGGTCCCACTGACCTTCGACAATGTGTGCCTCCAGAATCTTCTGTGCGACTCCCCTTGTCATTCTTCCTCCTCATCTGTTCGCTTCCGCGCTGCGGCCGCCGGGCATCTCCCGTGGGCAAACAAAAACAGGCCTGAGACGCCATTTCCGCGTCCGAGGCCCATTGCTGATAGGTTCCCCAATCTGGGCGAGAACCTTAGTTCCTGGTGTCCCAATCGTGCTCCCTCGCACGGAAGTGGTCATCCACATGCACCATCATGAATTGCCGCAGTCAATGCCTTGTTGCGCGCACCTCGTGTCCAGGTGGAGATTATAAGGTGGAAGCGGGCCTTTGTCAAAAACAGCGTATGCTGTCAGCGAAAATGTCACTGGGGCAGGATGGTTCTTTCAGGTGATAGTGTCACTGAGGGAACCATGCCTACCAACGAGAAGGTGGCCATTGGCGAACGCTGCAAGTACCTGCGCATCGGGCTAAAGAAGCATTGCCAGACAAAGCACAGAGCGCAGCCAACTGTTGGACCACATGGAACGAGTGACTGGTCTGAACCGCAAGACGCTGATTCGCCATATGAACGGCAGCGTCCATCGCAAGCCCCGCCGCAGGCAGCTGAGCAAGACCTATGGTCACGGGGTGGGTGACACCTGGCGGGTCATCTCGGAGACCTTGTACTATATCTGTGCCGAGTGTCTCACTCTCCATCCGGTGACCATGGCTCAAGACTTGGTCGTGCACGGTGAACTGGAACTCTCTGCGGGCCTGCTGGAGAAGCAGGGGCGCATCACCGTGGCCAAAGGGCGGTGCAGGCCGAAGATGTTCGCACAGCTGGAGCAATGGCGCTTGCCACAGCGCCAGGCGCCCAGGCAACGCAGTACGGTGACGCGCAGCACCTCTAAGGGGCGCACACTCGCAGAAGCGCCA
>Ga0111173_1044_pt1 | contig 23974 bp, 21 predicted proteins | sample DeeMarSWOR324_28_FD_80234 | JGI IMG/M metagenome (GOLD analysis project Ga0111173, IMG submission 80234) | Anaerolineae bacterium SM23_84
CTGTCCATGGTCGTGCACCCCCTGTCGATGTCAACACACCGGCTTACCGCGACTAGCCTGCTCCAATCAGGCAACCCTACGGCACCCAGAGGAAACTGCTTACCGTTGCTTCCTCCCGGACCTGGCGGGGTTCACAGGCCTCTGCCGCGTAGGACCCAATCTTCAACGCCACTTGGTCGAAGCAGTCCCAATGTGCGGCACCTCGAGGGGGAATTCGACCCCGCTATAGCGGCTTGCGGGTACAGGGCACCGCTAGCTCCCCGTCTAGCACGACCAAAGCAATCTTAGCTGAGCAAAGTGCTTTTGTCAAACGTCTTTGATAGCGGAGAGGGCGGGATTTGAACCCGCGAGGCTCATCGCCTACACGATTTCCAATCGTGCGCACTAGGCCAGACTATGCGACCTCTCCGTACGCGCCAATTATAGTGGGGAAAAAGGATTGTGCAAAACACCCTTTGCAGGTATAATTGTGTCTGTCAAAGAGAGGTTACCCGAAAGGCCAATGAGGACGGCTTCGGTGCTCCCACGCGCATGTGAGGCTTATCCACTATTCTCCGCTCAGCTACTCACAGATCTTGATTGACCAGCCGATGCGTTCTCCCAGGCAGCCATTCGCACCATGCATTACACGAAGTCTATGGTCAACAGGCGGCCGAGGGACCGTAGCGTGATCCGAGGAGGTTGTGTTGGACCCTAGCCAAGCGACCCAATTGCTCACCTGGCTTGACGAAGAACATCGCAAAGACAAGGCAATGCTGATGGCGTTGCGGAGTCAAGTTGAGGACCAGAAGGTGCAACTCAAGGAGCAGGCTCATCAGCTGCAGGAGATCGAGGCGCTGCTGGCCCGCTTCGAAGGCCAATTCCCCAGACTCACCGAGTTTGAAGAATCCATCCAAAACGTTCGCACCGAATTCTCCGGCCTCCTGGCCAAACATGCGACTGAGCATGAGGTGGTAGAGGAAAAGCGGATCAAGACCGAGCAGCTGGAAACCGAAGCCCTGGCCCGGATCATCCACGGAGTACAGGAGCGAGTTGAGGCACTCAGCTCTGTCGACAAAACTGTGGGCCTCCTCAGGGAAGAGGATGGCAGGCTGCGAAGTGAGGTAACCCAGGCCCTCGCCAAACTTTCCGAGACCTCCAAGCGCCTGGAGGCTCACGAGTCGCGTCTCGACCTGCTTGAGCGAGATGCACCGGTATTCCGTGACGGTCTGACCAATGCGAGACTAAGGCATGAGGACTTGGACGAGAAGACCATGGCGCTCAAAGCCACAGTGGAGAACACTGGCACAGCACTAAATGCCAAGATCGAGCAGCTGGAGGGTTTTGTCGAACGGATGGACAAGAGACGGTGGAGCGAACTGGAGGCCCTCCAGGTCAAGCAGCAAGAGCAGGCGCGCCTTGTCGGAGACCTGGACAAGGACATGAAAGCTCTCCAGACGCCGATTGAACGGTGGGCCAAGCAGATCAAGACATTCACTGAGCAGTTCGAGCGCAGCAGGAAAGCGCTTTACGACCTGCGTGAACTGGAGAAGCAGGTCCGCCAGCAGGGCAACGAGGTGCTTGAACTGCAACGCCTGGCAGCAGACAGAATGCGAACGGAGGTGCGTGAGTGGCAGGACAACCAGATGAGGGTGGATGAGGAACAGACGGCTCATCTGGAACAGCTAGAGGCTTGGCAGCGAAAGACTGTGGAGACCCTGCAAAGCCTGGAGGAGCGTATTGAGCAGAACAGACAGGAGATTGGAACCTGCTCCGACAGGTTGTGGCAGACGTGGACTGAGTACATACAAACACAGCTGGCGTTCCTCGATAGCGTGGTCAAGCGGCGCGGGGCGGGTTGATGCGCGTCATCGGTACAGCCGGGCACGTCGATCACGGCAAGTCCGCCCTCGTTCAGGCCCTAACCGGCATTGATCCCGATCGTCTCAAAGAGGAGAAGGAGCGGGCGATGACCATTGACCTGGGCTTTGCCTGGTTGAAGCTGCCCAGCGGCCAAGAGGTGAGCATCGTCGATGTTCCGGGTCACGAGGACTTTATCAAGAACATGTTGGCTGGAGTTGGGGGCATTGACTTTGCGCTTTTCGTAGTGGCCGCCGATGAGGGCGTGATGCCGCAGACACGCGAACATCTGGCAATCCTGGATCTCCTGCAGGTCCCGGATGGAGTCGTAGCGCTGGCCAAGAGCGACTTGATCGAAGATCCCGAGTGGCTGGAGCTGGTGCAGGAAGAAGTCCGTGAAGAACTTGCCGGGTCTGTACTGGAGAAGGCGAAGATCATCCCTGTTTCATCGGTCACCGGTCAAGGCCTGTCGAACCTGCTCTCCGAACTCGATCGTTTGCTGCAGACTCCGCCCCCGAAACACGGCACGGGGCGCCCGCGCCTGCCGATTGACCGTGTTTTCACCATTGCCGGCTTTGGCACAGTCATTACCGGGACACTCATCGGGGGCCGCCTGCGGGTCGGACAAGACGTGGAGATCCTGCCACGCGGATTGAAGGCACGCATCCGTGGGCTGCAGACCCACAAGGAGAAGCTGGACGTCGCCATCCCTCCCAGCCGAGTGGCGGTCAACCTCACCGGCGTCAGCAAGGAAGACCTGCAGCGAGGTGACGTGTTGACCACACCGGGCTGGCTCCGTTGCACATCCCTGCTTGATACCCGCCTGCGCCTCGTGAAGACAGCGCCACGACCTCTGGCTCACAGCGCGAAGGTGGATTTCTTCACAGGCGCAGCCCAGTGCCAGGCACGGGTGCGAGTATTGGATCGAAAAGAGGTCGCTCCCGGTGAGGAAAGCTGGGTTCAATTCGTCCTCGCTGATCCGGTGTGCGTGGTCAAGGGGGACCGTTTTATCATCCGCCAGCCATCACCTAGCCGCACCCTCGGTGGTGGTTCAATAATTGATCCGTTTCCCGGACGCCAGCACCGCCGCTTCCGGCCCCAAGTCCTCCAACGGTTAGAGCGGTTGGCGCACGGCACGCCTGAGGAAGTTTTGCAGCACGAACTGGAAGCACAGCAACCGCGTGAGGCAGCGACGTTGGTGCAGCGCAGCGCTCTGGGGCGCGAGGAAGCTGCGCAGACGCTCCTCTCTCTGCTGAAAGACGGCCAAGTGGTGCTTCTTGACACGGCGGTAGGGCAAGAAGCCGATCAGGTAGCCACCAGCACCAAGTATGTAATGCTGGCAACTGGCTGGCAGGCGCTGCTGGCCAAGGTCGTAGCACTCCTGACCGACTATCACCAACGCTATCCTTTGCGGGCGGGCATGCCACGCGAGGAGCTGAAAAGTCGCCTGGGCCTCGCACCACGTGCTTTCAACGAGGCCTTGACGCGTGCGGCATCTGAAGGTGTGCTGAAAGAGACGGAAGCGGTTGTGGCCCTCGTCGAGCACCGTGTGGCTCTAAGCGCTGAGCAGCAGCGGCGCGTGGAGAGACTGCTTGAAGCATACCAGCGCAGCCCGTACGCGCCTCCTTCCTATTCTGAGAGCGAAGCTAGCGTAGGAGCAGACGTGCTTGCTGCACTTGTTGAGCAAGGCAAACTGGTGAAACTCAGCGAAACAGTGATACTCTCCGCAGAGGTTTACCAGGACATGAGACAGACCATCGTCCAGTACCTTCAGCGTGAAGGAAGTATCACGCTGGCTCAGGTGCGAGACATGTTCAAAACCAGTCGCAAGTACGCGCAGGCTGTGCTGGAGCATCTGGATGATCAGCGCATCACCAGGCGTGTCGGAGACGAACGCGTGCTGCGCTGATCGCTCACCCTGCGCATCGCTTCCAGAGCTTGCGATGAAGGTGCCCTGAGCGAAAGGAGCAAGGATTGCCACTGAAGCTTGGACGCATCAGCCAACAGATGCAAGACATGGCGCAGACAATGGCCAACCTGCTGCCGGCGGAGGAGAATCTGCTGGAGAGAGCCCGGGAGGCAATGCCCCGCAGTTTGCCACACGCCTCGCTGCCAACCGGCCTGACGGACACTACAGTCTCCCCCCCAGTGCCACCGACCTTTTCGGTCGTAGGGGTAGACGCCTCTTCCATCCCGCCAGACAGGCACAGTTCTGTTCACTACTACCTGGTGAATGTCGGCTATGCACTGCTGACCTACGGCCGTGACCCTGATGCCATTCTTGAAGCCAGCAGTCAGCTATGCTTTCGGGATGAAGATCTGTATGTCTTTCCCGAGAAGCGTGACGTGCCTATAGAGGGCATTCTGCTGAGTGCACGGATGGAGGTAGAAGCCCTGCGTCTTCTACAGCAGGTGCCGGATCTGGGAACGTGGCCCACATTGGCCTTGCTGGACGGTCCCCTAATCCTGTGGACACTGCAGAACGAGACCCAAGAGGTGCAGCGTGCCCTCCTGCATGGTTTCCTTTCGACGATGGGCTTCCTCAAAGAAACGGGCGTTCCCCCCGCGGGCTATGTCAGCTACACGGGGAGCCGTGACGTCGCCAACTCTTTGCGCGTGTGGCTTTGCCAGGGCCAGCCCAACGAATGCGACCGCTGTGCGAGTGACGACCGCGAGCTTTGCCTGGCGCTGGCCAAGATCCGCGACCGGGAACTGTACGCGTTTCTGGCCACAGGGGAACGCTCGCAGCTCTTCAGCAGCTCATCGCAAATCTTGGAGGAATACGGCGAACAGCGAGTGGATTTCTTCTACATGAACGTTGGGGGAGAGATTGTGCGGGTCGAAGTGCCGCGTTGGGTCGCCTCAGATGCTGACTTGCTGAGCTTTGTGCACGCAGCCATCTACGATCAATGTCAGCGCAGCCCTGGAGTTCCTCCATACCCACCGGTGCTGCAGGAAGCCCACGAGCAGGCTGTCATCACGGCTCCCGAACGGCGCTTGGTGGAAGGGATGGTAGAACAGGCACTGCGACAATACGGGCGACGTGTCGTTCGCTCAGCCAAGGAGGACAGCAAGAGGAGACGTGGAGTATGAGGATCGGCGAGATCGTCGAAACGATGAGCACCGGTTTCGTGGCCGAGAGCTTCGAACTCAACAGACCCCCTCCCCTCGGCGGCCTTGTCGTGGTGCGCTTGCCCGGGGGAGAGGCGTCTGCCGGCATGGATGTGTACGCCGTAGTGACCTATGGCCAGACCGGTGGACTTGATCCGAGCCGCCGCGCAGTGCGCCGCAGTACGGACACTGTCTTCGACGGCGCGATCTACCAGGAGCATCCGGAACTGAACCGTACACTGCGTACCGAGTTTGGTGCGGCTCTGGTGGGCTTTGCCGTCGACGATCGGCTTCGACAGCACCTGCCACCGCAGCCGCCACCCCTCCATTTCTCGGTGCAAACTGCGACGGCTGGAGAGGTGCAGCGCTTTACCGACCACTTGCAGTACCTGCGCTTGTTGCTCGCGCCCTATGGGCAGGTTTCACCACTACAGGTATTGGCCGCAAACGTGCGCGAGGTGTACCAGCACCGTGGCCAGGATCGCGTCTGGCTGAGTGCAGCAGCGCGGGAAATCGCCACCTTGCTTAAGAACGACCACGAATCGCTGCTTACCGTCCTATATGCCATTGACCCCGGCCAAGTCCCGCCATCTGTCGGGCGGGGCCAAGTCCCGTCATCCGCTGACGAAGGGGCACCGGCATGAGCCAGCAATCACTGGGCCTGGTTGTGGACGGAACTTTCAGTGGCGGACTCACCGTGCGCTTGAATGCAGACACGAGCACCGAGCAACTACGGATCGGCAACTTTGTGGTTGTCGAAGGTGAACGCAATCGCTACTTCAGCCTCATTTCGGACATTCATCTGAAAGCCACAGACCCTCGGCTCCTGGCTGATCCACCGCGCGACACATCGCTCTTTGTTGCACAGACATTGGCCGGCACCAGCACCTATGCCACGGCCGAGGTGCAACCGATGCTCATGCTGGAAAAGGTCGACGAGTCCGAGCCTGGCGCCTTCCTAGAAGAGCGAAGTGGCCCCCAGCCGGTGCGCACCATCCCCATGCACTTTGCCGAGCTGCGCGAAGCCACCGAACTGGACTTTGCCACTGTCTTCGGCAGTGAGGGCGGCTCGAACTTTGCCATGGGCACGCCGCTGGCCATGGACATCCCCATCTGTCTGCACCTGGATCGCTTCGTGGAGCGCTCCAATGGCATCTTTGGCCAGTCTGGGACTGGCAAGAGCTTCCTCGCGCGCCTGATCATCAGCGGCGTAGTCAAGACCAAGGTGGCGGTCAATCTCATCTTTGACATGCACGACGAGTATTCCTTCGACAAGGAAACGGAAGACGGGCACTGGGTGAAAGGCTTGCGCCAGATCTTTGGCTCGCAGGTGCTTATCTATTCCCTGGATGAGCGGATGGCTCGTCGCGCAGGGCGCAACGTGGACGTAACCCTCAAGATCGGCCTGAACCAGATTGAGGAAGCGGACATCGTGCTGCTGAGCGAGGAACTGAACCTGCGCCAGACAGCAGAGGCCACCATTGGCCTGCTTCGCGATTCATTCCGGGAGAAGTGGCTTCTCGAGCTGCTGCAGATGAGCGGGGAGGAACTGAACAACTTCTGCCAGGCCAGTGGTGCACACCCAGCATCCATGGCCGCTCTGCAACGGAACCTGAAAAGGCTCAGTCGCCAGGAATACGTCGTGGATGAAGCACCCTTCTCCACACTCGACGACATGGTGGAGGCACTGGACCGTGGTAAGCATGTCATCCTGCAGTTCGGACGTCACAACACGGTACTCGACTATGTGCTTGTATCGAATCTCGTTACTAGGCGTGTGCGTCAGCGCTATGAAGACAAGACACGGCGCTACGAAGAGACCCAGAATGTAGCGGACAAGCCGCGCCAGCTGATGATCACCATCGAAGAGGCGCACAAGTTCCTGAATCCCAACGTGGCAGGCCAGACCACGTTCGGCACCATTGCACGCGAGATGCGCAAGTACAATGTCACCCTGCTGGTGATTGACCAGCGACCCAGCGGAATCGACGACGAGGTGATGTCACAGCTGGGCACGCGTGTGTCCGGGAAGCTCACCGAGCAGCGAGACATTGAAGCGGTGCTGACCGGAGTGAGCAACCGCAGTGCACTGCGCGGGGCACTGACCAGTTTGGACACCCGACAGCAAATCCTGATCATGGGCCATGCCGTACCGATGCCTATTATGATGCGGACTCGGCAGTACGATGAGAGCTTCTACCGGGCCATGGGTGCGCGAGTTGGGGTTTCCCGGGATGCAGAAGCGGACATCCGTGATCTGTTCGGCGACGACTGACTGGGACAAGCCGATGGATGCCAAGAGAGTCTCCGTCGACCTGGAGGAATCCCTCTATCGCCGCTTCAAGGCGCGGCTAGCATACCTCGGATTCTCGATGAAAGACGTATTCACAGACCTGATCAGTCTGTGGGTCGGCGACTGGGGCATCCAGTCAGTCCCCCACACCGTGACCGCCGGTGACGATCTGCGCAGCATTGCCGAGCAATACTACCGTGATCCCGAGCTCTACTGGGCCATCGCCCACTTCAATGACATCGCCTTCCCGACATTGCTACGGCCTGGGCAGAAGGTTCTGGTACCCGAACCCGGGACCTCGCCCTCTGGCCTGGTGCCCACGAGCAGCATCCCCCAGGACGCACGCAAGAACACGGCCTCCACGGATATCGATGCGCAACTGCACCGCCGGTTCAGGGCCAGGACAGCTTTTGAGGGTACCACGATGACTGCCTGGCTCTACGAGTTTGTGAGCGAGTGGACGGGAGACTGGCCGACCAGAACCATAGACTATACCGTGAAAGCTGGCGACAGCTTGAGCACCATCGCTCTTCGTTTCTACAAAGATGCCAGCAAGTACTGGGTGATCGCACACTTCAATGGCATCCGAAATGTGGCGCTCATCCACGTTGGCTGGCAACTTATCATCCCAGAGCCTGTGACTTTGGGGCTATTGCCTGCCGGTGAGTCGCCCTACATCTTCGGCATTCACGACCGGGGCGGCGAACACTTGATGAAGGAAATGGGCAAGATTGGCTGGGTTCTGATCACCGAGAGAATCCTGGGCAATCCCCATGATCAGGGCGGTGGAGACTACGCCGACCTTGAGCGTGAGGGCTATGGCGTAATCGTGCGTCTGAACCACGACTACTACCCCGCAGGCACCATTCCCTGGCGGGATGACGATGCACAGAACTACCAGAGCTTTGCTACGCGCTGCGGCAACTTTGTTGAGAACTCGTCAGGATGCCACATCTGGGTCATTGGCAATGAGATGAACCATCCCAATGAGTGGCCGCGTAATGAGCACGGGCAAGCGCAGGTGATCACACCAGCGATGTATGTCGACTGCCTGAAGCGCTGTTATGCCGAGATACACCGCCGAGCGGGGCACGAAGACGACCAGGTGGTAGTAGGTGCAGTAGCTCCCTGGCCAGACGTAGCCAAGTATCCGGGCAACGAGCGAGGCGATTGGGTACAGTACCTCAAGGATGTCCTTACACTTGCTGGGAGGCAATGTGACGGCATCGCCTTGCATACCTATACGCATGGGGCCGACAAAGAGCTAATCACCTCGGCGGAGCGGATGCCCCCCCCGTTCCAGGACCGCTACTATCAGTTCTGGGTCTATCGGGAATTCATGGAAGCCATCCCAGCCAGCATGAGGGGCCTTCCCGTCTACATCACTGAGACCGATCAAAACGAGCCGTGGGCCCACAGCAACACTGGTTGGGTGCAAGAAGCATACGCCGAGATTGATAGGTGGAACCAGCAGCTCACGAACCAGAAGATTCGCTGCCTGCTCTTGTACCGTTGGGAGGTTCACGAGGGCGACCATTGGCACTTTAGCGACATCTCCGAAGTCCAGGATGACCTTAGGGTGGCCATGAACCATGAGTATCGCTGGTGGCGGTGAGGCAAATGGGGGTAAAGCTCGGATGCTGACTCGCACCGATTCTGTCCACGATGGCTAGACGCGACCTCCGGCCACGTGGCTGCATGGATAGCGTTTGACTGATGGTTGTTCTGAGCAGATCCGAGTTCGAGCTATTCGTTGAGCAGGCGCTGGCTGACTTGCCGACGGAGATCCTGCAACATATGGACAATGTAGTGATCACCATCTCTGAATGGCCCAGCGCCAGGGAACTCAAGCGGGCGCGGGTTGTCCACCCTCGCCAGCTCTTTGGCCTGTACGAGGGCATTCCGCTCACCAAGCGACGTGCAAACTACAACCTGGTTACACCAGACCGCATTATCCTCTATCGAGGTCCGCTGCAGGCTGCGCACCGCACTCTGCCCGCACTGCGTGAACAGATCCGCCGCACCGTTGTGCACGAGATCGCCCATCACTTTGGGATCAGCGAAGCCCGCATCCGCGAGCTGGGCTACTGAGATGGCGCAGTGTCAACTCTGTGGACGGCAGTCTGCCTTGATCACTTCGTCGCTGGGTTTGTGTGCAGATTGCATCCGGCGATACCCTGACCGGGCCCTACCCGTTACAGCACGCGTGCATCGTCGCTCTCGGCGTCAGTTCGGGCTGCCGGAGGCACCACCCCGTCAGGAAGCGGGGAAGCCATGCCACCTGTGCGTCAATGAGTGCCGCATGGCCGAAGGTGAAAGGGGCTATTGTGGTCTGCGCTACCATGAAGGTGGCAGGCTCAGACATCTCGCCGGCACACCTACAAAGGGGCTGCTACATTGGTACTTTGATCCCTTGCCCACGAACTGCGTTGCTGACTGGGTCTGCGAAGGCCACACCCGTTACGGCTACAAGAACCTCGCCGTATTCTACGGCGCCTGCACTTTCGACTGCCTCTTCTGCCAGAATTGGCACTACCGTCAGCTGTCTCCGAGTGGGGCCGGCCTCAGTGCCGCAGAACTGGCAGGCTGTGCTGACCAGAGCACTTTTTGCGTGTGTTACTTCGGGGGAGACCCAACGCCGCAGATGGCTCACGCTCTGGCGACATCGCGCCTTCTGGCCGCAGATGGTGTGCGCATCTGCTGGGAGACGAACGGCAGCATGCATCCAGCGATGGTTGACCAGATGGTGGAGCTGTCAATGAAAAGCGGGGGCTGCATCAAGTTTGACTTGAAAGCGTGGGATGAGAACCTGCATCGCGCGCTAACTGGATCCAGCAATCAGGCCACACTGCAGAACTTTGCACGCATCGCTTCCCACGCACACCGACGCCCGCAACCACCGCTGCTGATTGCCAGCACGCTGCTGGTACCTGGTTATGTCGATGAGCGAGAGGTGAGCCAGCTGGCCGCCTTCATCGCCTCTCTTGCACCTGACATTCCCTACGCATTGCTGGGATTCCACCCGAACTTTCACATCCACGACCTGCCACGGACCTCGGTGCGGCACGCTGAAGAGGCACTCGCTGCAGCCCATGCGGCGGGATTGCGAAACGTGCGGATCGGCAATCGACACTTGTTGTCACGCGCCTACTGACCTGACCCTGCCGGGGGTTCATCGAGCCCATGAGAGGAGTAGTACAAGAACAACGAGAGCCACGATGAGATACTCAAGAGCCAGGCGCTGTGTGAGTTCGCCCACATGGAAGTGCCTGGTGATGCCCGCGCCCACGTATAGAAACACGACGAGCACGAGGGAGTGCGCAAGGGGAGAAGACACCCAGAGGCCAAACAGCCAAGAAGTAAGGCCTAGCAGCAAAGCCAGGCCCAAGACCCACAGCCGGCGCTCTTCATCAGCAAGAAGCCTCCAGCCCAGGACAGCGCTCCCTGACACAACGGCAAGCGTAGCTGTGAGGTTCGTGGACATACTCAAGCGAATGGCCAAGTACAGAAGTGTGGCAGTCAGGTATGACATAGTGTGCTGTGCAAACTGCATTGCGACCCGCCATCGCCCTTTAGCATCCATGGCATGGTATTCGAGCAGGATTAGTATAGCCAACAGCCCGGCACTGCCTGCAGTGCCCACAATCTTGGTGCCGATGGTGTCTGGCTGAGCCAGCAGCGCCCATGCCGCGGCAGTTAGTGCTGCAGGTAGGATGCAGGGCAGGATCAGTAGATCCACCGGTTTCTCACGAATCTGAGGACGGTCCCGCATGATCGCATCTGTACCTGTCCAGGCCAGCCCAACCAGGACGAAACCAAGCAGCGTGTTGCCTGAAAGAGTGACGGAAAGGCCGTCCAGCCCGACATCACGGGCTGGCAGGGCCAGCATTGAGGAAGCAAACAGGCCAATTGCGATCAGGGTGGCCACAACACCCAATCTGTTAGGAACTGGCATGGCCCTCATTGTAGTCTGCTGAAACCACCTGTCAAACACGGCTTGAGGAGGAGAGAACACTGATGAGGATCTACGAACATGGAACCCTAGTCACAGTAGATGAGCAGCGGCGCGTCATCTCGGACGGCGCGATGGCGGTGCAAGACGGGCGTTTTCTAGCCATCGATAAGACACGGACACTGCGTGAGCGCTTTCCGGCTGAACCGCGTACGGACCTTCAGGGCAAAGTCGTGACACCCGGACTGGTGAACACGCACGTACACCTGGCGCAGGCCATGATCCGCGGTTGCGCTGATGATATGGAACTGCTCGACTGGCTTGGCAAACGCGTCTGGGTGCTGCAAGGCAACTACACCGAAGAAGATGGTCGCGCCAGCGCCGAACTGTGCATTCTGGAAATGCTCAAGTCAGGCACCACTGCTTTTGTGGAATCGATGCTGGCGGGACGCTACGGCTTCGATGGCATCGCAGAGGTTGTGCTGCAATCAGGCATCCGTGCGGCACTGTCCAAGATTGTGATGGACGTAGCAACCTATGCCACAAAGGACAGCTGGATGCATCCGGGGATGATTGAGGAACGCGAGACGACCCTTCGCGACACTTTGGCCATGCACGAGAAATGGAACGGTGCGGGAACCGGCCGCCTGCTGGTGTGGTTCGGGCCCCGAACCCCGGGGGGAGTCACACCGGAGCTGTATCGCGAGCTCAGCGCACTAGCCCGTGAGCGAGATATGGGCATTACCGTGCACTTGGCCGAGGTTCAGGCCGACCGCGAGTACCTAAGCAAGGAGTATGGGCAGACCCCGGCCGAGTATGCTGAGGATGTTGGTCTGGTCGGCCCGAATGTGCTGCTGGTGCATGCGGTATGGATGGACGCTCATGACATCGACATCCTCTCGCGCACCCACACGAATGTGGCCCACAACCCCTGCTCAAACGCCAAATTGGCCTCAGGCATCGCGCCCATCCCTGAGATGCTCGCCGCGGAGGTGAACGTAGGACTGGGGACCGATGGGGGCCCGAGCAACAACACTTACGACATGGTGCGAGAAATGCGCTGGGCTTCCTATCTACAAAAGGCACGCACGCTGGACCCCACGGTCATGCCAGCAGAGACCGTTCTGGAAGTGGCCACCATCAACGGGGCCAAAGCGATGGGCCTGGAGAAAGAGATTGGCTCACTCGAAGTGGGCAAGCAAGCGGATTTTGTGATCTTTGACTTGGACAAGCCCCATGTCACGCCCAGTCTTGATCCAGTATCCACATTGGTCTATGCCGCCTCAGGCACGGACGTGGACACTGTCGTAGTCAGTGGGCAGGTAGTCGTGCAAGACGGCCAATGCCTGACGTTGGACGAGGAGCGCATTCTGCTCAACGCCAGGGAACGGGCAAAGGCACTTTGGACTCGCGCTGGGATCAATCAGCAGCCGCGCTGGCCAGCCACCTAGGCAGAGCGACATTAGGTTGACGTAACTGGATAGCCTGCAACACACACGGCTCATGGGATACGCTTCAAAGAGCATCTCACGGTCTCTACTGAACATAACTCAACACAGCTTGGCAGAGGTGGCTTGCGGGCCCTCATTCCGTGGCAGGCTGACAGAACACCAGGTTTCTCTACTATGTGCACTGCAGCTTGGTAGCGATGTCCTGCCCAGTTCGAGCGGTTCTTGACAACCGCAGGACTGTACGATAGAATGGGCACATCCGCGTGTGGTGATGGACAATCCATGAAGGGAGGTCAGGCAATGTATCAAAGCACCGTTGTAGTCGGGCATTTGGGTCGTGATCCAGAGATGCGCTACACCCCGGATGGCACTCCGGTGACGACTTTCAGCGTGGCAACGACTCGCCGCTGGACCAACGCTGAAGGTGAGTCACAGGAACGAACCACGTGGTTCCGCGTGACCACATGGCGGAAACTGGCAGAGACTTGCAACCAGTACCTGACCAAGGGACGACTGGTGCTTGTCGAAGGAGATGTCGACGCATCCGCCTGGAGCGACAAGACGTCGGGCGAACCGCGCGCCTCGCTGGAGCTGCGCGCACGGATTGTGCGCTTTCTGGGGGGACGAGACGAAAGAGTCGAGACTGCTGAGGAAGCTGCCCCTGGGGAGGAGGAAATCCCCTTCTAGCTCCCTCACACTTGCACGGAAGCAAAGATCCTAGTCGAGCATCTGCGCACAGCCTCGCGGCACGGCTGCGGTGCTGCATCACGGCGACCTCGAGACGGCTTCGGGGTCGCCTTGTTTGCATATGAAGGCACTCGCGCCATTGCACACCTCCGAGGCCTTGCCGCAGTGGTGAAGCAACTAGAGCAAGCCGGTGAAGAGCAACAAGGCATCCATGCTTCAAGAGAGGAAGGCCGCAGAAATGGCAATCAAAGACATCGCAGAGCAAGTCATCGACAACGTGGAGAAGGTCATTGTTGGTAAGAGAGAGGTCATCGAGCTGACCATGGTGGCCCTGCTCTGCGAAGGACACATCTTGATCGAAGACGTGCCTGGCATCGGCAAGACAAGCCTGGCCAGGGCAATTGCCCGCTCTCTAGGTTGCTCTTTCCAGCGCATCCAGTTCACGCCAGACCTGCTACCATCGGATGTGACTGGTGTCTACTACTTCAATCAAAAGACCCAGGAGTTCGAATTCCGACCGGGCCCCATTATGTCGCAGATCGTGCTGGCCGACGAGATCAACCGCGCCACACCGCGAACACAGGCCGCGTTGCTTGAGGCCATGCAGGAGCGTCAGGTCAGCGTAGATCTGGAGACGAAGCCTCTGCCCCGTCCATTTCTGGTCCTGGCCACGCAGAACCCCATTGAACTGGAGGGAACCTTCCCCCTGCCTGAAGCTCAGGTAGACCGATTCCTGATGAGGATCAAACTAGGCTACCCTAGTGAGAAAGATGAGAATGAGATCCTGCTGCGATATGAGCACCGAGACCCGCTGGAGACGCTCGAATCCGTCCTGGCCAGCCAAGTCTTGGCGGACCTTCAGCAGCAGACGCGGTACATCAAGGTGGAGCAATCGGTACGGGAGTATGCCGTCCGCGTGACCCGTGCCACGCGGGAGCATGGCGCCGTGCAGCTCGGCGTTAGCCCGCGCGGGACTTTGGCACTGTACAAAACCGCGCAGGCTTTGGCTGCGCTGCGGGGACGTGACTATGTAATTCCAGACGATATCAAAGACCTGGCCCCGTCTGTCCTGACCCATCGCATCATCATACACCCCCAGACGCGATTGCGCGGTCGGACTCCGGAGCAGGTCATCACGGAGATTGTGGACTCGGTGCCAGTGCCTGTGGAAAAGTGATGTTCAACGAGAACTGGGTTGCCCTTGCCATATTCGCCCTCCTGTTCGGCTTGATACTGCGACAGAGCGCTCTGCTGGCCCTCGCTATCCTTGTACTAGTGGCGGCGGCTGCGGGATGGGCATGGAACAAATACAGCCTGCAGGACATTGAGTACAAGCGCAGGTTCAGCGAACATCGCGCCTTCTTGGGCGAAACGGTTGATCTCACACTGCAGGTCGCTAACCGGAAACTACTTCCAGTGTCCTGGTTGAAGATCGAGGATGAGTATCCACTTGCGATAACAATGTTGGATGGAGAAGTGCAGCCGTCGACGAAACAGGATGTGGGGTTGCTCGGCAACTTGATGTCGCTGCGCTGGTTCGAACGGACCAAGTGGCACTACCGTCTTCGCTGCGACAAACGTGGCTTCTATGCCTTTGGCCCGGTTCATCTCCAGTCAGGCGATTTGTTCGGTCTGTTCAGTTCGCAAGCAGACTGGCAAGGGCTGGACTGGCTCATCGTGTATCCTGAGGTCAAGCCCATAGAGGTTTTGACCCTGCCACCGAAAGAACCGTTTGGTGAGGTCAAAGCTCAGCAGCGGATATTCGAGGATCCCAGTCGCACGATCGGCATTCGCGACTATCAGACTGAGGACACGCTGAGGCGAATTCATTGGAAGGCCACGGCACGCCGCCAGAGGCTCCAGGTCAAGGTCTACGAGCCAACGACGTCGTTTCAGCTGGTAATATTCCTCAATATGGTTACGTTGCCCAGACACTGGCAAGGGACAATTCCAGAGTTGCTAGAACGCGTGGTGAGCGTCGGTGCATCCATTGCAAGTTACGCGGTGGAGAAGCGATTCCAGGTGGGGCTACTCGCGAACGGTTGCTGGCCCCAGTCTGATCAGCCGCTAAAGGTCCTGCCCAGCCGTAGTCCTGACCAGCTGATGCACATCTTGGAGGCACTTGCGGCAGTATCGGCACTGCCCACAATCTCGATCGAAGACCTCCTAAACAGGGAAAGCGCTCGCTTGCCCTGGGGTGCCACGCTAGCAGTGGTCACCGCGGTCGTGTCCGAGGAGCTTCTGGTTGTCATGAGCCGTCTGCAGACCGCAGGACGGCGCATCGTCCTGTTTCGCCTCGATGATCAGCCACTCCCTCTCAATGTTCCCAAGATTATGGTGCACCGAGTAGTGGATCTGGGCGCGGCATTTGGCCTGGAGGCGGGGAACCAGAGATGAATGAGGAGCTGGAGCGCTCAAACCAGCCTTCCCCTCGGCGAGGCGAGATCCTGCCATCTGTTGTGCGCCGCCAAGTACCGCAATCTGTTGGACGGGGGCGGGCACGAGTGCGAACCTGGTTTGCGAATTGGCGCAAGGAGATGCTGTATCTAACTTTGGCAGCCATGGAAATCTGTTGGTTCTACCCCTGGCTCATATTCCTGGTAGGGACTCGCCGACAGCCGGGCATCCCGATCGCAGCAGTGCTCACCACCCTGCTCGTAGCGCTTGAGTTGACGCGGGTCCTCAGCCAAGAGAGCCTGTCACTGCTCGTGCAGCGAGTTGTAATCTTAGTGCTCGCTTTGCTGCACAGCTTGCTGTTGCTCAAGCTCTACGTCTACGCAGATTACCGTGCCACCGATGTAGCTTGGTTGGGCCGATTCGCGTGGGAGCTCGGCAACTTTTTCCAGCGCATCCACCCTTCGTTCGTCGTTTTTGCGGCCGGCCTCTACCTATGGTGGCGTGGCATCCAACTGGCACAGCGCGACCTCGGTGTGCCATCAGTGAGTCTGTCTTTCCGTGTGGGTATCGTTGCTTTTCTCTGGCTCTTCCTAGTCGGGATATTCAGCCCCCACGTAGACGCAACTCCTTTTGCCTTTGTTTACTTCCTGTTGGGGTTGATTGCCCTGGGGCTGTCGCGCATCGAGGAAGTGACCCAGAGCCGACTGGGTATCCGATCCCCCTTCAACGCCTCCTGGATGAGCATTCTCTTCGGCTCAGCGGTCTTGGTGCTGGCACTGAGCGTCCTGGCGGCATGGCTCTTCTCGGTACGCAACGTCGCCGCTGTGGTGAAGCTGTTCAGCCCAATCATCCCGCTGCTCAGGAGGATTGCCTCGCCCCTTCTGGTGGTATTGGCCCAGCTTTTGAACATGCTCCTTGTCAGCCTCATCCGGGTCTTTGGAGCGGCTCTCGGCCGAGAGTTCGAAGCTCTGAGCGAATTCTCAGAAGAGCTGCAAGAGTTTCAGCAGCTGGAGGCAGAACCGGCTCAGGGCGTGGTGTTGATCATCATACAGCTGTTAAAGTGGGGGTTCTTGCTTCTGCTCCTTCTGGGTGCTCTGGCAGTGCTGGCCTTGTCGATCAGTCGTGTATGGCGCGGCCAGCAAGCGGGGCGCCATGCGGAACATGACTCTGTCTGGGAGACAGGAGGCGCAGCAAAGGATGTTCGCGATGCTTTAGGAAGCCGCTGGCGACGCTGGCGCGAAGAACTGCTCGCGCAACTAGCCCGATTGCGCGGCGAGGAGTACTCTCTGATAACGATACGTCAGATCTACGCCAGTTTGGTCAAGCTGGCTACAGCTTCTGGCTTCCCCAGACTTGAGGCGGAGACACCGTATGAGTACACGGTTACTCTGAACGCGGCCTTTCCCGGCAGCGGGGAAGAGATCCAGCTCATTACGAATGCCTATGTACGGGCACACTATGGGGAGCGATCCCTTCGCCCCAATGATGTTCAACGTGTGCGGGACGCTTGGCTGACGATTCGCACTCGCCAGGAGCAAGGGGACAGGGGCTGAGACCAGCGGGACACATGCACGGAATGAGGTATCGAGCAAGGCGCTGGCCTAGCCGATTTGTGATCCCGGGGCTTATGCTCTTGGCACTGTGGATAGCTGGTTGCACCCCTCATGTCCTTGATGTGGACATTGCACAGGAACGCCTCGACGTGGCGACGCCGCCCCTGGACGGGTCACACACACTTGCCCAGTCCTTTGTCTCGCAGTATGCGAATCTGTCCGAGATCGAACTGCTGCCCGCAGTGTATGAGAGCCCAGGGCAGGGCACTCTGACTCTGCACCTCCACAGTCTGAGAGCCGGTCGTACGGAACTGGCTAGGCAGATCGTAGATGTAGCGCGAATCTCCCACAACGTCCCCCTTCGCTTCTCGTTCCCCACGCAACATGATTCGGCAGGCACGTCCTATGAATTGCGGGCGGAGGGGGAGCAAGGGGTCCGTGTAGGCTTCTGGTACAGCAGCGTAAATGCCTACGGCGATGGTCAACTGCAGCTCGATGGACGCTACCAAGCAGGAGATTTGCGTTTCATCACCCGTTCTCGCTACGACTTGGGGTTGGCCGCTCGTGAGGCTCAGACACTGCTGGATGGCGCCCGGCTGGTGGTGCCGCTGGTCGCCCTGCTCCTCCTGCCTGGTGGCATGCTATGGGCCCACCTGAAGCCTGAAACAGTTGGAGATCCCATTGCCAACGTGGCCATGCGCATGGCTCTCAGCCTAGCCACCGTGCCTGTAGCTCTCCTATGGAGTACTGTCCTGGGCGTGCACTGGGACCGTGCTCTCTGCCTGGTGGCCTTTGCCGCGATGGCTTTCTGTGGTGCGGCTGATCTACTTCGCGGACAGATCCGTGGGGAGGCAATCCGATTGGGCGGAGCGGAGCGCAGGACGACTGTAGCCATGGTGATGGTCCTCGCGCTCACCCTCCTGCTGCGATTTGCGCAGATCCGCAAGCTCGTCTTGCCGGCTTGGGTTGACTCAAACCAACACGCTCTCGTCACCGAGCTGGTGGCGATGCACGGACAAGTGCCCCAGTCCTACGAGCCACTTCTGCCAGTCCAGGCTTTCGCCTACCACTTTGGCTTTCATGCCGACTTGGCCGCATTTCACTGGCTGGCGGGGCTGGCCATCCCCGAGGCAATGTTGGTCCTGGGCCAAGTCCTAAATGCAGCCAGTGCGCTCATGGCATACTTGCTTACGCTGCGCCTCACCCGGCGAAGGGTGGCGGCGATCACAGCAGCAGTGGTCGTGGGCTTGGTATCCTTCCTGCCTGCCTACTATGTCTCGTGGGGACGCTATACCCAGCTGACGGGTCTGCTGCTGCTGCCACCAACGATGGTGGCAACGATGGACTGGTTGGAGGCCAAGCGGCCCGATTATCGGCGGCTGATCGTGGCAGGGTTGCTGAATGCCGGGTTGTTCCTGACTCACGCCCGGGTGACTATCTTCGGCATCTGCTTTCTCGTGGTCTACCTGCTGTTCGAGACCATTGGCCACTCGCGGCACGCAGGGCGAGGTATGCTACTCAAACTCTGGCGGCGAGCCGCGATGCTTGGTCTGCTGACCCTGGGCCTCAGCCTCCCCTGGTTGGTGCGGATCGGCAGTGTCATTTACGATACCTTGCGTGCTGCTGGCGGTAGCCTGCGCGGAGATGCCGCGTACAACGCCTTCCCCTGGGAGTTTCTATACATCGCTCGCAATCGCCAGCTGCTGGTATTGGCGGGTTTGGGAGCTGTGTGGGGCCTGTCGCGCCGCAGGAGAGAGACGGTTTGGATTCTGGCATGGTGCGGGCTTGTGCTGCTAGTCATCAATCCGAGCGGTTTGGGTTTGCCAACCACAAGTCTGTTGAACAACGCGACGGCCGTGATTTCGCTTTTTGTACCCCTGTCCGTTCTGAACGGCCAAGCAGCCACGTTGCTGTGGGATTATGGCCCCTCGCTTGCCGCACCGCTCAACCTCCCACATGCCCCAATGGCGATACGCGTCACGCTGGTGCTGCTGATCGCTGGCTTGGCCTTGTGGGCTGCCTGGGGCATGGTTTCCATCGTGAATCCGACTACGGTGCTGGCGACCGCCGAAGACCTAGCGGCCATGGACTGGATCCAACAGAACTTGTCGCCGCAGGCGGTGTTCCTGATCAACACGCGCCTCTGGCAGTTGGGAGTCTACACCGGCACCGATGGTGGGTACTGGATACAGCAAATGACGGGTCGCCGCACGCTGCTGCCGTCCATACCGCACGCCTATGGCACGCCCGAATACGTGCAGCACATCTCGCATATGGCAAGACTGGTCTCGGAGATCAAAGACGGAGATGATCCAAGATTGCTGGAGATTGTTGAACAGGATGGAGTCACCCACGTCTACCTGGGTGCAAAGGGCGGCCCGTTGACACCGCAGATGTTCCTGGACAGCCCCCGTTATCGCCCGGTCTACGACTCGGGCGCTGTGTGGATCTTTGAGGTCGAGAAGTAGGAAGGCAAAAAGACAGGGCACCGGTTATGATGCTGCCGGTGCCCTGCGGTGCGACCAAAACGGGACAGGACAGATCAGACTTCCTCGGACTGCAACGCCTGGTTCAGCTTCTGCACTAGGCGCGATTTTCTACGCGCCACATTGTTCTTGTGCAAGATACCTTTCTCCGCGGCCTTGTCCAGCGCGCGAATAGCCTTGGCGACGCTCTGTTGAGCTTCCTCTAGTTCTCCGGCCTCGATCTGTGCTCTAGCCCTCCTGATATAGGTCCTAGTCTCCGATCGGACCTGACGGTTGCGCAGGCGCCTCTTTTCGGCTTGACGCATGCGCTTCAAAGCTGACTGTGTGTTTGCCAACAAGACCCTCCATTCACTTGAGAAGTAGTAATGCCTGTGCACTCAACGAGCTCCCGGTGAAAAGCAACCAGGAACTTTGACAGCACAAGAGCCATGAGATACAATGCCTCAAACACGCTGACAGAAGCACAATTATTCTAGTCATTTCTCGACAAGGTGTCAAACAGACCTCAGATTTTATCTTCCCGGCATCGAGTGCTGTGCAGAACCCTACGTGTTTCACGTGAAACGCTGTTTCACGTGAAACATTCCGGCACTGGAGAGACAACTTGGTCGACCAAGGCTTTGGGAAACGCTCACCCCGCTTCTGTGATTACACGGACAGCCACTACCGCACCGATTTCTGGGAAGGGCGGGGACGCGACTACGAGAACATTGCAGAGCGCATCGCTCTGCGCAGGCTGCTCCCGACCACGGGCCATCGCATCATCGACATTGGAGGAGGCTTCGGGCGTCTTGTTGACCTCTACAGCGGCTATAGAGAGATTGTACTGCTGGACTACTCCATCTCCGAGCTGCAGGACGCTCGAGCCAGTCTGACCGACAGTCGTATCACCTACGTCGCCGCGAGTCTGTACGAGATGCCCTTTGTCAGGGCCGCATTCGATGCCGCGGTGATGGTGCGCGTGCTCCATCACCAGTCCGACGTGCCAGCGGCACTGCGGGCCATACACGAGATCCTGAGTCCCAACGCGGCTTTCGTGTTGGAGTATGCCAACAAACGTCACCTGAAGGCTATCCTGCGCTACCTGCTGCGGCGACAGGAGCACAATCCCTTTTCTCGTCAGCCCTGGGAATTCGCCGAACTGAACTTTGACTTCCATCCCACGTATGTAGAGAGCAGTCTAGAAGAAGCTGGTTTCCACATCGAGCAGCATCTGGCGACCTCCCATTTCCGCGCTGCCTTCCTGAAACGCCTCTTCCCGCCTCGCCTCCTGGCGACTGTCGATGGTTGGCTGCAACAGCCTACAGCCAGTCTCCGGCTGACACCCAGCATCTTCTTGAGAGCCCGCACTCTGGGCGGAGAAAGCACACCAGCAGCCCCTCCCATCTTCCGCTGCCCACGTTGCAGCAGCAGAGAACTAGTACAAGTCGCTGATGCACTAAACTGCACACAGTGCGATCGCCACTGGTCTACAGCGGGCGGTATCTACGACTTCCGAAAACCGATCCCATAAGGAGAATCGGCCTCTGGAAGCTCAGCGACCACCGGAATTCAGCGCAGCACTGGAGGCCTTCACAGGCTTTCTCCAACAACTGGACCCCGCTGCTCCCGCGACGGTCCTCTGCCACAGCGATGCCGATGGCCTTGCTGCTGGAACCATCCTTTACCGCACCCTGCAGCGTCTGCAGTTCACCAATCTGACCATACTCGTAACCGGAAAGGCCGCCAACGCATACACCCCGCAGACCAAAGAGCGCCTCGCGGCCGTCGATCCCGCTGTGCTCTTTGTGCTGGATCTAGGTTGTCTGCCAGAACCTGTCGTCCTTGGCGTTCCCACTTGCTTCATCGACCATCATCGCCCAGCGGGAGTACCTCCCAGAGGTGTGCTCATCAGCAGCTACACCTGGCGTCCCATCCCCAACACTGCGCTGCTGGTCTACTGGCTGTGTTCGGAGATTGCTGCAGTCCAAGACATGATGTGGATCGCAGCCATAGGAACGCTGAGCGATCTGGGGTACAAAGCTCCTTTCGCGATCATCCCCCAGGCCAAGACGCTCTACAAGGCCAAGTGGCTGCGCGAAGCCACAGCGCTGATCAACGCAGGCCGCCGCTCGGCGAGCGCGGATGCCGAGACCGCCCTGCAGGCAATCCTGGCAGCCCAGCATCCAAAAGACATCGCCGAAGCAGCCAGCCCGGCGGCGAAGAGGCTGGCCGAGTACCGCCTCCAGGTCAGAGAGGCACTTCAGGAAGCGAAAAGAGCTGCTCCCACATTCAGTGGCCGGGTGGCACTGGTGCGCGTCAAGAGCCCCTGCCAGGTGCATCCGCTGGTGGCACAGATCTGGCGTACCCGGCTACCCAAGTACGTGGTGCTCGTGGGCAACGAAGGCTATGTGTCCGGCTACGTTGCCTTTTCAATGCGCTCAGCCAGCGACGCCAGCTTGCTAGATCTGCTCTCCAAGGTGGAAGTAGATGTCGCCAAAGGCTACTTTGGCTACGGGCACGATCAGGCCACCGGCGGCCTGTTGCCCGTTCCATCCTGGAACCAACTGCTGCAGTACCTCGGATTCCCCGACGAGGTGCGTGTAGCGGCGAGAGGAGATTGATGAACACACGCTTCATTGGGCTGGATCTGGCCTGGTCCGCGCGCAACGAGTCTGCCGCGGTCGTCCTCGAAGCTGATGCTGCGCAGGCACGGTGGGTTGCGCATTGTGACCAGCTCGGCGATGATGCGGAAGTGCTTGCCTTTGTCCAACAAGCGGCGGGCAGCGGTCCGGCACTGGTTGCCATCGACGCACCGCTGATAGTGCCCAACCAGAAGGGGGCGCGGCCTGTGGATCGCCAGATCACGCGTGTCTTTGGTCGCTTCGGCGCCGGCTGCTATCCTGCTAATCGCAGCCGAGGCTGCACGCGCGGCGAGGGAATCGTGGCCGCATTGGCCAAGCATGGCTTTTTGCAGAATCCCTATTTACAGTCACGCGCCAACACACGTGCCGTGTTCGAAGTCTATCCCCACCCGGCTATGGTTGCGCTGTTCGCCCTTGAAGAAACCCTCAAATACAAGGCGCGCCGCAGGCGCAGCATGGACTTTCGCAGGAGCGAACTGGCACGGCTGCAATCGTATCTTGTCAGCCTGCACCAATGTGAGCCGGCCATGCTCATACCCGTGGATGTTGCCGGCCGTGACATCTGCGCATTGTACGGCAGTGCCTTCAAGCACCATGAGGACCTACTGGACGCGGCCGTATGCGCCTACGTCGCCTACTATGCCTGGTATTGGGGGCCTCCAGGCTACCAGGTCTATGGTGACACGACCCAAGGCTACATCCTGGTACCGATGACTCCACAGCTGCGCGACCGCCTGGCGCGACAGGTGAACCAGCACCAGCCAGATCATTAGGCAGACCGATCCGGCGTACAGCCCCGCAACCGGCAAGCAGACAGTGGCAGACACCGGACCCCGCGATGCCCCCCATGGTCATTCTTCCCTTGACCAATCTGGCAAAAGTGGGTATGCTACGGCCGTACGAGGGGGTGGTTGAGTCCCGGTGGGCTCCGCGGTCTTCAAAACCGTCTGAGGGGTGCCGCAGAGGCGGCCCTGGTGGGTTCGACTCCCATCCACTCCCGTAGGTTTGCCCTCGCTGTCCGTCCTGCGTTTTCTGCAAGCCGGGGAATGCACACGCAATCGAGATCCTCTTCCCACCTCAGTGCCCGTCGACTGCTTCACGGGCAGCCCCGCGACTTCCGATCCCCGTCCGCATATGCCTGTCTCGCACACTCCGCGGCACTTGCACGGAGTTTTCATAACATATGTCTTGCTTTCCAGTGCAGAACAGCCCAGCATCACCATTCGCTGCCCCGAGTTAGAAAAATGCACAACATATAGCGCATACCCAGCTCTTTTGCCCAACATATAGTGCTGACATGACCTTAGGATGTGCCTATCCGATCCGCCGACCTGGCTGGACATGTTGCATACATAATATCACAGCTGACCGCTCTCATCGCCACGACCATGAGGGACCGCTTTCATCGGTACAGACGGAGGACACCTGGCAGTCCGAAGAAAAAGCAGTACATAAACAATGCAAAAGGGCCACGCCTTGGAGACGCGGCCCTTTCCCTAGCCACGAAGAGGTTCAGGCTACGAAGGTCACTTTTCGGCCTCAAGCACCTCCCACATATCTCCGTCAAAGCCCTCCACCAGG
>Ga0111173_1010_pt1 | contig 23181 bp, 20 predicted proteins | sample DeeMarSWOR324_28_FD_80234 | JGI IMG/M metagenome (GOLD analysis project Ga0111173, IMG submission 80234) | Anaerolineae bacterium SM23_84
ATCCTGCAACGAGAGGCAGGCTGAAGCCTGATGGACGAGATGTGAGGCGTGCCCTGTCAACGGCGACAGCCTGCGCCTCACGTCTCACCCTTCTGGCATCCGAGCGAAAAGCGAGCAGCAAGAATGAACACAAACAACCGTCGCAATATCCTGATCCTCTCCTTCGCCCTGGTGGTGGTCATGCTGGGCTTTGGCATGGTGATCCCCATCTTCCCCTTCTACATCGAAAGCCTGGGCGCCAGTGGAACCGAGTTAGGCCTGCTGGTGGCTACTGCCGCGCTGCTGGAATTCCTCTTCGCACCGCTGTGGGGTAGCATCTCGGATCGTACCGGCCGCAAGCCCATCTTGCTGCTGGGTATGCTCGGCTATGCCTTGTCTTCCTTGCTCATGGGCCTCTCCACTACGCTGGCTATGCTCTTTGGCTCCCGAGCCCTCTCCGGCATCCTTTCCTCGGCCACCATGGCCACGACCATGGCCTACATCGGCGATAGCACTTCAGAAGAGGAGCGCGGCGGAGGAATGGGCTGGATCGGCGCAGCCATGGGCCTGGGTGTGATTCTGGGTCCTGGCGTGGGTGGGCTGCTGGGCCAGTACTCGCTCTCAACACCCTTTTTTATCGCAGCGGCCATGTCACTGTTGGCCTTGCTGCTGATCGCCTTCCTGGTGCCAGAGTCGCTGCCATCCCAAGCCCGGCGCAAAGCAGAGGGGGTGCGTACCGTGCAGCTGCGCAGGCTGTGGCAAGCCCTGTTCAGTCCCATCGGTGTGCCGTTGTTCATCCTGTTCCTGGTCAGCTTCGGGCTGGCCAACTTCGAGGCGGTGTTTGGGCTGTACGCTGCGCTCAAGTTCGGCTACGGCCCAGAGCGGGTGGGGGCAATCCTGTCGGTGATCGGTATCGTGACCACCCTAGGAAAGGGAGCGCTGACCGGTCCGCTGACCAGGCGCTGGGGCGACTCATTGGTGATCAAGGCCTCGCTGCTGGCCGGCTCAGCCGGATTCGTCGTACTGCTGCTGGCCAACACCTACACTACCATCCTGCTGGCCACTGCCTTTTTCATCCTCTCCAAGACCCTGCTGCGCCCAGCCCTGCTCTCCCTTACCTCCAAACGCGCCATTGCTGGCCAAGGTGTGGCCATGGGTTTGAGCAACTCCTTCATGAGTCTGGGGCGCATCCTGGGGCCCATCTGGGCGGGCTGGATCTTTGATGTCAACTTCAACTATCCCTACTTGACGGGATCGCTGATCCTGTTCCTCGGTTTCCTTATCAGCCTGGTGCGGATCTCACAGCCCGAAAGGGAAGCCACCAGCGCCGCCCTCCAGCCTGCCCCGCACAATCCTCCAACGGAGCAGACCCACGCCTAACGGCCCTGCGCTCCTCAGCCTTGCCTGGGCTTCGCTCACGCACACTGGTTGCACTCAGGAGTTGCGGGCACTGTCAGCTTCCCGGAAGCTCAAGCGGGCCCCGTCGCCATTCGATGCTCTGGGGCTGCATTTCCATCGTCCACAATCAGCTTCCGGGAAGCTTATGCTACTCTGCTTGCACCCAGCGTGACGTAGACCCGTTGCGGTTGTTTGTCCCTCCAGTGTCAAACCTGTAGAATTAGCCAGGTCTCAAAAGCGATCCAACTTTCTCACATGTTTGTCCATCGTGCCAGAAGCAGTGTTTTGATGCAATATGGCGCTAATGCCGATTTGGAGGTAGAACAGTGCCCAGAATAGAGGGTTTTGGAGAGGCTCAGAGTGTGGCGATAACTGTGCTGGTGGACAACCGCGCTGACCTGATTGTCGAGTCCACGGAGACGGTCAAATACTTCAGGGACAAGCCGCTGCTGGCAGAACACGGCTTTGCCGCCTTGATTGATCTCAAGTCCGCGGACATCAGGATCTTGTGGGACGCTGGCATCACCCGCATCGCGCTGTTGGAAAACATGAAACGTATGGAGATCGACCTGACGCGCATCGACAAGATCGCCATCAGTCACGGCCACCGTGACCACACTGCTGCTGTAACCGACGTGCTCGCAGCCATCAACCTGGCTCCGGAAGGCAAGGAGTGGCCAGCGGACGCCAGCGTCGAAGACATGATGGCGTCCGCACAGGGCCGGTGGCTGCCTCTCATCGCCCATCCTGCCGCCTTCCACGAGCGGTGGTCGTTCGATGAGGATGGCAAGAAGCACGGCCCATACAGTGGCCCCCCTAAGGCCAAATGGGAGGCTGCCAGGGCGGAGGTCATCACCTCCGAAGGGCCGCACCAACTGGGTCCAGGCTGCTGGACCACCGGGTACGTCCCGCGCCGCAGCTTCGAGAAATCCGGCCGGCCCACCAAGATGTACTATCGTGATGGACACAAATTTCTGCGCGACGATCTCGATGAAGACCAAGCCATCGTCATCAACGTCAAGGGCAAGGGCTTGGTCGTGGTATCTGGCTGCGCTCACTCCGGCATCGTCAACACCGTGCACTATGCGCAGAAGATCAGCGGTGTAGATCGAGTGTGGGCCATTCTGGGCGGGTTCCACCTGGCCAGGGCCAAAGATCGCGAGGTGCAGCGCACCATCAACGAGATCAAGGTGCTCAAACCGCACATGATCGTGCCTTCGCACTGCACCGGGTTCAAGGCCATCGCCCAGTTCGCGGCACATATGCCGGATGCATTCGTGCCGGGAGTCGTGGGGGCGACGTATCTGTTCTAGCAAACGCTGAGAACCCTGTGCTTTCTGGACAGCTTCCGGAACCTCTAAAGTGCTGATGTGGAAGACAAGGAAACTAACGGACAAATCGCAGATCCTGGCTTACCTGGAGACGGACCGTCGCTACGCCGCCTATGCCATTGGCGATCTGGAGCCGTGGATGTTCGAGCACACCAGCTGGGCCGGAGCGGAGCGGGCAGGCCGATTGCAGGCTCTCACGCTGCACTTTCGTGGTCTGAAGCTGCCAGCGCTGTTCTTGATGGGCCATAATGAGGGCCTGCGGGCCATCATTGAGCGCGAGTTGCGTCCAGAACGGGTGTATTTCACCTGCCATCAGAGGCATCTGCTGCTAATCTGCGAGTTCTACCACTGGGAAGAGCGCATACCCATGTGGCGCATGGTGCTGCAGCCTGCGCGCTTCAGGCCTGCCCAGAGTGGATGCGTGCGCCTCTCGCATGCACATCTCGATGAACTCACCCAGCTGTACGCCCTCGGCGGAGGCGACGCTTTCACTCTCTTGCAGCTAGAGCACGGCGTCTTCTACGGAGTCCAGATGGCCGATCAGTTGGTGGCAGTCGCCGGGACCCACCTGGTAAGCCCAACATACGGCGTCGCGGCCGTGGGCAACGTCTTCACCCATCCCGACTACCGCGGACGCGGCTTTGGCACTGCCACCACCAGCGCCGTGGTGGACGAACTGCTGCAGTCCGGCATCCGCGACATCGTGCTCAACGTCAGCCAGGACAATGCCATCGCCGTGCGCCTTTACGAGCAACTGGGCTTTGAACGGTATTGTCCTTTCCTCGAAGGCCCTGCGTTCGCCAGCAGAACGCCCAACCGGCAGCCGATACCTGGCACTGCTGGACAATGAGAGAGGGATCAGACAAGCAAGAGGCCGCAGGCCGTCGTTTAGGAGGCCATATCGCCGCCAGCACGGGGGAGCATCTCTTTCCCTATGTGGCGTAATCGAACACAAGACCTTCACTGCGCGGACCCTGCCGTGGTGGCGGCGCGTCTAGAGGATTCTCTGCGTTGCAGGAAGCGGCACGCTATGGTAAGATGGGGATGTCTCGCGTGCCCAGTTGACGAGCAAGGTTCGCCACGTTATGTCATCAGGAGACCTTGCATGGCCACACCATTCCTGACCATCAAGTTATATATGCCACCCGTTCGGCCGGAGTTGGTGCCGCGGTCACGCCTCGTCGAGCGGTTGAACGCTGGCATAGCCAGCAATCCATTGTTGCTGACCTCAAGGCGGAGATAGGAGGTACTAAGTGGTACGCCAAGTCGTTCAAGAACTTGGGAATGCGCCTGCCCTTCGAGAGGCCCAGGATAAGTTCCTTGGGCTGTTGATCATTGTCCTGCTGTTGGTGACGGCCTGTAGCAGTATGCTGACTCCTGCCTCCCCTGAACCTGTAGTGACTCCTTCGGCTTCGCCTCCTTTGCCCGACTCTGCGCAAGCCGTAAGTTCCTCCGGCTTCTTCAACACGGCACAAGGACAGCGCCTCCGCTTCGAACGCCTCTCCGTCGAAGACGGGCTCTCTCAAGACACCATTACCTGCATCCTGCAGGACCACAAGGGATTCATGTGGTTCGGCACCGGCGACGGGCTGAACAGATACGACGGCTACGACTTTGCCGTGTACAGGCACGACCCGGCGAACCCCACTAGCCTGAGCGATAGCGAAATCACTGCCCTCTACGAAGACCGGGAGGGCGTGCTGTGGGTCGGGACCGCTGGTGGACTGGACCGCTTCGATCGGGAGAAGGGAGAGTTCACACACTACCGAGACATCCCGCCCTACGACAGCACTCTGAGCATAAGTGCTGTCAGCGTGATCTATGAGGACCGGGGAGGTTCACTGTGGATTGGGACTTATGGTGGGGGGCTCAACCGTCTGGATCGCCAGACAGGTGAGTTCACGCAGTACCGACATGACCCCACCGATCCGCACAGCATCATGGACGAGACCTGGATCGACGCCATCTACGAAGATCGCTCGGGCATGCTTTGGATTGGCGGCAACGGGCAAGGTCTGGATCGATTCGATCGCTCCACAGGCCGCTTCACCCATTTCCGACACAGCCCGTACGATCCACACAGCTTGAGCAGCAACATCCTCGTGACGGAGATACTGGAGGACCGGTCAGGGGTGCTCTGGGTCGTGACGCAAGGCGGGCTCAACCGATTCGACCCGCAGGAGGAGCATTTCATCCGCTATCCACATGATCCGAACGACCCTCACAGTCTGTCCAGCAACTTTGCCACGTCGATCACTGAGGACCAGCAGGGCGCATTATGGATTGGCACCGCTGGCGCTGGCCTCAACCGCTTCGATCGGGCAAGCGGGCGCTTTGTGCGCTACCGGAACGACCCCGCCGATCCACATAGCCTGAGCAACGACTTTGTAACCTCCATCTACGAGGACCGGTCAGGGGTGTTGTGGATTGGGACCTCAGGTGGAGGCGTCAACAAAGTGAGTCCGTCCGGAGAGCGCTTTGCCCACTATCAGTCCAACCCCACGGATCCGAACAGCCTGAGCAACAACTTGACCCTGTCCATCTTCGAGGACCGACAGGGGATGCTGTGGATCGGAACGCTCGGCGGAGGGCTAAATCAGCTTGATCGCACAACCGGACAGTGGCGCCACTTCCGACACGACCCCGATGATCCCTACGGCCTCAGCAACGACAATGTCAAAGCGATATATGAAGACCGCGAGGGTGTGCTGTGGATCGGCCACTACCTCGTCGGCGGAGGCCTTGCCAGGCTCGACCGCGCCACGGGGCGATGGACCCACTTCCTGCACCGCTTGAGCGACGATGATGTCAGGGTGATCTACGAGGACCGCGAGGGCATCTTCTGGATTGGCACCCACGGTGGCGGGCTCAACCGTTTCGATCGCAAAACGGGGCTCTTTCGGAGCTACCTCAACGCTCCCGCGGACCCCAATAGCCTGAGCAACAACTGGGTCTACGCTATTCTGGAGGATGGCGAAGGGAGCCTGTGGGTTGGAACTGGCAAGGGTCTGAATCGCCTGGACCGTTCCACAGGGCGCTTCACCCGCTATCGGAGCGATCCCAATCGTCCCGACACCTTGAGCAACGATGGAGTTGCATCGATCTGGGAGGACCAATCCGGCGTGCTGTGGGTGGGCACCGCCGGTGGGCTCAATCGCTTCGATCGAGCCACACAAGCTTTCACCCACTACACCGTGGAAGACGGGCTGCCTAGCAACGTCGTGCTGGGGATCTTGGAGGATGACCAAGGGAACCTCTGGCTCAGCACCAAGGGCGGACTATCCAAGTTCGACCCCCGAACGGAGACCTTCCGCAACTATGACGTGAGGGATGGCCTACAGAGCAGTAGTTTCAGCGAGGGCGCCCAGCACCGGAGCAGCAGCGGCGAGATGTTCTTCGGAGGCAGCAATGGGTTCAACGCTTTCTACCCAGATCAGGTGAAAGACAACCCTTACGTCCCGCCCGTTGTGCTGACCTCGCTGACCCAGGGCGGTGAGGATATCGCTGCAGGTCAGGCTGTCGAGAGCCTGACCGAAGTGACGTTCCGCCGTCCGAACAGCTTCTTCGAGTTCGAATTCGCCGCTCTCAACTATGTGCGGCCAGAGAAAAACCAGTACGCCTACATGCTGGAAGGGTTTGAACAAGACTGGAACGATGTGGGGACCAGACGGTTTGGACGGTACACCAACCTCCCCGCTGGGACGTATGTGCTCCGCATCAAGGGTTCCAACAACGACGGAATCTGGAATGAGGACGGCATCTCGCTGAAGGTCACCATTGTTCCCGAGATCTGGGAAACCTGGTGGTTCCGGGGGATCGCCGCTCTGGCCGCGGTAGGGGCTGTCCTCGCCGGCTACCGCCTGCGGGTGCGTAGCATCGAAGCGCGCAGCCGTGAACTGGAGGGGCTGGTGGAGAAACGAACGGCTGAGCTGCAACGCACCAATGTCCGCCTGGAGCAAGAGATGGCCGAGCGCCAGCGGGCGGAGGAGGCATTGGCGCAGAAAGCGGCGGAAGCGGCGGTCATCGCCGAACGTAACCGCCTGGCCCGCGAGCTGCACGATTCGGTCACGCAGTCGCTGTACAGCTCGACGCTGCTGGCCGAAGCAGGGCAGCGCTTGGTCAGAGCCGGGGACCTGGAACGCACGGAGGGGTATCTGTCGCGGCTGGGCGAAATCACCCAGGGCGCCCTCAAAGAGATGCGCCTGCTGGTGCACGAATTGCGTCCGCTAGCGCTGGAGAAAGAGGGGCTGGTCGGGGCGCTGCAGCAGCGGCTGGACGCCGTCGAGAGGCGCGCGGGGGTGGACGCCCGCGTGGTGGTGGAGGGTGAGCTCGATCTGCTGCCAGATGCAGAAGAAGGCCTGTACCGCATCGCGCAGGAAGCGCTGAACAACGCCCTGAAGCACGCTTCGGCCACCGTGGTTACCGTGACCATTCGCGCTGACGATGAGCAGGTAGAGTTGGAGGTAGTAGACAACGGCATAGGTTTCGATCCCCAAGCGGTGAGCGGCGAGGGCGGCATGGGCCTGACCAATATGCGGGAGCGCGCGGAGAAGCTGCAAGGGACGCTGGCGCTGATCTCGGTGCCGGGCGAAGGAACGACTGTCACGGTAAAGACTCGTAGGGCATCGCAAGGCGCGATGGGAACTCGTAGGAACTCATAGGGAGAGGGCGATGGCGAAATACCGGGGATACAAGGGGCATACAACCCAGACTTACCGAAAGCTCTATGGTTACAGGAATCTGCTGCCATGGCAGGCTGCGGATGATCTGGCCACGCTCGTTCACGACACTGTCATTGGCTTTGAGCATAGATACTACAAACTGGCAAATCAGATGCTGGGATCGGCCTCTTCGGTCAAAGCCAATATCGCCGAGGGATACTGCCGAAACGCTCTGGGAGACTATATCCGGTTCTCGGAAATCGCCCGCGGGTCACTAGGTGAGTTGGGAAGCCAGATACAAGACTGCGAGCGCTGGGGACTGGTGAAGGGCACGGAGCTGGAGCAACTCATCCGACTCTACGGCGACACCACCTACTTCTTAGAGCAGCTGATAAAGGGACTCAGGGCTAAGCGCAAGGAAGGCACCTGGGATAGAAACATGGGAGTGAAGGAAGAGGCCGGTGAGTACGGTGTCGGAGAGGCTGATGTGCCGTTCACGCTGCCAGACGGGATCAATGCCTCATAGGGGCCTGCATGAGTTCCCACGAGTTCCTATGACCACCCACGGGTTCCCATGAGTACCAACGATTAGACGGAGGTGACCATATGACCGATGCAGAGCCAATCCGCATCCTCATCGCCGATGACCACGCTGTGGTTCGAGAAGGATTGCGGGCACTGATCGACACTGAGCCGGGGATGGAGTTGGCCGGTGAAGCCACTGACGGAGTAGAGGCGGTGGACAGGGCTCGTTCCCTACAGCCCGACGTCATCCTGCTTGACCTGGTGATGCCCCGCAAAGGTGGCCTCGAAGCCATCGGCGAGATCAAGGAGGTCAATCCCGACGCGCGCATCCTGGTGCTGACCAGCTTCGACGAAGACGAGAAGGTCTTTCACGCCATCAAGTCCGGGGCGCTGGGCTACCTCTTGAAGGACGCTTCGCCCCAGGAGTTGCTGCGCGCCATCCGTGAAGTGCACCACGGCGAGCCCTCCATGCAGCCCCCCATCGCCCACAAGGTGATGCGCGAACTACAGCGCACCTCCAATTTGCCGCCTACTGAGGAGCCACTGACGGCCCGCGAGGTGGAGATACTGAAGTGGGTGGCCCAGGGGCTGTCGAACCAGGAGATTGCCGACAAGCTAGTGATCAGCGAGCGAACGGTGCGCACCCACGTCAGCAATATCCTCAGCAAACTGTACCTGGCCAACCGCACCCAGGCAGCGCTATATGCGCTACGAGAGGGGATCGCCCGCTTGGATGAGACCTGACAGGTCTAGGACATCTGTCGCATACACGGCCGAGACATTTGACACACAACGGACCGCTCAAAGAGCGGTCTTTTGTTTTAGGCCGAAATCTATCTCCTGACCGATGCGCGCTGGACGGAAGAGTGCTATACTGGACTCGAGCAACGATGATTCAGACAAAGAACGAAGGACATTGACGAGACGATGAGGAAGAGCTATGCATTGATCGTGACTGGGCCGGGTTCTTTTCAGAACGGCTTGCTGGCCTTGATGACCGCGATGCCTCAGATAGAGGTTGTCGGCGAGGCCGATAACGCCTCTTCGGCGCTGCAGATGGTCGTGGAGCGCCGCCCGGCTTTGGTGCTGCTGGACATGGATCTGCCTGGCAACGACCCCTGGGCGTTGTTGCGACAGATCAAGAACGACTGGCCAGCGATCCGCTGCATCGCGCTGGCCGACGATGTTCAGCACCAGCAAGAGTCCCAGGCTGCCGGCGCTGACGTTGCGCTGGTCAAGGGGTTCCCGCCAGCACAGCTCATCGCCACCATAGAGAGACTGCTGCCTCCAGTCACACAGCGATGAGCGTGGAGCCGTGAGAGCCTGGAGAAGGAGGTGAAGATGTTCGAGGAGAAACGAGACAGCCAACAGGAACACACCACAGACTACTCGATCATAAGATGCAAGGAGTCTACTGTAGGAGGCGAGAATGGAAAGCTGGTATGGACTTTTGTGGAAGCACAAGAACCGGCATCGTGAGCTGCTGAGGGCCGCCGAACGAGCGCGGCGGGCGAAGGACCTGCTCAAGCAGGAGCACGCCACGGATCATGCACTGGACGCCGCCGAGCGTGCTGCGGGAAGCCTTCCAATCCAGCACGTGGACGGTGGCCTACCGCAAGCTGCGAGCCCTGGACAGCCTGCAGCGAGCACCGTCGGCGGACTTTGATGAAGCGGGCCTGGAAACAGCGCCGACTGCATAGGGAGGGTGACCCCCACCGGCGGCCCGCCTTCAGCCTGGGCAGTGCTATTGTGCGCACACCGATGACGCCCTGGGACTCAAGGTTGGCCGCGTCGCTTACCGAGGAACAGTCGGGGTTTTGACAATAAGGGGGAGAATATGCACAGAAGAGATTTCGGGTCTGGACATTTCGATCAAGCGCACAGAACAACTATAGGAGGTGTAGAAATGAATGAGCGCAGCGTGAAACCCAGTCGCAGGTACTATGCACTAGCCATCCTGATTCCGGTGCTCGGCTGCCTGATAGCCATGGCACTTGTGTACCGGTGGTTCCCGGGCATGCCGGGAGCCCTTGAAGCCAGGATGAACCTGGACAACCTGACGCAGGTCGTGATTCCCGGTTCCAAAGACATCACCTTCGCCGACAGCGGTGCCTACGCGGTCTACTACGAATACCGCAGTGTCGTGGATGGCATAGTCTATGCAAGCAGCGAGACACCGCCCGCCCTGGCATGCACCTTGATCTCCAAGGCAACCGGCGCGGAGGTCGCGGTCGTCCCTGACTATGCCAAAACCAACACTTACTCTACCAAAGATCGCGAGCGCGTAGGGGTGTTGATCCGGAGCATCACCATTGATGAGCCAGGCACCTACACCTTCTCCTGCCGCCACGTGGACGGCGCGTCGCAGCCCGAGATGGTGCTGGCCGTCGGACCGAACTTTGTGTGGGAGTTCTTTGGCATCGCGGCAAGGATTGTCTTGACGGCTGCAGCTGGCTTGGCTGTGCTGGTTGGCTCCGGCGCTGTCGCGGCTTTCCTTGCGCTCGCAATCGCCGTCAAACGGCGCCAGTCGCACCAGGCTGCCATGGGCAGCTAGTCTCCGGGGACGCGTAGTCGCAGGTGCTGAGGCTCAAGAGCCAGCAAGCGTGAACGGAGGATACTACAGATGAGCAAGAGATGTTGGCTGGCGATTCTGACGATCGTTTTGTTGCTGTCCAGTTGTGCTCAGTCGAGGACAACTGTGACCAAGACTCCCACGGGGCCTTCTCTCAAGACACTCGACGGAGGCTGGGTGTCTGTGGATGAGCTGGAGGGTTTCATCAACGATACCATGCAGCGGGCGGGGGTCACCGGGCTCTCGTGCGCCATCATCAATGACGCCCAAATCGTGTACCGCCGGGCCTTTGGCGTGAAGGATAAGAGCGCCGGAAGCCCAGCCGACGAGAACACAGTCTTCGCCGCAGCCTCCTTCAGCAAACCGTTGTTTGGCTATCTGGTGATGCTGCTGACGGAAGAAGGCATCATCGAGCTGGACAGACCGCTGCAGGACTACCTGAGTAAAGCGCTGCCTGATTACCCAGCCTACGCAGACCTTGAGGCAGATGACCGCTATGAGCAAATCACCGCCAGGATGGCCCTTAGTCACAGCATTGGCTTCCCCAACCACAGATGGCTGACCGAGGACGGCAGGCTGAGCTTCCTGTTTGAGCCAGGGTCGAGGTTCAGCTACTCTGGCGAGGGGATCCAGCTGCTGCAGATGGTCGTCGAAGAGACCACCGGGCGAGACTTGCAGCAGTTGGCACAAGAGAAGGTCTTTGAACCGCTGGGCATGAGCAGAAGCAGTTATGTGTGGCAGCCGGCATGTGAAGACAACTGTGCTGTTCCCCACGATGAGTTCGGGAGGCCCAAGAGGCTGGACAGGCGGACAAGGGCGGATGCCGCGGGTTCGATGGTGACCACGGCCGGCGACTATGCCCAATTCATGACAGCGCTGCTGAACGCTGCAGGCGAGCGAAAAGCGACCATCGAGGAGATGCTGCAGCCACAGATCGCGATCTCCTCCACCAGCATGTTTGGGCCAGGTTCTTGGGAGGATACGGGCAGGGATCGTCACATGAGCCTGTCGTGGGGACTAGGATGGGGACGCTTCGACTGCGAGCATGGCCGCGCATTCTTCCACACGGGGCACGACTTTGGCTGGCAGAACTACACCGTCACCTATCCGGACAAGGGCATCGGGATCGTCCTTCTGAGCAATAGCGACAACTTTGAGAGCGTGGCCCGCGAGATTGTCGACAAGGCCATTGGCGACCGCCACTCGCCCTTCGATTGGCTCGGCTACATTCCCTTTGACCCAACCAAGATCAAGACGCCGCCGCCCGAACCTGTAGCCATCGAGGTTGCCCCGGCTATCTTGGCGACCTACACCGGCACCTATGCGTGGATTCAAGACGGGGAAGAGCGTCTCATCCGCATCAAGCTGGAGGGCAAGAAGCTCTTCATAGCAGATGGTGAGGAATGGGTACCCCTCTACGCCGAGACCGAGACGAGGTTCTATGTGCACGGTGACGACACCCGATTCCTGTTCATCACAGATGATTCTGGTGCTGTGGTCGGCTTGAGCTTGGTCATCCAGGGGCTAACGCTGCCCATGGCACAGAAGATCCAGTAGAGGGAATAGCAGACCAGTAGTAATTCCACGGGGACGCTCCTCGCTGGGCCGAAGAATGAAGGAGAGACGAAATGAGACGTGAGATGGCGACCTTGTGTGCCCTGGCCTTGACGATTGGAGGAGTCGCGGCGTGTGGCCAAGAGAGCAAACCAGCCGTCAAGGAGCTGGAGGTGCCTGGCGATGACGTAACCCTGAACGTCAGAATTGCAGGCGATGCGGATGCACCAGCTGTGCTGGTCGCTCTGCACGGTGGGCCTGGGAACAGCAGCGACTATATGGTCAGCCTGGAGCAGCTTGCCGGAACTCACCTGGCCGTTGTGACCTACGACCAGCGTGGGACAGGCCGTTCCAGCAAGCCGAGCGATGGCTACTCCATGCCCAGGTACATCGCTGACGTTGAGGCCGTACGTCAGGCCCTCGGCGCCGAAGACGTACATTTGCTGGGTCACTCCTGGGGTGGCGTGCTAGCTCTGCGCTATGCCGCGGCCTATCCGGAGAGGGTGCGCTCGATCATCCTCATGGGGAGTGCGGTGATAACTCCAGAAGCTGTCGAGGCTGCTCAGGAGAGCAAGGCGCAGCGAATCCTGGCTCTGCAGGAACAGGGCATCATTCCCCCGACTATCCAGTCACTGGCGGATCTTCTCCCCGCCTATTTCTCCGACCCCCATTTTGTCATGCCGAGCGAACTCCAGGACATGTACTTCAACCCGGTGGTAGAGCGTAAGACCTGGGAGGCCCTGCGGGACTATGACTTCAGCGCTGAATTGGACACGCTGGATCAGCCCATTCTGATCCTGTGGGGTGAGGACGACCCCTTTGGCATGGCGTACGTGGAGGCAGCCCGGCGTGCCCTGTCGGGCGCGAGAGTCGAGGTTGTCCTGTTGGACGGCTGTGGCCACTACTGGCACGAGTGCCCCGACCCCTTCTTCGAGCACGTGCGTGCGTTTCTTGAGATGGCTGCAGCGCAGTAGAGACGAGAGGGAGGACCCAGAATGAACCTGAGGATGCTGCTGTTGTTTGTGATGATTACCGCGTTACTAGCCCTGGCAGCCTGCCAAGAGGCAGGGCCGCAGAGCATGGCTCCAGGGCCTGACGCGACTGGGGATGGGCACGACATGGCCCTCGTGCCTTACACCAGCAACGAGATGGGCGTCAGCGGGGTCATGCCAGCTGGCTGGGTCGAGTTCAGTCCGGGCCACTTCCAGCCCGCGCCGCACAACACCGAGCCCACGCTCTTCGCGCAGTTTGGCTCGCCTGGCGCGACAATGCAGGAGGTCAGCGAGCTAACGACGCTTTTCGAATACACCGGCAGTAGGGAGACATCCAACCTTGTCTGGGACCTGTACTCCTGGGATCTGGAGATCCCAGACGAGGCGACGATCACTATGGAAGCCGCGCTGGCCGAAGCAAGCGGCGGAGTCTATGTCATCGTGCTAGGATACCTAGCCGAGGACCACGAGGTGCTGCGCGAGGCGCTCTTCCTGCCAGCGCTTGAGGCGCTGCTCCCCACGCCGGTGAGCGGGGGGGATTCAGAGAAGCAACCACAGGTGACGCCTGTGGCACCTCTGACCGGGGGACCCGCACCGATCGAGACCCGAATGCGTTCAGCCGACGGCATGGTCATGGTCTATGTGCCTGCTGGCGGCTTTCTGATGGGCAACGACGCCATCTGGAGATGGTCAGGCAGCTTCCCGGATGGCACCTTGGGCCTGCAGGCGTTGACCGACCAGCGGCCGCAGCACAGCGTCTATCTGGACGCTTTCTGGATCGACCAGACCGAGGTCACCGTCGGCATGTTCCGTACCTTTGTCGAAGCAACTGGGTATGTGACCACAGCCGAGCGAGAAGGGTATGGGCATCCCTACAAGCCCGGTCCCAAAGAGCAGGAATGGCCAGACGTTGCCGGGGCGGACTGGCAGCATCCAAGGGGGCCTGGGTCTGAGGCTCAGGACGATCACCCTGTGGTGCAGGTGAGCTGGGACGATGCAGCGGCCTACTGTGCCTGGGCGGGCGGGAGACTGCCGACAGAAGCGCAGTGGGAGAAAGCATGCCGCGGTACGGACGCGCGCATGTACCCGTGGGGGAACGAGTTTGACGAGAGGCGCATGAACTTCTGCGATGCTCAGTGCCCAGTGACGCGCTGGACCGATGATCCCACCTTCTACGATGGCTACGCGTACACCTCTCCCGTGGGCAGCTACCCCGAAGGAGCCAGCCCCTACGGAGCGCTGGATATGGCGGGGAACGTCTGGGAATGGACGGCAGACCGGTACGATAACCGGTACTACGCCCGCTCGCCCTATAAGAACCCGCAAGGCCCTGAAACGGGTGGTGAGCGTGTACAGCACGGCGGAGGGTGGTACGATGCTGGGCGCGCGGGCTGGCTGGCCTGCACCATCCGCCACGCCACGCCGCCGCGGAACAGAGCGGATGACCTGGGCTTTCGTTGCGCCGTCCCGGCCGAAGAGGGGTCTCCTTAGTGGGTCATGTTCCTGGGACCAGGGCGTGTGGAGCAGCAACTGCACAAGATGACTCACTGACTCCTGGCCCAGCAAGATCGGCAAAGCAGAATAGGTCACGAGAGTCGCCCGACTCGGGGAACCCCACGAGTAGTTTGTACGTCTTCTGCAGGGATCAAACGCTGCTGGAAGGTAGGAAATGGTCAGAATCGAGAGAGCCACAACAGAAGATGCTGAAAGACTAACAGAAATTCAGACGCGCACTTTTGAAGATGACAACAAATGGAAACCGCCTGGATGCAGCATGGAAGGTCCTCCAGGATACAACTCGGTGGATTGGAACGCTGAGTGGATCGAGAAGACGCCGTACTACAAGATTCTGTTCAAGGATCAGATTGTCGGGGGCCTTATTGTCTTTGACATGGAAGAAGGGCACTGTGAGTTAGGCCGTGTATACGTTGATCCGGACTACCAGAACCAGGGAATAGGCCAACAGGCTGTCAAGTTGATGCTCAGAGCCTTTCCAGAGGCTGCAAAGTGGACCCTTGGCACGCCGAGCTGGGCTATTCGCAACCAGCACTTTTACGAGAAGATAGGGTTCGTGAAAGTCAGGGAGACAGAGGTTGACCCGAACCTGGGCTGGTCTGGGATTGAGTATGAGATGAACCGCGCCCAGCGCGGAGGCTAGAGATGAAAAGCAAGGTCTTGCATTCAGTCGTACCAACCCTCCTGGCAGTTGTGTTCACCGACGCCCAGCACGCCGACAAGACGATGGCCTCGCACCCAGAGGCAACTGGCATCGATGAGCTGGCTGTGGAAACCAGGAATGATGATGACTTAGAACTGGTGCAGTGAAGAGCGACAGATGCGAAGCGACCGAAGGCGCAGTCCCCCGCCGCGCGGGACGAACGGCTGCTGTCTGTCGAGCAGGCCAGTTCCCGACTGGCGCGGAGGACGTGGGCCGGAACCCTGATGGCTGGCGAACTGGCAGGCATTGAACAAGACCACTCGTTTGATCAGGCAGGGGGTTGGTCAGCTGACCAAGGACAAGACTGCACGGTGCTGCGTGAATTGCTAAACTCGAAGAGCACTCTTGACACGATCACTCGCTGAAATGCGCTTAGCAATCCATGCACGAAGCAGTAGACACCTGTACAATGCAATAATCCCCCAGATGCCTAATGCGTCTGGGGGATTATTGGTGTATAATGGTTCTACAGAGTTTGAGACCTGGTTTCGACTGGCCTCACGAAAAAGGGGAGGAAAAAGGCAATGAAGAAGAGATGGTTGCTCACCGTTCTGGCGCTCACTCTGCTGCTCACCGGTTGTGCTCAGCCAGCGGCGTCGCCAACGCCGACCGAGGTGCCACCGGCGCCAACTGCCACGGACGAACCGACAGCGGAACCGGTCCCAACTGCCACTATCGAACCGACGGCAGAACCCGCCCCAACTGCCACATCCGAACCAATAGCAGAACCGGTTGGGATAGAACTCGTACCATTTGTCGATGAGAACCATGGCATCCGCAGCGTGGCGCCGGAAGGCTGGAGTAAGGTGGATACCGATATCGGCGTCTTGGGTCGGGGCGTTTGGCCCCAGGATCTGGCCCGCCTTTACACTTCCGCCTATCCCGGCATGAACACCGAGTGGATGATCGCGACGATTGTTCTGCCAGCGCTGGGCATGGACAAGCTGCCGCAAGGCGTCGGCAAGCTCGAAAGTGGACCCTTCACTTGGGAGCTTTACTATATCGAAGCTCCAATCCCAGACATCGGTACACTCTTCGTGGACCTGGCGTTTGCGGAGACGGAGGCGGGCAGCTACATGGTTGCTGTGACTGCGAGTCAGGATGACTATGCAGTCTTGCACGATGCGGTGTTTTTGCCTGCTGTGCGATCTCTTGAACCCATAGCGTACGTGCATCGGGATCGTGTGACCGCCAAAGAGTTGATGGCCTCCGAGTACCAGGGAGATGGCCCTGTCAACAACGCCTACTTCATGCCCATGGGGGAGTCAGCACTGGCCTTGCATGACCTGGAGGGCACTTTGACCGTTCCTGAATTCGAGATGTACGACAGTATCCCCGATGGCGTGGACGTCCCTCCTGGCCAGCGCCATTTCCCAGGCTTCTCTGTCGGATTCTTCACCTATGAGCAGACCCTGGTGCCGGCAATCCGCCAAATCGTGCCCTCATCCGCCGAACAAAGCGCCTGGGGCATCATTCTCTCCCCCGGGAGGATTTGGTCGGAGGCTGGGGACAACGGTATGTCTCGGGCTTCCTTCCCCTTTGCGCTCGTCGCAGAGGATAGCAACGAAACCCACAATGGCATCGCCACCCTCCTCTATGACGAGACGCAGGTTTCTTCGTTTCGCTTCCAGGTGGTCCAGGAAACCGCAGCCTGGCGCCGTGTGGACTATTGGGGACAATCTTCTGTGGACTACCTCCCCAACTCAATCGAAAACCGAGAAGCCCTGGCATCCCAATTTGCAGCAGAATTGAGCATGCAGACGCCTATCCGCCCCTGGTCGGACCTGCGAGAAGACTATGACCCCCAACTACTGGCTGCGTTCAATGATAGCCTACACCCCTCCAATATCAGCGCCGCGGGTTTGGTCATGGATGCTGCGATCTACCTGCAGCCATGCTATACCCGCTATGGTGCGTTTCCCTATTGCCGCCACATGCGGCACGGCTCGTTCTCGGTATCCAAGTCGATGGGCGCCCTGGTTGCGATGCTGCGGCTGGCCGAGAAGCATGGCGCCCAGGTCTTTGAACTCAAGATCGCGGACTATGTTGAGGTCACTGCCGATCATGATGGATGGGAGGCGGTGACTTTTGCCGATGCACTGAATATGGCGAGCGGCATTGGGGACGACCTGCCCGAGCGCGTGGATCCCAACCAGGTGCTCGTCGATGAGGACGATCCCAAATTCACCACCTTCATGGAGGCCAGAAGCGCTCAGGAGAAACTGGATATCGCCTTCTCCTATGCCAACTATCCCTGGGGGCCCGGCGAAGTTGCTCGCTACAATTCGGTCAACACCTTCGTTCTATCTCTCGCCATGCAGAACTTCCTGAGAAGCAAAGAGGGTCCGGATGCAGACATCTGGGACATGGTTGTCGAGGAGGTGTTCAAGCCCATTGGCATCTACCACGCTCCGATCATGCGCACGCTCGAACCGGATGGGAGCACAGGAATACCCATATTCGGGTGGGGCTTGTACCCGACGGTTGATGATGTCGCAAAGGTCGCCATTCTTCTCAGAAACGGAGGGCAGCATCAGGGACAGCAGCTCCTGCATGCCGGGAAGTTAGCAGAGGCCTTGCGGCAGACCGATGTCGTCGGATTGCCCACTGGCGAGTTCAACGATCATGGTGAGGGCACGTATCTTATGTCCTTCTGGTCGATGCCGTACCGCAGCGCGGATGGCCATCTCTTCCAGATCCCCTATATGTCCGGATTCGGAGGAAACCGCGTCATCTTCAACCCAAACGGCATCACAACCTTCGTCTTCTCTGACGCACACATCTACTTGTTTGAATCGATGGTCCAGGTGGCTGAAGGCATCGAGCCGTTCCCAGCGCCTTAGCATCTGTGCTCGCGATCAACTGGGTGCTCGAAAGGTGCACACCCGAAAGTGTGCACCTTCAGCCCCTCCAGGAAAGCTGTCCTCAGGCCAGTGGGCGGCGACGAGCAGTCACCTCTGGCCAACTAGCCGATTGGTCATCTGTCCAGGGAAAAGACTAGCCACTTGTCCAGTTCCAAGATTGCCCGGTTGCCCGATGCGCGCTTCATGCGCGCGTGGTATACTGTGATCATGAATCCGAAAGAAGGAGGAACTCGATGAAGAAGCCGTTGCTCTGCGTTGTGATGCTGGCCCTGCTGCTGACCAGTTGTGCCCAACTGGCTCCCACGCCGACCCCTACGTGGACGCCCGCAGAACCCGCTTACTGGCCGACGGACGGTTGGCGCACCTCAACCCCTGAGCAGCAGGGCATGGACTCTGAATTGCTGGTTCAGGCCATGGACTATCTGCTGCAGCAAGAGCTGTATCGCGTCCACAGCCTGCTGGTGGTGCGCAACGGCTATGTGGTGCTGGACGCACCCTTCTACCCCTTTCAGCCGGCGTGGAAGCACGATCTGGCGTCGGTGACCAAGAGCTGGACGGCCACGCTCGTTGGCGTAGCGCTGGAGCAGGGCTTTATCGAGAGCCTGCAGCAGCCGATGCTGGCGTTCTTTGCCGAACGCAAGGTAGCCAATCGCGATGCGCGAAAGGAAGCGATCACGGTCGAGGATCTGCTGGCCATGCGCAGCGGCCTCGAATGCGTCAACGCGCCGACTGAAGTGACGCTGATCGAGATGCTGGCCAGCCAAGATTGGGTGCAGTTCTCTCTGGATCGACCTATGGCCGCTGCACCAGGACAGAGCTGGGTTTATGACAGCCCGGGCGTGCACCTGCTGCAGGGCATCATCCAGCAAGCCGCCGGGATGGACACCCTGGACTTTGCCATGCAGCACTTGTTCGACCCGCTCGGCATCTCGGACGTCGCCTGGCTGGCGGATCCGCAGGGCATCAACGCCGGCTACGGCGACCTGCGGCTGAGGCCGCACGATGCAGCCAAGCTGGGCTACCTCTACTTGCGGGACGGAGTGTGGGACGGCCAGCGGCTGCTGCCAGAAGGCTGGGTTGACGCGGCGACGCAGCCTGCCGACGGCCCGCAGCCATCGGGCAGCGGCTACGGCTACCTATGGTGGCTGTCGCCAGATGGCTACTCCGCTCGCGGCCGCGGCGGTCAGCGCATCGTCGTCGTGCCGGAGAAGGAGATAGTGATGGTCGTCACGGGGGGCGGCGGGCGCAGCGGCACGGTCATCGACGAGCTGTTGTCTTCCTACATCCTCCCCGCGTGCAAGTCCACGACGCCCCTTGCCGCCAATTCCGATGCTGTGGCCACACTGCAGGCCATGGTGGAACAGGCCGCGGCCGTTCCGCCGTTCGAGCCCCTGCCACCAGCATCCCTCCCTGAGATAACAAAGCGGGTCTCGGGACAGACCTACGCGCTGGAGGACAACCGTTTCGCGCTGCGCAGCGTCACGCTGACCACCTACGAGCCCGACGAAGCGGGCGTGAGGATCACGGTTTCCGGCGGCCCGGCCGGAAGCCCCAAGTGGGAGTGGCGCGTAGGGCTGGATGACGTGGCACGCACCTCGCCCGGCAGGTACGGCATGCCAGCCGCAGCGAAAGGCGGGTGGTCGAGCGATGACACCTTTGTGTTCGTCGTCGACGAGATCGGGAACAATTTCGTCTGGGAGATAGCCTTGACCTTCAATGAGGACAAGGTGTCGGTGACCATGCAGGATCTCACCGGCTTCTTCACCGAGGTCGTGCACATGCGAGGCCAGCTTGAGCGCTGACAAGCGCATATGTGATGTGGAAGGCAGGACACCTGCCCAACGGACAGAGGTGAGATTGTGAGAAAGACCGTGATGGTTGGCATTGTCGTGCTCGCTGTGGTCTCGGCGGCGTGTCGCCCGGCAGCCACAGTGCCTGCGCCGCCCCCCACGCCAACGGCCGCAGGTGGTGGAGAAGCGACGGTCGCCCCTATGGCTGGGGACCAGCTTGAGACCGAGTTGGCACCATTTGTCGCAGCAGAGCTGGGCATCCGAGGTGTGGCGCCGGCAGAGTGGGTGGAGGCCAAGCCTGGCCATTTCATGCCTGCGGTCCGCGCCGATTGGGACACGCGCCTGGTCCACGAGTTCTTCCCGGGCATGACCTTACGAGAACTGGTCGAATCACTGCTGCTGCCTGTGCTTAAGGTGGAGGAATGGCCCTCGCCCGTCAGCGGGCACCCCTCGGCGCGGCTGCCCTGGAACCTGTACGCAATCGAGCTCACACAGCGTCCACTATCTGGCTCCTTTGCGGACGTGGCACTGGCCGAGATCAATGCCGGAACCTACCTGGTGGCTCTGCTGGCACCCAAGAACCAGCGTGACGCCCTGCGCCAGAGCATCTTCCTCCCGGCCCTGGACGCCCTGGAGCCTATCCCGGTGGAGGATCCCAACCGCTACGTCCAGGACAGCCTGGCGCTCTTCGAATATGACCGCACAGCGGCGCTGGACATCGAGGAAGTGGGGACCGAGTCGCGCAGCGGCCTCACCGTAACCGATTTCACCTACGCCAGCCCCAAGGGTGGGCGCGTGCCGGCCATGGTAATCGTGCCGGACGATCCAGGTCCCTTTGCCGGCATCATCCTCATGCACGGCATGCCTGGGAAGCGGCAGCACATGACCACGCTAGGAGAGCGCTACGCCAAAGCGGGCGCGGTAGTGGTGGCCATCGATGCTCCGCACGCCCGCCCAGAGCATCTCAAACGTACGAACGAGCCGATTGCCTATACCAGCCAGGACCGCGAAGAGCAGATCCAGCTCATCGTAGACTTGCGCCGCGCTGTGGACCTGCTGCTGGCGCGACCGGACGTGGACCCGGAGCGGCTGGCCTACGTGGGGGTCAGCTATGGCGGGGCCATGGGTGGGCTGTTCGCCGGGGTGGAGGACCGGCTGCAGGCCTATGTGTTGGTGGTGGGCGACGGCGGGCTGGTCACGCACGAGACCGGCCTGGACGACGTGTTCAGGGGCCTCTACTCACTTCCGCAGGAAAAGCGTGAGGCCTGGCTGGAGGCCATGTGGCCCATCGAGCCCATCCATTTTGTGGGGCATGCTGCGCCTGCGGCCCTGCTGTTCCAGTCCGGCCGCCAGGACCGCTTGGTGCCCCTGCCAGACGCGGTTCGCTATCAACTTGCTGGCAGCGAACCGAAAGACATCATGTGGTACGATGCGGGCCACAACCTGGGCGGGCCATCATTGCGCGACCAGGGCCTGTGGCTGCAACAGCAGATCGGCATTGACGCGCAGGCGCTCCAGTAGCGCCAGACGGAAAAGGGGGACAACCTGTGAAGAAGAGAGTGCTGCTTGCAGGATGGGTGGTTTTGTGCTTGCTTGTCGGATGCGGTCGGCCTGCCGCACCACCGACTCCGACACCCACACACACTCCCGTCGGGCCCGCAGCAGAACTCAGCGAACGAATCCAGGGCGTTGAGCGCGGCCTCGTTCCCGTGACCGAGGACGGTGACATCCGGTGGGGCGCGAGGGTGGGTATCGCCGAGCGCATGAAGCACTACAAAGTACCAGGCGTCAGCATTGCTGTCATTAGCGACTACCAGATCGAATGGACCAAGGGCTATGGCGTTCTTGAAGCTGGAGGAGACGAGCCCGTCACGCCAGAGAGTCTTTTCAATGCGGGCTCAATCCTCAAGCCTGTATCTGCGGCGGCAGCTCTGACCCTGGTGGAGAATGGCTTGCTTGACCTCGACGAAGACGTGAATGACAAGCTGACTTCATGGCACATTCCTGAGAACGAGTACACCATCGGAGAGAAGGTTACCCTCCGTCGGTTGCTCAGCCACAGCGCAGGCCTGACGGACGGGTTCACGGACCGTTCACCTACTGACCCTGAGCCGGAATATGTGGCTCCAGCCGGAGAGGCACCCGCGTTCAGCATCCAGCAGATGCTGGATGCTGAGCCGGGAGTGGACGTTGACGGGCCCACCCGCGTCACGATGGTGCCGGGTACGAAATACCGTTACGCCAATGCCGACTACGCCATCTTGGGACTGCTGATCGCCGATGTTACCCAGAAGCCTCTTCCTGAATTCGTGGGTGAAATGGTCCTGGGACCCTTGGGGATGACCTCCAGCACTTGCGAACAGCCGCTCCCCAAAGAACTCAGGGCCAGGGCAACCACAGAGCACTATGTGAACGGTCAGCCCTTCGATGGAAAGCGGCATCATTATCCTATCGGAGGTCTGTGGACCACCCCCTCTGACCTGGCACGCTTCGCCATTGAGATCATGCTGGCCTACAAGGGGCAGTCCGAACAAGTCATCTCTCAGGAAACGGCGAAGCAGATGCTAAGGCCTCAGATAGATACTCCAGACCATCCCTTGGGTGATTCTTATGGTTTGGGATTTCACTTGGCGGGTGAGGAGCGGAGTCTTCGATTCGTCCACACAGGTGGCACCTGGGGGTCCGCTTGCCTGCTCTGGGCTTATCCAGAGACTGGACAGTGTGCCATAATCATGTCCAATTCTGCGAGCGGACAGGGTGCCATCGTGTTCGAGATCCTTCTCAGTATTGCCGCCGAATACGATTGGCCCCTGAGTGCGACCTCTTGATGATGGTCCTGGCGCCGCGTGTGTGGACCGGAAGCCGCGCAGCCCACGGTTCACCAAGAAACCCGTCTCCTTGAAGAAGACGGGTTTCTATGCTCCCGGCACCGCCGACGGTGCCGTCGCCGTGCCCATGCCGCTCCGTTACCTGGCCATCACCGTCGTGCCACTGGCACTGCCCGTGGCTGGCCGCAAGGGGCTGCGCAGCGCCCCGAAGCGAAAGGGGACAAGTGCGTTGCACCTCACCGGCCGACCTACTTCTGAGCAATGCGGGCCATTATGTCACTCTGAGGCGGAGCCGAAGGGAATCTCCTGCACCCGTCGGTGCCCAGGATCACCACACCTTGCGCCAGTGGTATCCCTTGTACACTTCGGGAAAGCCGACAGACTCGTACAGCCGGTTGGCAGGAACCATATCGCCCGTGCCCACCGTGACCTCGGTGGCACCCAGCGCCTTGAGCCGATGCATTCCCTC
>Ga0111173_1023_pt1 | contig 22602 bp, 18 predicted proteins | sample DeeMarSWOR324_28_FD_80234 | JGI IMG/M metagenome (GOLD analysis project Ga0111173, IMG submission 80234) | Anaerolineae bacterium SM23_84
TCGGAGGCAGCCGCAGCTTTCTGCGAGCTCAACTTGGCCCACAAGGAGGCCTTGAGCTCTTGCAGGCGTCGCTGAAAGCCGGCTGACGAAATTGGATCCGTAGTCATGATGATAGCATCTTCGCGGTTGTCCGAGTAGTATCCCTTGCGCAAGCCTGTTTGCGCCAAACCATACTTTCGATACATGCTCTGCGCCGTGCTGTTCGAAGCACGCACTTCCAGGGTCACAAACTCTGCACCGATTTGTGTGGCTCGGTCGATCAGGTCGACGAGCAGCAGTTCTCCCAGCCCCCGGCCTCGCCAGTCGGGATGTACTGCCAGTGTGCAGACGTGTGCCTCATCGACAATGAACCAGAAACCACCGTAGCCAAGGATGGACGGAGACGGCAATCCCTGTGGCGGTCCAGCATCTGCCGGTTGGTGGCTGGGGCGGTTCTGGATCGGGGCGCTGCGACGTGGGCGGACGACCACAAAGTGGGACATCGGGTTGTGCCGCAGTTCGTACTCGAAAGCGCGCGCTGGCCAGGGTACAGGGAATACCATTCTCTCCAGAGCAGCAACCGCAGGCACGTCCGCAACCCTCATCGGTTCCACGGTATACGGGATCTCGTGAAGGACCATGACGATGCCTGCTTCAGGCCGCCTGTAGGTAGATTGGGGCCAACGAGGTCAAGTCGTCGCGTCCCCCGGACACAAAGCGTTCCCAGGCCAGTTCGGCCACGAATCCGGGGCGACGAGCCCTCAGCGCTGGGCCGGCAACGATTGCGTTCTCTGGGTTGGATTCGCGCAGGTCCTCAGCCAGATTGGTGTCAACTTCGCCACATATGAGCGTCGGCTCGGTCAAAGACGTGGCCAACTCATCGCTGTCGATCAGTGAGTAGTCGCTGAGGCGTTGCCACTTGCCACCGATGGTCTGATAGAGGGCACTGCACCATCTGCCCCGACCTGCCGGCAACACACTGCGGACCGGCAGTGTTTCCCGTGAGTGGGCATAGGCTGCGGCGTCGAGGGTCGGCACGCCAAGCAGGGGGATATTCAATGCCATGGCCAGACCCTTGGCCACGCTGAGACCCACACGCACACCGGTAAACGAGCCAGGTCCCAGCGAGACGCCAATCGCCTGCAATGCCCCAGGAACCAACTGCTGCTGTTCACACGCATGCACGATGTAGGGCATCAGTTCCACCGTGTGGTTGTCTCTGGTGCGCCACATCTGTTCGACGAGCAAGCCATTCCGGTCGTACAGTGCGATGCCTGCGAAGCGCGTCGCCGTGTCAATTGCCAACAACAAGGTTCTGCTCCTCGGCGGGTCAAGGGCGCAGCCCGTGGTAGGGGACATCCAGCCCGAGATGCCAGTTGCCATTGCACACCTGCCAACTGCGGCTAGACGCCAAATGCCTCCTGGGCAAAGCGCCGCACCAGGTCTGCGTAGCGTTCGCCATGAGCTTCGAACACAAGCCCACGCTTCGTTGGGTCGACATAACGCATCGTGATCCACAACCTGTGCTGGGGTAGGATGTCCACAACCCGCTCAGCCCACTCGATGACGCACACGCCGTCTCCGTAGAAATACTCCTCCAGCCCGGTAGCGCACGCCTCGGCCGAGGTCTCTATACGATAGAGGTCTATGTGGTAGAGCTTGAATGCCCGATCGGGCACTGGGTGCTCATGCACGATGATGAAGGTCGGGCTGGTTATTCTGGCGCGGACGCCCAGGCCCCGTCCAATGCCTTGTGTCAGACAGGTCTTGCCTGCTCCAAGCGCACCCTCCAGGCATACAACGTCGCCGGACTCTAGCAGGTTCCCAAGCCGCTCGCCAAGGCGCTGGGTCTGCTCTGTGCTGTGACTGACGAAATCCACGGCGTTCGCGGTAAGGATCGGTGTCAAGCTCCGCTCTCTCCATTCGCTCTCTCAAGTGCCATTATAGCGCAAGCAGGCCGTGGTGTCGAACGAGAGCCCGGCAGAAGCGCCCCGGAGAGGCGGCGCTACGGGCATCTCGGCGGGTCTATTCTCCGGCAACCTTGATCACCACCCCGTTCTGCGCATCCACCATCACCGTGTCACCATCGTGCAGCAGCTCGGTAATCCGCGCGATGCCAACCACTGCCGGAAGGCCATACTCTCGGGCAACCACAGCGCCATGCGAGAGCTGCCCGCCGCACTCCATGACCAGTGCCTGCAGCAGGCCAAAGACAGGCGTCCACCCAGGATCGATGCTGCGCGTGACCAGTACGTCTCCGGCCTGGACCTTGTGCAGCTCCGCAGGCGAGAAGAGCACGACGGCCCGTCCTTGTCCCAGGCCAGGGCTCACGGCGCGTCCGCTGAACTGCCTGGTCCCCTCGACCGCTGCCAGCTCCAGCGGCCGATTCCCGCGCAGGAAAGGCGGGTACGTCCACTGCGGGGCCGCTTCGAATTCCTGGCACAGGCGCGCAAACTGTCGCTGCCGAGTCTCGGCTAACACAGCATACTCCTCTCCGCTCGCCTCGTCCTGCACGTATGCCTCGATCTCCGCCTTCGTCAGGAAGAACACATGTTCGGCATGGGGGATCACTCCAGCTGCCTCCATTTGCTTGCCCAACAACAGAAACAGCTTGCGCATGATGGCCAGCATTCGCTGCCAGTAGAAGCGCTGTTCCTCTCTCAAAGGCACATAGCGCTGGCTTAGACGCATCACGTGGTCGACGAGCGCGCGCTTCAGCCACCCCAGCGGGCCCCTGCCGAGCGACTGGTGCATGGACTGCACAGCCATTCTCCGGTCTGTTGTGCGCTGTTCCACTCCTCGCTGGGGCTCGTTTCTCAACTGCTTCAGCACAGCAAGGACCTGCTCAGGGTGATCGGCAAAGGATGGGTGGTAGATGTCCAGATGGAAAGAGCGGTGGCCGTAGCGGATCAGGAACGCCTCCAGCGCCGTGGACAGGGCTGCGCTGTCCTCGATCTGTGCCAGGTCGCGCAGCGCGTCGTCCATCTGCAGGGACTTGTTGGGGAGACCGGTCACTAGGCGGGCACACAGGCCTGCCGGGTCTTGATGCTCGGACCAGGCCCGAACCAGACGGCGTAGCAGAGAATAGGTCAGATCAGCGTGCGTCAGGCTCCAACGGTGCAGCGCCAGCAACTTGGCATTCCATTGCTGCGCCTCGTGGATGGCCGCCCAGAGTTGCTCGATCCTGGTGTCAGCCTGCGACAGACCATGCACTTTGGCGGCCAGTTGCTGGCTGCGCGTATCGTGACGCACAGTGAAAGCAGCCCATATCTGATCATTGTGCCACGGCGACCACACCTTCGGCTCCCGCATAAAGTGCCAGATCATGGACAGCAAGAACCGTGGGTCAAGCGCCGAACGGGGATAGTCCACTGAGCGGCGAAGCTCGATCCTCCCGTCCGGGAAGTAGCGGTACGCATCCTCGGGCAGCAAAGAGTCCGGGAACACCTTGTACAGGGTCTGGAATACGAACATGTTCACGTAGGGGTGACCGCGGTACAGTCTGGTGATGCGAAGCCGGTCCACGCCTTCTAGCCCCAGATAACGTAGTGGGGCGCGAAAGGCGAGTTCCTCCAAGAGTTCCTGGATCACCGACCAACCTAGCGGCGAGACTGGCAAGGGGAAGCGTTCATTGAGGAACCCGGACGTCCAGATAGTGTTGTCTCCAGGGAGAAGGTCAGTGAAAAAGGTGCGGCCGGTTGCAGTGATGGGCCGTGACTGCAGGATCGACAGTTGTCCCCCGGCAAGCGCCCACTCCACATCCTGGGGGCAGGCGAAATGCCGCTCCAGGGCAAGCGTGGCTTCTGCCACCTCGGTCACCTGCTTGTGGGTCAGCGCCCGGGCATCCTGCATCTCTACAGGCACCTCAATCTGCAACACACCGCCTTTGGTGGAGAGCACTCTCTTGCGCACCTTCTGTCCAATGGAGGGTGGTTCGACCTCAACACACGTGTTGCGGTCCACAGAGTAGCGATCGAGGCCTCCATCGCCGCACACCACCGTCTCGCCCAGCCCCCAGGTTGCCTCGATGAGCACCTTCTCCTCGCCGTGGATGGGATCAATCGAGAAGGCGACGCCTGCTGCCTCGGCATCCACCATGAGCTGCACCACAACACCGACAAGTGGCAAGCGCTGCGCAGGGCCGTGGCGCCTTCGGTAGGCGATCGCTCCAGGGGACCACAGGGAGGCCCAACACTCAAGCACGGCTGATAGAAGGTGCTGTTCGTCCCGTACATTCAGCAGCGTGCTGTGTTGGCCCGCGAAAGATGCTGTCGGCAGATCCTCGGCAGTGGCGGACGAGCGTACAGCCACTGGCACACAAGCGTTCAAATCACTGCCAGCCAATTGTCGGTAGGCGCGCAGGATCTCGTCCCGCGTCTGTGAGCCGATCTGGCCGGCGCGTATCGCCTGTTGCAGCTGCAGAGTGCCTTCCCGCGCCTGATCCGCTGGCAGGGAGGGCAAGGATCGGATAACCGCTTCAAGTCGGTTTGCGGTCAGGAATCTCTCATAGGCTGTCGTGGTGATGCAGAACCCGGATGGCACAGGCAAGCCAGCGCGGGCGACCTCGGCGAGGTTCAGCGCCTTGCCGCCAACCTTGGCGCCGTCCTTTGGGGTGATCTCTGCTAGCCACAGTATGGAGCCCATTGTCCCTTGTGCCCGATGTGGTAGAATATGGCCGTCCGATGACTCACGCGAATCGTGCCCAGACAACTCATATTACGGCCCTGCTCGCGTTCTCCCTGCGCAGCCTTGCCCAGCCCTATGGTCGTCGCTTCTTGGTGGACGTCGCGTTGCGTCACCCGCTCGGGGCACTGCGAGGCATGCTGACCTATGGAAGGCTGCTAGGACAGCATTGAGCCGATCAGTGCTGCCTGTTGCGCGCCGGCGAGGAAGGGTTTGTCAAGGGTGCTGCCGCCGCGAGGGAACGGCTGTTGGTGGGTACGGGCTTCTGTCAGAAACCCCTCCGCGGCCTGTCAGAAACCCCTCCGCGGCGCTGGCAGCCTCTACGACTGCCCCGCCGGGCGTTTCAACCACAACTGTCTCTACCTCTCGCGCGTCACACTGAACAGCGACGCCGAGACGCCGTTTCCGCCGGCCTGCGCTGGCTGCTCGATTCGCATCCTCGGACGAGCAGCGCTCCAGGCGGGAGCCAGTTTTGCCGTGCTGACCTCGGCCCTGGACATTGCCGACGACATCCTGTTGCCGGCTCTGCAAGAAGAACGCTTCACCCGCATTCTGTTTGCCATCTGTCCCTATTCTGTGGAGCCAATGAGTCTGGCAGTGCTCATTTGCGGCATGGAAGGCTACATATTCCGCTATAGCGATGGCTCCTGTGAGAACTACGATCAGTGGCTGCGTGCCGATGGCGGCGACAAGCCTGAGCGCACAGTGCTATCTGGACCCACCATGACCGCCATGCTGGGCTTGCTCGACGCGATCGCCGCGTTTCCTCGTTCGTCTGGTTCCACCCGTCCGACGCACTATGAGCAGCTCAACAACGTCTTCCGCCCGTGCTGATCACTCTGTTGCAGAGCACTCGCATATCGCCGGATTCAGGCAGCGACTTTCATACACTGATTCGTCCCCAAGAGCCTGGCAGTTGGTGTACGAAGCAGCAATATTCTAGTCTGTATCAGACAAACCACCAACACGCTGCGCGGGTAGCGCAGGGCTGCTGCAAGGCCCGTCGCCGTTTGACTGGGCACGCGCGGGGCTGATATAATGCCGCCCATGTGCGCAGCGAACGAATACCACCAGGCGATGCTCACCCTCGCGTCTGCATCGCCCCGGCGTGAGGCCCTTCTCAACCTGCTGGGCTTGCCTTTTGTCATCTGTCCATCAGATGTGGATGAGGCGAACCACACTGACGAGGGACCGGAAGCAATGGCTGTGCGCCTCTCTCTGGCCAAGGCGCGCGCAACGCTTGCTCAGGTGGGGAGCGGATATGTCGTGGCCGCCGATACACTCGTCTACTTGGACGGAGCCATTCTAGGCAAGCCGGCCGGACCAGCCGAGGCGGCGGACATGCTGCGCCGTCTTCGCGGGCGGCCTCATCTCGTCTTCAGCGGCATAACGCTGGCGGGCGGGCAAGCGGGCCGGCACCGCACCAGGCTGGCGCAGACCACAGTGTGGATGCGCAACTACGGTGACGAAGAGATCGCCACTTACGTGGCCACTGGCGACCCCCTGGACAAGGCGGGTTCCTACGCGATCCAGTATCGTGGCTTTGCCCCTGTGGCACGTGTTGATGGCTGTTTTGCCAACGTAATGGGGCTGCCGCTCTGTCATCTGTACGATATGCTTCGCGAGGTCGGGTTGGCACCTGTCGACACCCCCGTGACTGCCTGCGATCGTTTCAATCGACGCACCTGCGACGTGGCATCGCGCATCCTCAGCGAGGACTGCCGCCTGTAGACGCGCTCCATATTCCCAGAGAGCCAAACCCGTCGTGATCCCCGGTTTCGATACAATGCGGATTGGAGCCCCAGATGAGGAGAGAGTACGGAAGCCAAAGCATGGTTCAGCCCTTGCGCAGGGTCTTGGTCAAGAGGCCTCACCAGGCCTTTGCCGTGGATGATCCGGGCAAGTGGCATTATGCCGCACGGCCCAAGCTGGACATCGCTCAGCAGGAACACGACGCGCTGGTCACGATCCTGCGCCAGTCGGGCGCTGAAGTGTTCTACCATGACCAGTTCTTGCCCCACCACGCCGATGCCATCTTTGTCCACGACCCGGTGATCGTAACCGATCGTGGTGCGGTTATCTTGCGCATGGGCAAGGAGCTTCGCGAAGGTGAGGAAGTCGCCATGTCGCGCTGTCTCGAAAGGCTAGGTGTGCCGATCCTGTACACGCTCCACGGCGGAGCGCGGGCTGAGGGCGGGGATCTGCTGTGGCTGGATCATGACACACTCGCGGTAGGGCAGGGCTTTCGCACCAATGCGCAGGGATTGCGTCAGTTGAAAGACGCGCTGCAGGGACTCGGGGTGGAGACCATCTCCGTGCCATTGCCGTATCATGGTGGTCCTGACACCTGTCTGCACCTCATGTCCCTCATCAGCCTGGTGGATCGCGATGCGGCCGTAGCGTACCTGCCTCTGCTACCCGTTCCGTTCTGGCAGTACCTCAGGGATCGTGGCTTCCGGCTGATCGAGGTGCCCGACGGTGAATTCGCGACCATGGGCCCCAACGTGCTAGCTCTGGCACCCGGCAAGTGCCTCATGCTGGAGGGCAATCCCATCACCAAGTGCCGGCTGGAAAAAGCTGGCTGCCAGGTGTTCACCTACCAGGGCAATGAGATCTCGCTCAAGGCCGAGGGTGGCCCCACCTGTTTGACGAGGCCGATCCTGCGAGCGGGCTAGGATGGCTGGCTGCACAGTCCTGGGGTGTACTTACCAGGCGTGGGATTCATTGCCCTATGACACCCTCGCGTCCAGAGCCCAAGCCTGCAACTAGTCTTCAAATAGCGGGACGAACTTGAACTGCGTGACGTCCACCAGTCCCTTGTCGGTGAGCTTGAGCGAGGGGATGACAGGCAGCGCCAGGAAGGACAGCGTCATAAAGGGGTCGTGCAGCTCGGTTCCCAGGTCGTGCGCTGCGTGCAGTAGCGACTGCAGGTTCTCACTTACTTCTTCATAGGGCCGTTCCGACATCAGCCCGGCGATCGACAGTGGCAGCGAATCCACGACACGTCCGTCCGCCACGACCGCCAGCCCGCCGCGCATGCGTTCGATTCTGCGGGCGGCGAGCAACATGTCCTCGTCATTGGTGCCCAGCAGCACCAGGTTATGGGAGTCGTGTGCTACAGAGGAGCCCAGCGCGCCTCGCTTGAGACCGAATCCCTTGACGAACCCCAGTCCCACATTCCCAGAGGCAAGGTGGCGCTCAATCACCGCCATCTTCAGGATGTCACGTGCGACGTCCGCAACGGCAAAGCCGCCCTCTACTTTTGCCTCTTCCAGCAGGCTTTCAGTCAATATCTGGTCGGGGATCAGGCCGATCACCTTCACCTTTGTGCCTGCCACAGGCAATTGCAGGTCCCCTGTGCGCTCCCAATTGATGTTCATTGAACTGCGCAGTGGGACGTCTCTCGGCTTGTCCGTCAGGGGCAGCAGTTCGCCGTCCTTTGCCACCAGTTGCCCGCCGCGGATGACCATCTGCACGTTCAATCTGTGCAGATCGTCAAGCACCACGACGTCGGCGCGCATGCCAGGGCCGATGCCGCCCTTGTCCCTCAGGCCGAAGTAGCGCGCCGGGTTGATCGTTGCCATTTGGATGGCGGTCATGGGATCCAGGCCCAGGCCGATGGCCTTGCGGATGACAAAGTTCATGTGCCCTTCGTTCAGCAGGTCGGCGAGATGCCGGTCGTCGGTCACGAACATGCATCGGCTGGAGTTGTTTGGCGTGACTACGGGCAGCAACGCTTCCAGGTCGCGGGCCGTCGTTCCCTCTCTGATCATGAGGTGCATGCCTAGCTGCAGCTTCTCGCGCGCCTCCTCAGCCGTTGTGGCTTCGTGATCGGAACGGATTCCCGCCGCGACATAGGCGCACAGGTCGCGACCTGACAGACCTGGCGCGTGTCCGTCAATCGGTCGGTCTGCGGCCACTTTGATCTTGTTCAGCACCTGCCAGTCCCGGAAAATTACCCCGGGGTAGTTCATCACCTCGCCCAAGCCAAGCACCCAATCGCTGCGCCACATGGCAGCTAGGTCCTCGGCTGTCAGCTTCGAACCGGCGGTCTCCATCTCAGTGGCCGGGACGCAGGAGGGCAGCATGATGTACACACTCAGCGGGTTGTACTTGCTGGACTCCAGGATGTAGCGGATACCGTCCAGGCCAAGCACATTGGCGATCTCGTGCGGATCGGACACAATGCTCGTGGTCCCCTGGGGCACTACCACCCTGGCAAACTCGGACACGGGCAGCATCGAGCTTTCAATGTGCACGTGTCCGTCGATGAAACCAGGGGCCAGATACTGGCCTTGTAGGTCAATCACCTCTCGCGCACGGTAGTCTCCAAGGCCGACTATCCGGGTGCGGTGGATCGCTACGTCAGCTCTGTGAATGTCGCCGGAGAAGACATTGACCACACGTGCGTTCTTAAGCAGCAGGTCCGCCTCGACCTCGCCGTGCGCCACCTGGATCAGATCTTCCAGACGCATGTTTGCCCTCCCAAGCTTTTGGCAATTGTATCATCAATGGGCGAAAGCACATAATTGTCCCCTATTGCACCTGGCGACTCCATGCTATGATGGCTTGAACATGCGCTCGATCCAGGCCTCCGGCAGGTCGTGGATTGCCCAGTAGTGGTCACTCAGGTCTGGACGGTAGTAGCGGTCCAGCGCGCTGTCGTCAAACACTTTGTAGGGGAAGTGCACGTAGCGCGGTACCTGCACGCCGGAGAGGATGTCCGTTGCCAGGTCAACGGCGCGCAGACCCAGGCTGGCCCCTCCACTGAGGCCGAAAAAGCGGACCCTGTGCTCTCGGGCCGTGCGCAGCCAGCCATTCCAGTCATCCACCCCGGAAATCGGAGGGCTTTCGTCGCCGCGCTCGACAAAGGCCTCAACCACTCCCCGGCCCAGCAGCCCGTTGTGAACGATCACGGCGTCAATGGCTGCGTGCTGGTCAAGCAGGGCGCGCATGGCCTCGCGGGCTCCTGCCGACGACCAAGGACATCGTGCGATGATACTCTCCACTTCGGGTTGGTCATCGAGCCGGTGGCGTACGCCCTCCAACCATCGCTCCTGGTCGCCCGCGGCGCGAGTGCCGGTGATGACAGCTACCCGCCCACCACCAAACGTGTCACAGAGCCATTCGGCAGCGGCAGCGCCCCGTTTCTCCTCGTCTATAGCTACCCAGCTGACGTACGGAGCCGCGGACAGACCCCCGGCCGCCAGGACAACGGGCACCCCCGCGTGCATCGCTTCCCGGACTCCTGTCGCCACAGCGGTGGTGTCCATTGGGTCTATCAGCAGCACGTCGATGCCCTCCGCCAACAGAATCCTGATATCCTCGACCTGCTTGTTTGGATCCCAGTTGGCCGAATGGGAGACGTAGCTCTCAAACTGCTCTCCGTACTTCTCCATAATGCCGAACTCAATGTGCGCGCTGAACATCACCATCCAGGCGTTGATATCGCCCCGTCCCGAGCGTCCAATCCGCCACGGGGGGCTCTTCTTGTAGCGTTGTGTATCGGTCCAACCGCTGGGCAGTGGCGTGGGGGGCGGTGGCGGACTGCGTTGGCAACCGGGCAGCAGTACAGCTATGGCGGCACCCGTGGTCGCGCGCAGGAAATGCCTGCGGCTCCACACCAGACGGTTCGCTCCCTTGCCGTGGCTGTGGCGGGTCATCGATCTACCTCTTCTGTGGTCTTGGGGCAGATTATCCTATGAACCACAACCCCTGTCAATCGCGGCAGCATGCGCCCGCACAGAAGTCAATTGACATTTGTTTCGTTCTATCCTACAATAGCCTGGCCTTGAGACCGATGCACCGTGGCATCTGGTTGTCTCAGGGCGTGGTCACATTCATCAAGGAGGGCAGATGAAGAGCTACAAGGTCGAGCAACTCAGGAACGTGAGCCTTGTTGCCCACAGTGGTGCAGGCAAGACCTCTTTAACCGAAGCAATGCTGTTCAACGCTGGCGCTATCAATCGCATGGGTAAGGTTGAGGAGGGCAATACCGTCTCTGACTATGACGCTGAGGAGATTCGGCGCCAGATTTCGGTGAACACAGCGGTTGCACCGTGGCAGTGGGACGATCACAAGGTGAACGTGCTCGATACACCTGGCTACGCCGATTTTGTTGGTGATGTCAAGGGAGCCATTCGTGTCTCTGATGCTGCAATTGTAGTGTTGTGCGCGGCCTCAGGTGTTGAGGTGGGTACAGAGTTGGTATGGCAGTATGCTGACGAGCGCGAGCTCCCGCGCCTGGCCTTTATCAACAAGATGGATCGAGACAATGCCAACTTCCAACGTACCCTCGACCAGATGCAGGCCAAGTTCAGGGTCAGCCTGCTACCGCTGCAGATCCCAATTGGCTCTCAGGCCAACTTCGAGGGCGTGGTAGATCTTTTGTCCATGCAAGCATACCTTGGCGACGAGCAACAGGCGGCCAGCATCCCCGCCGAGATGCAAGAGCAAGCGCAGGCCATGCGCATAAGGGTTGTTGAAGCGGCTGCGGAGGCCGATGACGACCTGATCATGAAATACCTCGAAGGTGGCGAGCTATCTGCCGAGGAGGTCCACCAGGGCTTGGCCGCTGCCGTAAGCTCTGGCGCAGTTGTTCCGGTGCTGTGCGGCTCTGCAATCAATAACATCGGCGTGCGTCTATTGCAGGACGCCATTGTGCGCTACCTCCCGTCACCATCGTTCACGGAGGCAACTGCTACGCAGGTTCGAGATGGCAGCGAGGAGGTGCTCAAAGCGACCCCGGCTGGTCCGCTGGCCGCTCTGGTGTTCAAGACGATGGCAGACCCGTACGTCGGCAAGCTCACATACTTCCGCGTCTATTCCAGCATGCTGCAGAGCGATTCTCGCGTGCTGAATGCCAACAAGGGGGAGGAGGAGCGCATTGGCCAGCTCTTTTTCCTGCTCGGCAAGGAGCAGGAACCAACTAAGGAAGTGATGGCCGGAGACATCGGTGCAGTTGCCAAGCTGCAAGTCACCGGCACCGGCGACACGCTCTGTGACAAAGATCACCCGCTTACCTTGCCCGGCATCACTTTCCCGCGTCCAGTTGCCTTTGCTGCGGTCGCTCCCAAGACCAAAGCTGACCTGGACAAGATGGGCTCTGCTTTGAGCCGTCTGGTGGAGGAAGACCCGACCATTGTCGTGGAGCGCGAGGTGGATACCGGCGAGACAGTGATCCAGGGTATGGGCGATTCTCATATTGATATCGCTGTCAAGCGCCTCCAGCAAAAGTTCGGCGTAGAAGTGGTGACCTCGGTGCCCAAAGTGCCGTACAAAGAGACCATCACCAAGACGGTGCAGGTCCAGGGCCGGCACAAGAAGCAGACAGGTGGTCGCGGCCAGTTCGGCGACGTATGGGTGCGCTTTGAGCCGTTACCACGCGGCGCAGGCTTTGAGTTTGTGGACGAGGTCTACGGCGGACACGTACCGCGCAACTTTATCCCCGCCGTGGAAAAAGGTCTGCGCGAGATCCTGCCCAACGGCGTGCTGGCTGGCTATCCGGCCATCGACTTTCGTGCTGCACTCTACGATGGCTCATCTCACCCCGTCGACTCTTCGGAGATAGCCTTCAAGCTGGCCGCGCATCTCGCCTTCAAGAAGGGCATGGCGGAGGCCAACCCAATCCTCCTGGAGCCTGTCATGAAGGCAACAATTACGGTTCCGGAGCAATTCATGGGCGATGTCCTGGGCGACCTGAACACGAAACGCGCGCGTGTACTGGGCATGGAGCAGCAGAGGGGCAACAGTATCATCAGCGCGGAGGTCCCGCTGGCGGAAATGCAGCGCTACGCCGCTGACCTGCGTTCCATGACGCAGGGTCGCGGCTACTTCGCCATGGAGTTTGAGCGCTACGATGAGGTCCCGACGCACATCGCGCAGGGCATTATTGAGCATGCCAAGAAAGAGGAGTAGCGCGTTTCTCCAGTTTGGCGAATCATCGTTTCTGTGCTAGAATTGCTGCCTTGTGGGGGCGTAGTGCAGCGGCCTAGCATACCTGCCTGTCAAGCAGGAGATCGCGGGTTCGAATCCCGTCGCTCCCGCCTGTTTAACCCCATATAGCTTACCGTACTGCAATACCAACGTCACAGCGTCAGGAGCCTTCCATCAACGGAGGAAGGTGCAGGAAGGGAGGTGAGACCGCAGCGCACACACCCGGTCGTTTTCCCTGATCGCGCAGGGTCGCAGCTCGTACTACATTACTGCCCATTCACGAGGAGGTGAATCAATGTTGGAAGGTAAGCGCAAGAGTTGGGCTGTCCTGACTGTCCTCGTGGTGATCGGCGCCATTGTCTTCACCTCGTGTGCGCCGGCTGCCACACCAATCCCCGAAGTCAAGGTCGAGACCAAGATCATAGAAAAGGTCGAGACTCAGGTGGTCGTTGTAACTCCCACACCCCCTCCGCCAGAGCCACTGCCAGACGTGATCAAGATCGGTGTCTATGAGCCGATGACTGGTGCGTTCGCTGCTGGTGGGGAGATGACGTACGAAGGTGTTGAGCTGGCGCATGAGTACAAGTCAGAGGTACTCGGCAAGCCTGTGGAGATTGTCCTGGTGGACAATAAGAGCGATAAGACAGAGGCAGCCACCGCCATGTCTCGCCTGATCGAGGCTGAGAAAGTTGTGGGCGTGATCGGAAGCTATGGCAGTTCCCTCTCCATGGCTGGTGGGGAGGTAGCTGAGGTGGCTGGCGTCCCGGTTGTGGGTTGTTCGCCAACCAATCCCCTGGTCACCAAAGGCAAGAGATTCTACACACGGGTCTGCTTCATTGATCCGTTCCAGGGGGCCGTGATCGCCAAGTACGCTTACGACGATCTGGGCGCCAGGAGGGTCGCCATCATTCAGGACGTGGCGCAAGACTTCTCCATCGGCGTAACCGCCTTCTTCCGCGAAAAGTGGCTCGAGTTGAGCGGGGATCCCAAGACCCTTGTTGCTCTCACCTCTTACCAGACAGGAGACACCGACTTTACCGCCCAGTTGACCTACGCCATAGGACAGAATCCTGACGCGATTGTCACCACAGGGTACTACGGCGAGGCTGCTTTGATGGCCAAACAGGCCAGAGAGCTGGGATACGATGGTCCTATCCTGGGGAGCGATGCCCTGGATGCTCCGGAGCTGGTGGAGATAGGCGGGGACGCTGTCGAAGGGGTCACCTTCAGTACGCACTATCATCCCGCAGGGGCCATCACGCCGATCTCCAGGACTTTCCTGGATGTCTATGCACAGCAGTATGGCAGGGAGGGCAACGCCTTCGCTGCTCTGGGTTGGGATGCCTACATGCTCCTGCTTGATGCCATTGAGCGAGCTGGCTCGATTGATGGCGATGCGATAGCAGATGCATTGTACGCAACGCAGAATTTCGAGGGGGTCTCAGGCTGGATCACTCTGGATGAGAACGGTGACGCTGTGAAGAGCGCCGTGATCAAGACCATCAAGAATGGGCAACCTGAGTTTCTGGCCATCGTGGAACCCTTCTAGGGCCTGCAAGTTCTGGGAGGAGAAGAGGTAGCTCTTCTCCTCCCAGTTTCATTTCACCTCTTGAGTCTGTCCCCCTGGAAAGGGTGATTGCGTGAATAGATCCATGATCGCCCGCAGGATCGCGATGCTGGAGGGCAGGGGCATGGCGGTTGAGTGGGCCCGCGAACTGGCGGAGGGCAAAGAGGGTCTCGTCAGGCTGGAGACAGCGGATCCGAACTTCGACACACCCCCACATATCGTCGAAGCAGCCCACAGGGCGCTGGAACGGGGCCACACGCACTACACCGATTTTCAGGGCTTGCCTGAGTTGAGGGAAGCCATAGCCGAGAAGCTCGAGGCAGAGGCTGGGGTCGCTTACGAACCCGCTACCGAGATCCTAGTTACCAGCGGTACTGCTGAGTCCATCTACATTGCCACCCAGAGCACCATCAATCCCGGCGACGAGGTGATCCTCACCGATCCAACCTATTTGATCTTCGAACCCAATGTCATTCTGGCAGGAGGTGTCGTCGTCAGGGTTCCCCTCATTGAGCAGGCTCGGTGGGCTTTGGATGTGCCCACGCTCAAGGCGATGGTCGGGTCGCGGACGAGGGTGATCATCATCAACTCACCCAATAATCCTACTGGCACCGTCTTTGACCGGGGCGAACTAGAGCAAGTAGCCGAGGTGGCTCAGGAGCATGATCTCATTGTAGTATTCGACATGCTCTTCGACAAGCTGGTCTTCGATGGGCAGGGGATGGAGAATATCGTCTCTATCCCTGGCATGAAAGCGCGCACTATTCTGCTAGGGGGCTTCTCCAAAGTCTACTCGATGTGTGGCTTCAGAGTGGGCTGGCTGGCGGGTGATGCAGCGCTTGTGTCCTGGCTAACCAATACACTGCATCTGTATGTGTCTATCTGTGCCAGTAGCATGGCTCAGGAAGCGGCCATCGCCGCTCTGCGCGGGCCTCAGGACTGGCTGAAAGAGTGGCTGGCGAGCTACCAGCGGCGCAGAGATGTGTTGGTGGAGATGCTGAACACCATAGAAGGCATCCGGTGTCAGCTTCCTCAAGGAGGATATTTCGCTTTCCCTGACATTTCGGGGATAGACAGCGATGCGTACCGCTTTGCCGAGCGACTGATCGACCAGGCAGGGGTGGCGGTGACTCCGGGACCGGACTATGGCCCTCGGGGCGAGGGCCATGTTCGTATGGTGTTCGGGTCGGAATCAGAGGATGCGGTGCGTGTGGCTGCAGAGAGGATGAAGAAGCATCTGACTCACCTGTAGCGGCTTCATCGGCGCGGACATAGAGGAGTGCACATGAGTCTAGATATGTTCCTGCAGCACCTGGCCAACGGTATTTCTCTGGGAGGGTTATACGCACTGATTGCCGTCGGCTACACTATGGTGTATGGCATACTGAGGCTGATCAACTTTGCCCATGGCGATATCTTCATGATGGCGGCGTACATGGCTTTTTACGGGGTCGCCCTCTTCCACCTGCCGTGGTATGTGTCATTTGCGGTGACGATTGGCCTCACTGCCATCATGGGCGTTGTCGTTGAGCGGGTTGCGTACCGTCCTCTGAGGGATGCGCCCCGGATCTCGGCGCTGATATCTGCCATCGGCGTTTCTCTCTTACTGCAAAACGTTGGCATTGTTGCTTTCGGCGGGAGGCCAAAGGCCTTCCCCCGGCCAGCATTGTTCGCTCTGGAGTGGAAATTCGGCGAGATCCGTGTGCTCAGCCTGACGCTGTTCATCATCCTGATCACCCTGCTGATCCTGGTAGGTGTGTTTTACCTTGTCTACAGGACAAAGATCGGACGGGCGATGAGGGCGGTGTCCTGGGATTTTGGAATTGCCGGCCTGATGGGCATTGACTTTAACCGGGTTGTCGCTCTGACTTTTGCGATTGGCTCCGCTTTGGCAGCGGCTGGCTCCATCATGTGGGGCATGAAATTCCCGCAACTGCTCCCTCTGATGGGAGTCGTGCCTGGGCTCAAATGCTTCATCGCAGCAGTACTGGGAGGGATTGGCAGCATCCCCGGAGCCATGCTGGGCGGATTCCTGCTGGGAGTGGGCGAAATCATGATCGTCGCGTTCTTTCCCACGCTCGCGGGCTACAAGTACGCCTTTGCTTACCTGGCTCTGATCCTGATCCTGCTTCTGAGACCCGCGGGTCTGCTGGGCAGGATCGTAGAGCAGAAAGCGTGATACGATGAGCAAGCACGCACCAAGAATGCTAACGGCAGTCAGTCTGGTGACGTTCTTTCTTTTATTGGTGTGGGCTGAAGGCAATCTGGATCCCTATTTGCGCAGGATCCTGAACCTCATTGCCATCAACGTCATCTGGGCCGTGACCTTCAACTTGATCTATGGTTATACCGGACAGTTCTCGCTGGGGCACGCGGGCTTTATCGCCATCGGGGCCTACACTGCGGCTCTCTTGACCCTGCCCCTGGCCCAGAAGGAGCAGAATTTCTTCCTGACTCCCCTCATCTCTCCCCTGAACACCATCGAGCTGCCCTTCTTGCCATCGCTGATCGGCGCCGCGCTACTGGCAGGTGTTGCTGGCATCCTGATCGGAATCCCGTCTCTCCAACTGCGCGGTGACTATATGGCTCTCGTAACCCTGGGCTTCTCAGAGGTCATTAGGGTCATCTTCATGAACCTGCAGTCTCTCACCAATGGCTCGCTGGGGTTGAAGGGCATCCCAGGGCACACCAATCTTTTATGGAGCTGGGGCTGTGCTATCCTCACGATATTCATTATCCGGAAGCTAGCGAGCAGCAGTTATGGTAGAGCCTTCAAAGCCATCCGCGAGGATGAGATCGCGGCCGAGACCACTGGGATTAGTCTCTTCAACCACAAGCTGATGGCCTTCGCCATCGCTGCCCTATTCACTGGCTTAGGTGGGGGGCTGATGGCCAATCTAATCAGCACCGTTGACCCGAATCTCTTCAGTTTTGTCCTTTCCTATCAGGTGGTGACTGTCACCGTGCTGGGCGGAGTGGGCAGTCTGACCGGCAGTGTCCTGGCTTCGGCCATATATGTAAGCCTCTTCGAGCTGCTGAGACCCATTGACCAACCCATGACTTTGGGAGGCATAACCATTCCCGGACGCCCAGGAATGCGGATGGTGATGTTCTCCATTGTGTTCTTGGTGGTGATCCTTTTCTATCGCCGCGGTCTGATGGGGACTAGCGAGTTCTCGTGGCGATGGTTGCTCTCGAAACTGGAGCGTTTGTTCGGGCGGGAGAGGCAGGAAGCATGAGCATTCTGAGCACTGATGGCTTGACGAAGCACTTCGGGGGTCTCGCCGCCGTCTCTGATTTTCATGTCGAGATCGCCAAGGGCGAGTTGGTGGGGCTCATTGGTCCCAATGGCTCGGGCAAGACCACCATATTCAATCTGATCACAGGTCTGTACAGGCCCACCTCAGGTCAGATTCGCTTCGACGGGAACAGCATCACGGGCGTAAGACCGGACCGTATCACCGCACTTGGAATTGCCAGGACTTTTCAGAACATTCGTTTGTTCTCAGAGCTCACTGTCCTGGACAACGTTCGGGTCGGCCATCATCTGCGCCTGGGTTCCTCCCCGATTAGCGCCGCTCTCGGATTGCCTGGGTACGGACATGAGGAACGGGAAATCACCGAACATTCGATGAAGCTGCTTAACATCGTGGGTCTGGATGATGTAGCCCAGGAACAGGCTGGGGGCCTGCCCTACGGGCAGCAGAGGAAGCTGGAGATTGCGCGTGCGTTGGCCACCAGGCCCAAGCTGCTGCTCCTTGATGAACCCGCGGCAGGAATGAACCCAGAAGAGGTCCGTGGGTTAATGGATTTCATCCACCATATCATGGAGCTCTTCGCGCTGACGGTGTTCCTGGTGGAGCACCACATGAGGCTCATCATGGGCCTGTGCCCCAGGATTCTGGTGCTGGATCACGGGGTCACCATTGCTCATGGTACGCCAGATGAGATTCAGAACGATCCCAAGGTCATTGAAGCCTATCTGGGAGTGGAGGAAGAAGATGCTCCAAATTGAGAACCTCCACGTTTACTACGGCGGAATTCACGCCCTCAAGGGCATCTCCCTTAATGTCACAGAGGGCAAGATTGTGACTCTCATCGGGGCCAACGGGGCAGGTAAGAGTACGACCCTGCGCACCATTGCCGGGATGGTCAAGCCGCGCGAGGGCCGGATCATCTTTGACGGCAAGGATGTTGGTGGCCTGCCGAGCTTCAGCATTGTGGCGATGGGGATTGCCATGGTGCCCGAAGGCAGGATGGTCTTCCCCGACCTGACCGTGATGGAGAATCTACTGGTGGGAGCCCATATCAGACGTGACCATGCGGGCGTACAGAGGGACTTGGACTGGATCTGCGACCTGTTCCCAATCCTCAAGGAGAGAGAATCGCAGAGTGCTGGAACCCTGTCCGGTGGGGAGCAGCAAATGCTGGCCGTTGGCAGAGCCCTGATGTCCAGGCCGAGGCTTTTGCTGATGGATGAGCCATCGCTGGGGCTCGCTCCGTTCCTGGTCCAAGAGGTCTTCAGGACGATAGGCAAGTTGCACAGTGAGGGGACGACGATCCTGCTGGTAGAGCAGAACGCTCGCGCTGCCCTCCGCATTGCCGACTATGGCTATATCATGGAGACGGGAGAAATCGTCCTCGAGGGCGATGGGAAAGATCTGTATCACAACGACGATGTGAGGAAAGCGTATCTGGGCGTTGAGTAGCAGACAGATGGAGAGGAAAGCGCCTTGACAAAGAGAGATGTGATGGCTTTCGTCGATGAGGAACTGGACGCTCTCAAGGATCAGGGGCTGTATCGCAAGCTGCCAATCCTGCAAGGGGAGCAACGAGCCAGGGCTGTCGTGGATGGCAAGGCTGTGATCAACCTGTCATCAAACAACTATCTGGGCTTCAGCTCACATCCCAAGTTGAAGGAAGCGGCCCGCAAAGCTATCGACGAGTACGGAGTCGGAGCTGGTGCGGCGCGCGAAATCGTTGGTACCATGGATATCCATGAAGAACTCGAACGCAAGATCGCCGAGTTTAAACACACGGAGGCTGCTCTTGTCTTTGCCACAGGCTGTGATGCCAACGAGGGAGTCATAGGCACCATTCTCAGCGATCAGGACGTGGTGATCAGCGATGAGCTGAACCACGCCTCGATCATCGACGGAATCCGCCTGACCAAAGCCGATCGGGAGATCTACCCACACCAAGATACGTCTGCTCTCCAAGCGGTCCTGGAGAAGGTCAAACCACAGGCTTACCGCAACATCCTGATCATTTCCGATGGTGTGTTCAGTATGGACGGTGAGATCGCTCCCTTCGATCGCATCGCTGACCTGGCAGAGGAGTATGGCGCGATCGTGATGGTGGACGAGGCCCATGCCACTGGCGTGCTTGGGGATCATGGTCGCGGCATAGCTAGCCACTTTGGCATCGAAGGGCGCCTAGATATCCAGATGGGTACTCTCTCCAAGGCTCTCGGCGCTGTTGGGGGCTATATCGCCTGTAGCCAGAAGTTCAGGGAGCTAATGGAGCACAAGGCGCGTCCCTTCCTCTTCAGCACCGCGCCGCCCCCTGCGGTGATGGCTACTTGTATGGTTGCCTTCGATCTCCTGTGTGGCGATGAGGGAGCAGAACTCATCGCCAGGCTGTGGGAGAACGCGGTCTTTTTCAGGGAGGAGCTGCGGATCTTGGGCTTTGACACGGGCAAGAGCCAGACACCGATCATACCCGTGATGGTCGGCGCTGGCGACCTGGCAATGCGCTTCTCTGCGCGACTATTCGATGAGGGGGTCATGGCTACCGGAATCGCCTTTCCGACCGTGCCGCGGGGCAAAGCCCGGCTGCGCACCATCGTCAGTGCTCAGCATGGTAGACAAGACCTCGAGGCTGCTCTGGAGGTATTCCGGCGCGTGGGGAGGGAACTGCTGCTTATTTGAGCCGCCCGGAGTGTTTCATTTAGACTGTCCAGCACAGGCCCCGTGCGCCCGAGAGAGGGATACTGCTGTCTTCGAGTCGAATCAGCTGCAACAATGAGCGTACCATTGACTGGAAGCTGGGTTGCGCAAAGCCGCGATCTATCCTCGGAGGGAGAATGAATCAACTGGAAGCCGTCGATCCAGAGGTTGCTGCGGCGCTCAAGGACGAACTAGCACGCCAAGCACTCACCATTGAGTTGGTAGCGGCGACAAACTTCACCAGCCGTGCAGTGCTGGAGGTGCAGGGCAGCGTGTTGGCCCACAAGACGCTGGAGGGATACCCCGGTAGGCGCTATCATGGTGGGCACAGGAACGTGGATGTCATCGAGAGGTTGGGCATCGAGCGCGCCAAGACGCTTTTTGGCGCGGAGTATGCCAATGTGCAGCCGCATTCCGGGGTGAGCGCCAATACAGCGGTCTATTTCGCTGTGCTGGAGCCTGGAGATGGCATGCTGGGCATGGACCTGGCCACTGGGGGCCATCTGTCCCATGGACACTCGGCTTCTTTCAGTGGACGGTTCTATCGCGCCTCATTCTATGGCGTGGATCGCGGGTCGGAGCTGATCGACTACGACGAGGTACTTGCCATTGCCTCTGCAGAGCGGCCGAAGATGATCGTATGCGGGGGCAGTGCCTATCCCAGAGCCATTGACTTTGCCAGGTTCCGCCAGATCGCAGACGAGGTGGGTGCCTATCTTCTGGCCGATGTGGCCCATTTCGCCGGGCTGATCGCTGGTGGAGCGTACCCATCACCGGTCCCATTCGCCGATTTTGTGACTTTTACTACCTACAAGACTTTTCGTGGCTCTCGGGGCGGGGTCATCCTTTGCAGGGAGGAGTTTGGCCGCAAGATCGATGCGGCGGTTTTCCCCGGCGTTCAGGGCTCAATGCACGTGCATCTGATGGCGGGCAAGGCTGTGACCTTCCGGCTGGCAATGACCGAGGAGTTCCGCGACTATGCCAGGCAAGTCGTTGCCAACGCCAGGGCACTGGCCGACGCGCTTCAGGAACGTGGCTACCGCATCGTCGCAGGGGGAACGGACAGCCACATCGTGTTGGTGGACTTGAGGTCCAAGAACGTCACCGGCAAGCAGGCGCAGGAGATCCTGGAGACCGTGGGTATCGTGACCAACATGAACAGGATCCCTTACGATCCCCTTGGTGCCAACGTGACCAGTGGCATTCGCCTCGGGAGTTCGGCAATGACTACCCGGGGATTCCGCGAGGCTGAGATGGAGGAGACAGCCGACCTGATCGACACCGTGCTCTCCGAGCCTAGTGACGAGAAGACACTGGAGCAAGTTCGGCAGAGAGTGAGAGGGCTCTGCCTGAGATTCCCCCTCTACCTAGATCCTTGGGAAATGGGAGCGGCGTCGGCGTAGCGAGGCGCGGAACTCACGATGTGGCATCGCCATGCTTCCTGCGTCGGTCTGGGCTGGCGCTCTCATGCGCCTCACCTCGCGTGGTGGAGCTTTTCACTTCTGTAGGCTTTGCCGTTGGCTCTCTCGACTGTGACGCCTGCAGGGCGCTCGATGCCCTGTGCCCTACCCGCTGGTCTCCCGAAGTGATCGGCAGCATTGTGACTCCGTTTCCGCAACAACTCCAAAGGAGCCAGTCATGAAGACGATCGGGCGGAGAGAATTCCTCAAAGGCGCGGCTGCCGTAGCAGCCACATTGACCAGTCTTCTGCTCGAAGCCTGTGGAAGGGGCGCTGAACAGCGCAGGGCGGCGCAGCAGACTCCAACTCCGATGCCGACCGTGCCATCCCGGCCAAGCCTTGCCCCGACCTTGACTGTGGGGCCTACACAGCCACCTGCTGTCGCGGACGAGCTGGCTGCCGACACTGTCCTGCTAAACGGCAGGATCATTACGGTGGATGCCCAGGATTCGATCGCTCAAGCGGTTGCAGTCAAGCAGGGCATCATCCAGGCGGTGGGCAGTAACGACCAGATCCGCGCGCTGGTGGGCCAGCACACCGAGTCCGTCGACCTCGGCGGTCAGTCGGTAACCCCCGGCCTGATCGACCCCCACAACCACATGCAGGTCTATGGCCTCACTCACAAGTGGTTCGCACCCTTTCTGCCGCCCGACGTCCGGACCCCGGACGATCTCCGCAGAAAGCTGACCGAGCTTGTGGCGCAGACGCCGGAGGGCGAGTGGATACAGGGCTACTATCTGATCATCCAGGGAGGGCTGCCCGGCCGCAAAGAGCTGGACCCCGTCTCACCCAATCACCCGGTGTGGCTGATGCAGCAGGGAGGCCACTACGGTTCCGCCAATAGCCTGGCGCTCGAGCTGGCCGGCATCGACGCCAGCACGCCCGACCCGGTCGGCGGCGTGATCGAACGCGATGCCAGCGGAGAGCCAACCGGCGTGTTCTACAACCACAGGGCAATGGACGTCCTGCGGCGGGTCGCTCCGGTGCCCACGCTAGACATGACCCGCGACTATGTCGTCACCGGCCAGCCT
>Ga0111173_1078_pt1 | contig 22357 bp, 21 predicted proteins | sample DeeMarSWOR324_28_FD_80234 | JGI IMG/M metagenome (GOLD analysis project Ga0111173, IMG submission 80234) | Anaerolineae bacterium SM23_84
ATGCCGGCGCCTGGATCACGATCTCGACCGGCCGCGGTTTCCAACTGGTCAGGCCTCTCCTGGGGAAAGTGGTCATCAACGCACCGCTCATCTGCTGCAACGGCGGTCTGATTGTTGAGCCGTCCACGCGTCGAGTGCTCCAGGTGCAGCCAACACCCCTCCCTCTGGCTCACGACCTGGCGCGGCTGGCCCAGGAAGAAGGTATCGAAATGTGGTTCTACCTGGACGACATGGAGACGATGCTGGAGAACCGGGGCGGCGCGCGGACCTTTGTGCTGCGCCGCGGTAGCGTAACGCTGCGGCATTCTTCGGATCCCATCGCGGAACTGACAGTGCCTCCGCACAAGGTGCTGATCGTCTCCCAGTCGCCGCAGGCCACCCCGGCACTGGCGGCACGGCTGGAGCGGCACGTGGGTGAGCGCGCCCGCGTTGTGACCTCAGGCCCGTACTGGGTGGAGGTGATCGTGCCCGGCGTTTCCAAGGCTGGTGCCATGGCCTGGGTGGCTAGACATCTTGGCGTGGAGCGCGACGAAACACTCGCTATCGGCGACGGGGATAACGATGTGGAGATGCTGGAGTGGACTGCGCTGAGCATCGCCATGGGCAATGCCACGCCGGCAGCCAAGGCTGCTGCTGACTGGATTGCCCCGTCAGTAGAGGAAGATGGCGCGGCCGTAGCGTTGCAGCGCTATCTCTTGTCTCGTTAGCAGCGTGTTGCTGCCCTGCCACTGAAGCTCGCACAATCTGCCCAGGGCAGGGGCCCTCCTCGCAGCCATCGAGGGAGTGAGCAGTCGCTTCCCTGAGGAGTCGCTCTGGCAGATCGTGAGCCCACGACTCGTCTCTCGATACCGCCCTGGATGGTTGGTCATGCTGGGTGACTGAAGCGTCAGCATTTGACAAGAAACGAGTCGTGTGGTATCATGTGTATACTTGTATACACTTGTATACATGCTCCGCTGTCTGGCTTCTGTGTTGGACCCACCAGCACGGAAAGAGGGGTTCATGGTAACTGAGATCATCTCAGGCATGCCCGTCTATCTGCAACTGGAGGCGACTCTCAGGGAACGCATCGGGTCCGGGGAACTTGAGGTCGGTTCCAGGTTGCCCTCAGAGAGCCAGCTCGCCTCGCAGTTCGGCGTCAGCCGCTCCACAGTCCGGAAGGCACTTGGCCGTCTGGCGACGGATGGCCTGATCACGAAATGGCCTGGCAAGGGATCGTATGTCAGCGCGGAGCGGCTCAAGATGACCCCTACCAGCTTGAGTTTCAGCCGGCAGATGATTGCGGCTGGGCATTCCGTGGGTACAAAGGTGCTGCTGCGAAGGGTGCTCCTGGCCCCTGAGCACATTGCCCGTTCGCTTGATCTCCCCCCCAACGCACAGATCATCCCCCAACGCACAGATCATCCATTTCCGTCGGCTGCGGTTGCTGGATGGAGAACCGGTTGCCATTCACGCCACTTTTCTACCCCATCCGCAGTACGCGGGGATCACGGCCGATGAACTGGAGCGGACGCAGTCACTCTCGCAGGTCATGGAGCAGGTGGCAGGTGTGAAAGTGACTCAGACTCGCGATGTCTTGTCTGTGGTCCCTGCCGGTCCGGAAGACGCGGTGTTGCTGAACGTCCCTCCCAATAGCCCTGTTGTCCAGGTGCGAGGTGTGGGCTACACAGCAGCCGGTACGCCTGCTCGCTATACAGAGGCGATATACCGCAGCGACCGATTCGAGTTCACTACACAGAACACCCTCCTGGGTGATGTAGCCCCCGACGAACTCGGCGTTACAGACGCACACGATCACCTGATCCGCAGCGGGGGAATGGAGATCGTCCACGATAAGGACTTTCGCCTGGATGACGTTGACAAGGCGATCCAGGAGATGGAGTTGTTCATCGCGGCCGGTGGAAAGACGCTGGTGGACATGGATCCCATCGGTTGTGGGCGAAACGTGCCCAAGATGCTGGAGATCGCGGAGCGCCTGAAAGGAAGAGCGCACATTATCCTGACGACTGGGTTCCAGCGGGGCGAGTTCTACGACAACAACACCGACTGGGCCGCGACCTGCACGGTAGATCAGATCGCCGAGCTGCTGATTGCCGAGATCACAAAAGGCCTGGATCGACACAGCTACAATGGACCGGTGGTGGAGCGCGTCGCAGCCAAGGCTGGCATCGTCAAAGCTGGCACCGGATATGGTGCGATCACTGACTTTGAGAAGAAGATCTTCCGGGCAGTGGCCTTGACCCAGCAAGAAACCGGCGTGCTGATCATGACTCACACTGAGCGGGGTACGATGGCCATGGAGCAGGTCCAGCTGTGGCGGGAGTACGGCGCAGACGTGGAAAAGCTGGTCCTGAGCCACACCCAGAAGAACCCCGATCCGTGGTATCACCTGCGACTCCTCGAGACGGGGGTGACGCTGTGCTACGATGGGCCAGCCAGAACCAAATACTACCCCGACAGCGTGATCAGCAATCTCATCTTCAGCGCAGTGAACGCTGGTTTCCAGAAGCAGCTCCTGCTATGCATGGATGCCGGGCGGGCTTCCTATCAGAAGGCGTACGGGGGTGGCTACGGCATCGACTATATGCTGACCGTTTTCGTGCCTCGGCTGCGCAGCGAGGGCCTTGCGGAATCAGCGATTGAGGACATGTTGATCAACAACCCGGCGCGTCTGTTCGCCATGGACAACTAGCATTGGGGTCTGGGGATGGCATGGAGGCCTGCTGCGCTCCAACGACACCCGAGATGACAGTGCTCGACGTGCAGGTCCTGGCGGCGCGACTTCACGCAGAGGGATATCACTGATCAGAGACCGTGCTGCGCGCCGTGGGCGCGTATGCGTTGGGCGACTCGGACCTGGGCGACCGGCTCTTGCGTATGAGTTCCACCCTTCACGGGGGCCTTGCGGACACGAAGGATGGCCCCTGCGGCGCGCTGGTCAGTGGCATTCTGATTATCGGTGCGTTGTACGGGCGTAGTGATGCCACACAGGATGATTCGCTCGGATGCGCCATCGCGCGCCAATGGCGGGCACGGTTCCGGAGAGAGTTTGGTACCGATGACTGTGCCACACTGCGGGATACTGTCAAGGTCGGTCCGGAGTATCCGTCCCCATGCGGTACCATCATGGTCAGGGCTGCAAGAATGCTGGCCGAGCTCTTGGACAGTGTAGCCGAATCGCATAAGGTAGGCACAGGGACAACCGGAGCCACGGGGGATCATGACCGAAGCTGGATGGACTCCGCGTGAAAGGGTGTGGGCGGCGCTTGAACACCGCGAGCCCGATCGCGTGCCGTATGACCTCGGTACGACTGGTACCACAGGGATTCACGTCGAGGCTCTGCGTCGAGTGTTGCCCTACCTGGGCTTGGAGGACATGCCGGTCCGCATCGGGAACGTGCAAAGTCAGCTCGCTGGTCTGGACGAGGAACTGAGGCAGCGGCTCGGGGTAGATACGCAGGCGGTGCCACGCAGTGCAGGCGACTCAACACCTGAGGTGTGGCGTGAAGGTGACTATCTGCACATTCGAGACAAGTGGGGCATTCTGTGGACCATGCCGGCTGACAGCAAGGGGTCGCAGTACGCGCCGGTGTCGTCCCCCTTGGCCGGGCTGACTGATGAGTCTGAGTTAGAGTCCTATCCTTGGCCGGATGTTGCTTCGCCGAGGCGCATCGACGCCATGGCTGCCGAAGCGAAACGGCTGAATGAGGACACGGACCGCGCCCTGGCAGTCGGTTCGTGCGGGCTGGGCATGTTCCAGATGAGCTGTCTGATGCGAGGCTACGAGAGCTTTCTGTTGGATCTGGCTCTGAACCCTTCCCTGGCAGAGGCACTTGTTGAGCGCATCCTGGAGCTGAAGATCACCTACTGGAACGCGCTACTGCCCAAGCTCGATGGGCAGGTGTTGGTGGTGCGAGAGGGCGATGACTATGGCTACCAGACGGGGATGCAGATCTCGCCGGCAATGTTTCGCAGGTATTTCAAACCACGCTTGAGACGCCTGTTTGATTTCGTAAAGCGCAAAGCTGGCAGCAGGGTGCATATCTACTTCCATTCGTGTGGCGCGATCCGTCCGATCATTGGAGATCTGATCGAAGTTGGTGTAGAAGCTCTGAATCCGATACAGGTCAGTGCGGTGGACATGGATACTCGGGAGCTGAAGGCTGAGTTCGGTGCTGATCTGGCCTTTTGGGGTGGTGGGGTCGATACGCAGCGGGTGCTGCCCACAGGGACGCCGCAAGAGGTGAAGGAAGAGGTGCGTCGTCGCATCGAGGATCTGGCCCCAGGCGGCGGTTTTGTTTTCGCCGCGGTGCAGAACATCCAGAGTGATGTCCCTCCCGAGAACCTGATGGCGATGTGGGAGGCACTGGACGAGCACGGGCGCTACTGAGCCAGGGCGACAGGTGGCTCGAGTTGGGCCGTCCCCGCGTAGGCCAGATAGTGCCTGGGCAGACCGGTCTCTAACGGGCGAAGAAAGGGGGTGGTCATACCGAGTACTGTGAAATGGGTTTCGTGGCGGGAGGGACGATGGGTTTTGCGTGTCGTCCCATGAGGAATGGGCAGGTATTCTTAGCAAGAACGGAGGAAAGAATCATGTTATTGCAGATTTGGGACGTATTCTTCAACCAGTTCCTGACCAAGCCACAGCTGCTGCTCGGCGTGGTAGTGGCAATTGGCTATATCCTGCTCAAACGACCTTGGGTGCGGGTTCTGACCGGTGCCGTGAAAACAGCGGTCGGTGTCATGATCCTGTCGGTGGGAGCTGGACAGCTGGTTGGCACTTTCCGCCCGATCATCTTCGCCGTCTCGGAGCGCTTTGGCATCCAGGGCGCGATCATTGACCCCTATGCCGGCCTGCCTGCAGTGTTGGACGCGCTGGGCGAGAACTCAGGTTGGGTGGGCTACACGATCATGGTCGCGTTCGCCCTCAACATCGTCCTGGTGCTGCTCAAGAGGTGGACCAGGTTCCGCGCAGTGTTCCTGACCGGGCACATCATGTTCATCCAGTCAGCCTTTGTGACCTGGCTGGTTCACTACAGCCTTGACACCAGTCTTGGGGCTACGGTGCTAATCGCCGGCATCCTGACTGGGCTCTACTGGACCATCGGTTCGCACCTCTTGATTGAGCCGACGGACAAGGTGACCGGTGGAGCCGGGTTCACGCTTGGCCACCAGCAGATGTTCATGGACTGGATTGCGACCAAGATTGCGCCCAGGATTGGTGACCCGGAGGACAGCACGGAGACCTTGAAGCTGCCTGAGTGGCTCAGCTTTGTGCAGGACAACATCGTGTCGGTGGCAGTGCTTATGACCATCTTCATGGGCGTCCTGATGCTCGCCCTTGGCCCCGCCAAGGTGCAGGAGATGGCGGGTACGACCCATTGGCTCGTGCACATCCTGCTGACCGGGTTGTCTTTCGCCGTGAACGTCACGATCATCCTCACCGGTGTGCGCATCTTCGTGGCTGAGCTGGCAATTTCCTTCAAAGGTGTCTCCGATCGCCTGCTGCCTGGCGCAGTAGTCGGCGTGGACTGCCCGGCTGTGTTCCCGTACGCTCCCACGGCGTTGATCTTGGGCTTCCTGGTGACGACGGTTGCTCAGTTGATCGCCGTCGGCATCCTGCTGGCTATTGGCGCGCCCTATCTGGTGATTCCAGGCTTTGTGCCCCTGTTCTTCGACGGTGGGCCTGTAGCCATCTACGCCAATGCTTACGGTGGATGGAAAGCGTCGGTTGTCTGCTGCTTCATCCTCGGCCTAGTTCAGGTCTTTGGCTCTGCCTGGGCCCTGAGCGTGGCTGGAGTAGTAGGCGGGTGGATGGGCAACTTTGACTGGGCAACCTTCTGGCCAGCGGTGACGACGATCCTGCAACTGATCGGCGGTGCCCTTGGCGTGGGCCCTATGGGATAGCCTCCGCCAGACAACTGTCTTGAATCGTACTCCCAGAGCAGCGCTCTGGGAGTATGATTCTTGTATGGCGGCGGATCGCAGAGCCGCCTGCCGGCAAGAGGACATCGCACGGATCGGTGTCGACAACCCCCTGCTAATGGGCACTTCTTGCGGAGTGCCTGCCAGCGACGCATGATGGGAGCGCTTCTTTGAGCAGTCGCCCACTGCTGCCAAGACGGTTCATACGAGGATTTCCTGCAGGTCAAGAACCCTACCGAGTCAACAATGACCTCTATGAGCGCTATGATCAGCGCAACAACTTGACCGTTGGTCGTCCAAACTGGGATGCGAAACTGCAAAACTTCACCAGTGAGGCTCGCCGTACCGCCGTCCGCCTGAAGTGGATCCGATCAGGACAATCTGGCTACGGCCTGCAAGACTACAGTCTGTATCAGGCAGCGGGCGTTGCCAACAAGAACCTGGGAACGGATGAGAATCATGCCAACCGAGGACTCACCTCCTGGACTCGCCTGCGGGCCAGGGTGGCGGACGTGGCTGAGGTTGGACGCTGGGAGGGCTCTCCCTCCGAGGCTACCACTCTGGTGAAAAGGGTTGCACGGTTCTTTGGAGCCGATCTGGTAGGAATCGCATCGCTGGATAGGCGCTGGATCTACTCGCACGCCTTTTGGCCGGATGGCTCGCACAAAGAGATCGTCTTCGATGATGTGGATGTACCGCTGGAAGAGGCTGAGCGGATGGTCATCCCGGAGAAGATGCAATGGGTGATGGTCTTGGCAGCGAGGATGGACTGGCAGACCGTGCAGTATTGTCCTGCGCCGACCGGGTGCTCTGAGGTGCAGTCGACCTACAGCCAGATGGCTGTGCTCGTTGCTGGAGTGGCCGAGTTTCTACGCGGCATTGGCTACCAGGCGATTCCCTCGCTGAACGGGGTCGGGCTGAACATCCCCATGGCCATCGACGCCGGGTTGGGCGAGCAAGGACGCCACGGCAAACTCATCACAGCTGAGTTTGGGCCTTCTGTACGGCTTTGCAAGGTGATCACTGATCTGCCGCTGGTGGCCGATCGTCCCATTCAGTTTGGTGTCACCAGATTCTGCGAGGTGTGTCGGAAATGCGCTGACGCGTGCCCGGCCGGGGCTATCCCTAGCGGCGAGCGCACCTGGTTAGGTGCGAGCCTGTCTGACAATCGAGGCGTGTATACCTGGCATCTGAACAATGAGGCCTGTCGGAAGTACTTTGTGCTGGGCAATGCCGACCCCTGCGCGATCTGCATACGCGTATGTCCCTTCAGCAAAAGCTCCAGGCGCGTGCACGACCTGACACGCTTGTTTATTTCTCGAGCGCCGGTGCTAGATCCGGTGTGGGTGAAATTAGATGATCTGCTGGGCTACGGCAGACAGAGAGACGCGGCTCAGTTCTGGACCGCGGAAGAAGGAAGCCTTGGGTGAAAGAGCGGATCTTGTTCTACCGACCTGATTGCTGCACAGGGTGTCTGCTGTGCGAAATGGCCTGTTCTCTGTGCCTGAGCGGGTCCTGTCAGCAAAGTGCTTCGCTGATCTGGGTGCTCACTCACCCGCGGCTGGGCACTTCCATACCTGTGGTCAGGGAGCGTTGCCTGTTCACCAATTGTGACGAGCGCTGCACTGAGGCCTGTAGCATCGGGGTCATCCGGTTCGCGCCCGAAGAGGATTGGCCGGGACTCTTGGCTGACGACGCTTGGTCTCCCGTGGCAGTGTTGCCCGATGCGGACGGGGGGTAGAGCGATGCTTTGCGGATATGCAGGCAGGCTTGGCGTGGTCGACCTGAGCAAAGGCGAGGTGACGACCGAGCCACTTGATGAGGAACTGCGCCGTGACTACCTGGGAGGGCGAGGTTTCGTCGCCCGGCTTGTGTACGACCTAATCCCCCAGGACGCGGATCCTTTGGGCCCTGAAAACGTGCTGGTCTTTGCTGTGGGGCCTTTGAACGGCACCGTGGCACCAAGCTCAGCGAGGTTCAGCATGGGAGGCAAATCCCCGCTAACCGGCATCACGGGTGGCGGCAACGCTGGAGGTTTCTGGGGGCCGCATCTCAAGTGGGCTGGCTTTGACGGGCTCATCATCCGCGGCCGCGCGGCGCAGCCAGTATACTTGTTGATCGCAGGCGGGGAGATACGAATCGTCCCCGCGACCCATCTGTGGGGCATGGACACCAGGCAGGCAGCGCAGCAGATTCGCGAGGACTGTGAGGACCCTTGGCTGAGGGTTGCGTCCATTGGGTTGGCAGGCGAACGGTGTGTGCTGCTAGCCAACGTAAGCGTGGACAGGTATCGGGCGGCGGGGCGTGGCGGGCTCGGGGCGGTGATGGGCAGCAAGAACTTGAAAGCCGTTGCCGTGCGTGGTACTGGCGCAGTGAACGTCCATGACCCACAGATGCTGTGGACGCTGTCGCAGGATATCACGAAGCGTGTCACAGGAGAGCGCTATTTTCAGTCAAGGATGAAGTACGGCGCCTATGGCGGTTTCCGCCGCCAAGCAGACCACGGTGCGGTCATGGTGCGCAATGCCCAAGCTGGGGTCTTCGACGGAGTGGATTGCGTTGATGGCCAAGCCTTCAACCGGCGCGCGCTGCTCCGTATGCGGGCCTGCTTTGGATGCCCCACGCCGTGCTGGTCGACCTTTGCCCTGCTTGATGGCCAATACGCGGGCCTTTATGGAGAGGAGTTGACGACGACCAGCCTCAAGGAGCTGGGGGCACGGTGCGGGCTGGCAGACCTGGACGCCATCCTGGCTGCACATGTTCTCCTCGACCGCCACGGATTGGACGCCATCTCGGCTCCGGCCGCCATCGCCTTTGCGATGGAGTGCTATCAGAGGGGGATCATTACCGCTGCGGACACAGGCGGGCTGGAACTGGAGTGGGGCCGCGGTGATGTCGTCCTGGAGTTGATCGAGCAGATGGCGCGCAATCAAGGTCTTGGTGGTCAACTTGGGCAGGGGGTCCTCCGTTGTTCTCAGCGCTGGGGAAGTGGTGCAGAGCATTACGCCTTTCACGTCAAGGGACTCGAAGTTGTCGGCACGGATCCGCGTGGCTACCCGGCCTGGGGCCTAGGTTATGCGACCTCCAGCAGAGGGGCCTGCCACATGCGCGCATATTCGGTCTTTGAATATGGTGGTATGACTGATGAGGAGATGCTGCGCCTTGCAGGCACTGAGGCGATCGCAGAACGCCTGGGCTGGCAGGGTAAGGGCAAAGCCGTTGCCCATCTGGAGGACATGCGCTGTGTAGGCGACTCCCTGGAACTGTGTCACTTCCTGACCCGCGCCACGTTTGGCTTTCCGGAGGAACAGGTGGGCTTGATCGCCGCAGCCACGGGGCGCGAATACAGTCCGCAGCAGCTGCAACGTGTGGGAGAGCGCATCTACAATCTGGAGCACCTATTCAATCTGCGGGAGGGGTCAACGCCCGACGACGATACCCTGCCGGCGCGCTTCCTCACCGAGCCTCTTGCCGAGGGCCTTTCCAAGGACCATGTCTGTCCCTTGGAGCCGATGCTGGAAGAGTACTATGAAGCCCGGAGCTGGGACCGTGAAACCGGTCATCCGTCAGCGGCCAAGCTCGGAGAGCTTGGCTTGGGGGCAACTTAATCGATTGACACAACCTGGTATGTATGATATGATACGCACCGATGTGGGCGTTCTCGGCCTCGGCGGCCTCAGGCCATCGGCAGGAAGCTGGCTGGGGCATGGATAGCGATGCCACTGGGCGGTAAGTAGGAGGGAATGGATGAGACGATTGAAGATCATTGCCGTGTGCGGGCATGGGCAGGGCAGCAGTCTGGTCATGCGGATGCAGCTTGAGAACGTGATCGCGGACATGGGCATCGATGCTATGATGGAGTGCACCTGTGTGGCTGAGGCAACGGGCATGGTTCGCTTCGCTGATGTCATTGTCACAACGGACTCGCTGGCCAAGATCGTAGACATCCCTGAGGGCATTCCACTTGTAACCGTACGCAACCTGATCGATGCGGACGAGGTGGCCACGAAGCTGAAGGCTGTAGTCGAGGAGCACTATCCTGAAGCCATCTCGCGATAGTCCTGGTCCTGGCGAGAGGCGCGCGGAGCACAGAATCTCATATGGCATGTGAGTGGGGCAAGCCTGGGGTGTCCTGTTTGGGCCCTGCCGCCTGAGGGAACCCAGGCTGCTCGACGTATAGGGATGTGTCGGCTGATTTGCTGCGGGACAACCTAGGAAGCGGACAGCATGGATTGGCTTGAGAGTGTGTTTGGCACTGAGAAGGTGGTGATCGCTTCGCTCTACCTGCCACCGCTGCCGGGAAGCCCTGACTATTCGCCCGGCACGCCGCCGAGGGGCCTGATCTCGGCAGCCCGCCGGGAGGTCGAAAACCTGGTGGCTGGGGGAATGGATGCGATCGTGTTTGGCAACCAGCAGGACAGGCCTTGGAAGGTTGGGGTAGGACCTGAGACCGTCGCGATGATGACGCGGATTATCCACGAGGCGGTCCAAGGGTTCTCAATCCCCTTTGGGATCACCGTTTTCTGGGATGATCTGGCGGCGATCGCGGTGGCCAAAGCGACGGGAGCGAGCTTCGTCCGCGGCGTGTTTAGAGGCACTTACGTCGGCGAGATGGGTTTGCTTACCATGAACGCAGCCGACGCCCTGCGATTCAGATCGGCCATAGACGGCACGGCCATCAAGTTGATGTTCTTCCTGAGGCCCATTCTTTGCGAGCTTGTGACACCGCGGAGCCTCCGGGCACAGGTCAAGGATGCTCTGTGGGGATCAAAACCGGACGCGTTTACACTGGGAGGGCCCATCCCCGGGCAGGCGCCGGCCTTTGATGAGCTGAGAACGGTCAAGGAGCTAGCCAAGGATGTCCCGGTCTTTATGAACAACGGCGGCAGCGCGCAGAACCTGGCTCAGGTGTTTGAGAACGCCGATGGCCTGGTAATCGGTACACATCTGCGAGAGGACAATGTCTCGTGGAAGCCCTTTGACCGGCGCAAAGTAGCGGAGTTCATGCGGCTCGCTGAACAATACAGATAGGTGTGGTGCAGATTGCAGACGCTAAGGGATTTGCTTACAGAGGAGACGATTCTCTTGCAGGCCACGGCGCCCGACTGGCGTCAGGCCATCCGGCTGGGCGGCAACTTGCTGGTGGGAGTTGGCGCGGTGACGCCGGGCTACGTTGACGCCATGATTCGTTTCACCGAAGAATTCGGACCCTACATCGTGATTGCGCCTGGATTGGCCCTGCCTCATGCGCGGCCGGAAGAGGGTGTCCTCAAGTTGGGCTTTAGCTTGGTCACCCTGAAGACGCCCGTGGAATTCGGCATCGAGTACAACGACCCGGTAGACGTACTGTTCAGCATGGGAGCTCCAGACAAAGAAGCGCACGTTGAAGCGCTGCGGCAAGTTGCCACCCTCTGTGCCAACGCAGATCATTTCCGTGCCATCCGAGAGGCTGAGCAGGTGGGGGAGATCCTGAGCTTGCTCGATCACTTTGAAACGGCCTGACGCCTGGCCTCGCACCCAGCTGAGTGGGCCGTCTGACCCAGGGAGATCTCATCCGCTTTGAGCAAGGTCCACATCAGTGCCTCGATTCTGGCTGCCGATTGGGGCAATCTGGGCATGGCGGTGCGCAAAGCCGAAGCGGGCGGCGCGGATTCCGTCCATGTTGATATCATGGACGGCCACTATGTGCACAACCTGACCTTCGGCATCAAGACCCTGCCATGTTTGAAGCCTCATACGAGCCTGCCACTCATCGCGCACCTGGAAATCAGGAACCCCGATCACTTTATCGATGATTTCGCTCGGGCAGGCAGTGACATGATCGTTGTGCAAGAGGATACGTGCCCGAACCTGGCCTCCACAGTGCAGAGGATACGCTCGCTTGGCGTACAGGTAGGGGTAGCTCTGAACCCCGATCGACCTCTGACTGCGGTAGCTGATCTTGCGCATCAAATGGACTTGCTGCTAATCATGTCAGTCCATCCAGGGTTTGGCGGGCAAGCATTTCTCGCCAAGGTGCTGCCAAAGGTGCAAGCAGCACGCCAGCTCGTGGACAGGCTTGACCGTGGCCCGGCAGTTGGGCTCGACGGCGGCATCAACAGCGGCACCGTGCAGGCATGCGTTCGCGCCGGCGCGGACTTTTTGGCAATTGGATCAGCCGTCTTTCACAAAGGAAGGATCCAAGACAACATCATGGAACTGCGCTCCCTGATCAATGCGGCTGAATAGGTCTCGCGGCCTGCTCTCTTCAGATCAACTGACGCTCTTACCCGCCTAGAATGGCTGTCAGGGGAGTCAACAAAGGCGGACGACTGATACTGTTCGACCTGGACGGTACTTTGGTCGATGTGTTTGAGTGCCACATCGCTGGCACCCGCGCAGCACTTAGGACGGTTTACGGAATCGACGGGCTTGCTGTGAGTCCGACGTTCACGTCCGATGACAAGCGTCATTCGCATGGCCGGTCAGTTGAGTGGGCTGAGTCCAGAGGTGATCGAGCAGCGTCTCACGGAGGCTCTGAGAGTGAAGACGGAGACCACCATCGCTGCTCTGGGCACGGACCTGCGCTCGGCGATACTGCCAGGTGCGGTGTACTTGCTGGATGCACTGGAGCAGAGAGGCCATGGGCTCGCGCTTGTAACAGGCACGGTCCAGAAGGCTGCCCGGATTATCCTGCGACGGACCCACTTGGATCGTTATTTCCCTGTCTGTGCCTTCGGAGATGAAGCGGAGCAGCGTCTCGATCTGGTGCAGCTTGTGCTTGATCGCGCTGCCAAGACCTACGATCTCAGGCCTGGGACTACAGAGCTGGTCGTTGTCGGCGATGCCCCGGTCGATATTCAGGTGGGGCAAGAGATCGGTGCCAGGACAGTTGCCGTTGCCACCGGAATGCACGAGCTTGACGACCTGGCGAAGTACTGCCCGGATGTTCTGTTGCCAGACCTGCGGGACTGGCCGACAGCCCTGCACGCGATTGAGGAGTGACTGTCTTGACATCAGCACGTTGCCGGGGGCTTCGGGCTGCCCGCCCACCTGCCTGCTAGGTCTCTTCCGTCTCGCGGCCTCTCCGCGAGCGGGCGCCCCATTCCGCACCCCGCGCTATCAAGATCAGGTTTGTCACATCTCTGTACTTCCTTGTAGCTGCCCTTATCCTCTGCGCTCAGCTTCTCTTGCCAAACAGACTGACTTGACCGTGCCGAATCCTGCGCTATACTTGGCCCACCCAACAAGGGCTGAAACCTACTGTGGCTGATTGGCGTATATGAGATCACATCAAGGAAAGGGCGGGCAAGAAGATGAGACGACGTCAAGGGTGTCTAGAAGGGTTTTTCGAGCTATTCATGCTCAACACGATCTTCGACTGGCTGCAGAAGACATTTGGTTTTGGGCGCGGTCCGTCCTGCATCGGCTGCGGCTGCGGGTTCCTATTGTTGATTATCTTCATCATACTCGCCTGCAACATCATCTTCGCTACAGACTGGTTCCGTCTGACACACCTGCTCGTGCAAGTCTTTGTCTAGTCGCCGGCAACCACGGCGACGTGTGCGGAGCTTCGGCAAGTGATCTGTCCGTACCAATCTGGGTCAGTAGCTTCCGCATAGTGAAGTGAGCAGGCGATGAGGCTCTTCGAGCTGCTGAGTGCATTGCCTCGTCGGACGGTGCGGCCTTCTCCAGCTGCGCTGCCGGACCTGAAGATCACCGGTATCGTCTGCGACTCTCGCCAGGTGCAGTCGGGCCAGCTTTTCGTGGCCATCCCAGGTGTCCAGGTCGATGGCCATTCTTTTATCCTCGATGCGGTGCGGCGGGGGGCGGCCGCTGTAATCGGTCAGCGTCCTGATCTGGAGGTCTTCCCCAAAGGTCTGCCTGTGCCCTACGTCCGTGTGTCTGACTCGCGCGAGGCATGGGCCTGGCTATCGGCGGCCTGGTACGGACATCCCGCTCGCAAGCTGTGCGTGATCGGAGTCACCGGCACCGACGGCAAGACCACGACGGTACGGCTGATCGGGGAGATTCTGCGAGCGGCCGGCTACCGAGTCGGATGGATCAGTACGGTGAGCGCATTCATCGGAGGCGAAGAGATCGACACCGGTCTGCATACGACGACCCCTGATGCCCTGGACGTGCAGCACTATCTGGCTCGCATGGTCGGCCAGGGCTGCGAGTATGCGGTCATAGAAGCAACCTCACACGGTCTGGCCCAGCACCGGGTCACCGGCTGCGAGTTCGACGTGGCGGTCATCACCAACATCACACACGAGCATCTGGACTACCATGGCACCTATGAGCAATATCTCGGTGTCAAGGCTCGCCTGTTCAGCAGCCTGGAGACCTCCTACCGCAAGCGGGGAATCGAGAAGGTCTCTGTGCTCAATGCCGACGATTCTTCCTACGACCCACTGGAGGGTTTTGCAGCTGACCGCTGCTATTCCTATGGCATAGAAGACCCAAGCGATGTGGAAGCCGCCGGTATCGAGTTTACGCCCTCCGGAACGACCTTCTGGGCAGTGACGCCAAGCGGGGCGTTTGGTGTGGATACACCACTTGTTGGTCGCTTCAACGTCTACAACATCCTGGCGGCCATCACCGTGGGGGTGGTCCAAGGGGTTGACTTTGAAGCCATGCAGCGGGGCATCTCGACCGTGCGGGGTGTGGTCGGGCGCATGGAGCGCATCGACCTGGGCCAGGACTTTACGGCAATCATCGACTTTGCGCATACGCCGAATGCGCTGCAGCGGGCCTTGGAGACCGTGCGCATGATGACGCAAGGTAAGGTCACGGTTGTGTTTGGCTGTGCTGGAGAGCGTGACCGCGAAAAGCGTCCCCTGATGGGAGCAATAGCCGGTCGACTGGCTGACCGCATCGTCATCACGGCTGAGGACCCGCGCACGGAGGACGTTAGCGATATCATCGACCAGATCGGAGTTGGCTGCGAGCAGGCCGGGCGGCGCGAGGGTGTGGACCTTTGGAAGGTCCCGGATCGAGCGGAGGCGATCGCCACTGCCATTCGCATGGCCAAGTCGGGCGATCTTGTGATCGTCACCGGCAAGGGCCACGAGCGCTCGATGTGCTATGGCACCACAGAGCACCCGTGGAGCGACCACGAAGCCGTTGAAACGGCTTTGCGCACACGATTGGAGGCTGGGGTTTAGTCTGCGGCCTGGATGGCGCCGCTCTCCTGTGCGGTCACAAAGGGGCTGCCTCGTAGTTTCGTGTGCCCAAGGCAGGCTTTCCGCTCACCCTTCATCCCACAGCCTGGCTTCGAGAACCTGATCCTCTCGAAAGTCCTCCACTTGCAGATAGTAGCGAACGGTGTCCAGGATCACCGAGAGCGGAACCAGTCCCACAATCTCGCTGCCCACGACTGGCACCCCGTACCGTGCTGCCTCCAGTCGCACCAGCTCTAGCACGCGGTAGAGCGGCGTGGCAAAAGGGTCCACGACGTTCATTGTGACCTGTGCCAGGTTTCGTTCCTCCAGCATCACGCCCAGCGCCTTGATGTTGTGCAGCCCGCCCGTTTTGGCCCTCACGGCACGTGCGATAGCCTTGGCGATGCTGACATCGGGAGTGCCCAAGTTGACGTTGTAGGCTACGAGGTAGATACGTGCACCAACCGCCGTCGCGCCAGCGGTGGGGTGCGGATGACTGGGGCCAAAGTCCGGTTGCCATGCCGGATCGGCGAGCTTCTGGGGCAGGCCTTCGTACTCGCCTCGGCGAACGTCTGCCAGGTTCCGTCGCTCAGGGCGCGTGGCGGCTTCCTCGTACAGGTAGACCGGGATCTCCAGCTTCTCGCCGAGCTGCTGGCCCAGCCATCGTGCCATAGCGATCGCGTCTTCCATGCTGGCTTCGCCGAGGGGCACGAATGGGATCACATCCACAGCTCCCATGCGCGGATGGGCACCTCGATGCTGGTTCATGTCGATCAGCTCAACGGCCTTGGCACTCACTTGCAGGGCCGCTTCCCCCACTGCCTGCGGCGAGCCCACAAAGGTGGTCACCGTGCGATTGTGGTCTTTGTCAGAGTTGAGATCCAACACCCGTACGTCGCGTGCTGCGCGGACAACAGCGTTGATGACATCGGCATCTCGGCCCTCGCTGAAGTTCAGGGCACATTCCAGGAGCCTGGCCATCTTCCTCCTTAAGTCCTTGGTGTGAAGCGATCTGCCTGCTGGATCGCGCCTCGGAAGAGCTTCACTTGCTTTCCCGGGCCGCCAGCAGCACATCAGTGAGCACAAAGAGGGTTACCATGAGGAACGCGTTAGCCCAATTGAGGGCGCCGATCATGCGCAGCCACGCACACAACGTCAGGAACAGCGCCGCCAGAGCGCCCTGACGTCCTGCACGGGCGAGAACACCGTCCCTTCGTTCGAGCAGCGAATGGGCCGCATATACGAGGGGTACAAAGGTTGTCACAAGGGTTGGCCACAGAATAGCCAATGCTATCCAGCGGTTCCACGCCTGCGGGGGGTTGTGGTAGGTGAAGGAGCCCAGGCCAACCCAGCCCAGCGCAGCCAGAACGATGCACAGGGCAAGGATGCTCCGCGTGGTCATGTGCTGCTCCTGATCAGGCCTGGGAGTCGCGCAGTGCCTGCAACAGATAGGTCAGCGCTTCGTCGTACAGAGATCTGTTCTCGGCGTGCAAACGGCCAAAGAACGCGTTCCTCTTTCCCGCTGAAACCATAAAGGCCAGCGCTCCAAGATAGGTGTGCCAGCGGGTGTACGAGCCTTTGAGAACCCCCCACGGGTCGAAGAGAAGCAGTGGATGTTCCTCACTGGCGATGACAAAGTGGGCAGGCAAGTCAAAATGGGTCGCCTGGATGAGGATGGCGATCATCTCGTCGTCATCGCCGCCCGGGAATCGCTGGCGGTCGTGGCCAACATAGGAGGCTGGGCTGAAACCGATGTCCTGCAGGATGCGCGTGTAGCATTGCACGCCCCAGCGCCGCACATGGTGCACGCAACCCCTTTGGCCAATCTCCACTTCCGGGCAGGCATTCGCGTACCCCAGAGGCAGCTGTATCACCGCCTGGCGGCTGCAGAGTGCACCCTGTGCGTCCACGTTCCAGTAGTGAACACCCCAGTCTTCGGTGGGGTAAAGTCCAGGTAGATTGTTGATGGGTTGACCATCGTCCTCAGCGGCACTGGGACGCATGGTGTTTCCCCAGGCTCTAGGCATCCGAACCTCCGACTGGTGCTCTGGTGGCTTGCCAGGAAGAGCGAAGTACAGGCGCTTGTAGTATAGAGGCTGGGCGAAATCTTGTCAATGTTGGGGCGCGGTTGCTCATATGGTATAATGCGATCACGAGGTAACCGTGTCCATTGTAGTAGCTGAAGATCTAGCCAAATCCTACGGGGCGCAGGACGTTTTCTCTGACGTCTCCTTCCAGATCGGCCATGGCGATAAGATTGCCCTGGTGGGCGCCAATGGCGTGGGCAAGACCACGTTGCTGCGCATCATCGCTGGTCTCGAGGTCCCTACGTCTGGGCGCTGGAGCATGGCCAAGACGATCCGCACTGGCTACTTGAGCCAATTGGCAGACCTGCAGGCGGGAGGCACGCTGTACCAGGAGATGGTTGACGTCTTTGCTGAGCTGCGCGCCCAGCAGGCGCAGCTGCATCGACTGGAGCACGAGATGGCGGATCCTCAGCGCCGTGGCAAGGCCATGGAGCGTTACGGAGAGTTGCTGCAGCGTTTCGAGTTGGCTGGAGGATATGAGTATGAGCAGCAGATCAGGCATGTGCTCACCGGCCTCGGCTTTGTCGAGGCTGACTTTGACAAGCCACTGGCCTTGCTAAGCGGAGGGCAGAGGACACGCGCGCAGCTGGCGCGACTCCTGTTGGCAGGCCCCCACCTGCTGCTCTTGGACGAGCCAACCAATCACCTGGATCTGCAAGCCACCGAATGGCTGGAGGAGTACCTTGCACAGTGGAACGGCAGCCTGATGGTGGTGGCTCACGACCGTTACTTTCTGGACAAGGTGGCGAATCGGGTGTGGGAGATGAGCTTTGGCTCGCTGGAGCAGTACAGAGGCAACTACAGCCAATACGTTGCGGTTCGCACTCAACGGCGGGCCGAGCGGCAGGACGAATACGAGGCCCAGCAAGAGCACATCGCTCGTACCGAGGAGTTCGTCCGGCGCTACAAGGCCGGTCAGCGTTCACGTGAAGCCAAGGGACGACAGAAACGCCTGCAGCGCCTCGAACGCGTGGAGCGCCCGCAGCAGCAGAGAGCGCTAAAGTTCAAGCTGGCCAGCAAAGTGCGCGGCGGCAACAACGTTCTGGTTACCCGTGGGCTGCAGGTCGGCTATGGTCGGCCACTGATCGATTGCCCTGATCTGTTGCTCCTTCGCTGTCAGCGCGCGGCGTTGTTGGGCCCTAACGGGTGCGGTAAGACAACCCTACTGAAGACCATTATGGGACAGGTGCTGCCACTTGCTGGAGAGGTCAGAATCGGGACCAATGTCCAGCCGGCCTACTTTGCCCAGGGGCATGAGCATCTACACGAAGAGAACACGGTTCTGGAGGAGATTCTAGAGGTCAAGAATCTCCCACTGCAACAAGCCCGTGGCTTCCTGGGCCGCTTCCTGTTCTCAGGTGATGCAGTGTTCAAGCCGATCACCGATCTCAGCGGTGGCGAGCGAGGGCGCGTTGCCCTGGCTGTGCTTGCCTTGCAGGGTGCCAACTTTTTGCTGCTCGATGAGCCAACGAATCACCTGGATATTCACTCGCAGGAGCTTCTGGAGCAGGTCTTGCAGGACTTTGACGGGACGATCCTATTTGTCTCACATGACCGCTACTTTATTGATGCCCTGGCAACTCAGATCTGGGCGGTTGATGATACCCAGTTGCGGGTGTACACTGGGAACTACTCAGCGTATATGGAGCAGCTGCGGGAGGAGAGGGCAAGAGCAGAAATCGAAGCGCCTGCGGATGATCAGAAGCGCAGCAAACAACGGGCGCAGCGGGAGCAGCAGGCGACACCGAAGACGAGGAACCAGGAGGCCGAACGAGCGGAGCTGGAGGACGAAATCCAGCAGCTTGAGACGCGGCTGGGGCTGCTTGGCCGTGAGCTGGAGCTGGCCAGCCGGGCGCAACAGGTCGATCGTGTGTACGACCTGGGCCGCGAGTATGCAGATGTGCAAGATCAGCTACAGCGCCGGCTTGAGGAATGGGCAGGGGTTGTGCAGACGTGAGTGGTGAGCCCCCACGGGCTGGCTGGGTGGGCCCAGTGGACCACGAGGCGCAAGACACAGAACACCGTGGGTTGTTTGTCATCGGGCTGACTGGGAACATTGCTACAGGGAAGAGTGTGGTCGCGGCGATGCTGGCCGGACTGGGTGCAGAGGTGATTGACGCCGATGCACTGGCCCATGAGGTGATGAAAGCCGGGACTGTGACCTGGCAGCGGGTGGTGGACGAATTCGGGTCGGACATCTTGCACCAGGATGGGGAGATTGACCGAGAACGGCTGGGGGCACAGGTCTTTGCGGATCCCGAAGCGCTTGAGCGTCTGGAAGCTATCGTGCACCCGGCCGTGATTGCGGAAGCGGAGCGGTTGCTGCTGGCTAGGAAGGATGGGTCGGCGTCACCTGACCTGGGGGTGAAGGCCGTTGTTCTTGAGGCGATCAAGCTGATCGAATCAGGCATGCATCGTCGCTGTGATGAACTGTGGGTGGTGACCTGCACCCGCGATCAGCAAGTGACGCGGCTGATGCAATCGCGGGGGCTTGGCGCCGCAGAAGCAGCGCTGCGTATCGATGCCCAGCCCCCACAACAGGACAAGGTGGCCCGCGCTGACGTGGTGATCGACAACCGCGGCAGCCTGGAGCAGACGCGGGCGCAGGTGGCGAAAGAATGGGACCGTGCTCTGCTGGCTCATCGCCAAAGAGCGGCACTGGCGACAGAGTCACGTGATGGAGGCAACATGTCTTCGTGGCGAAGCTTCATGGAAGAACATCCCAATCTGACCATGTGGGCCGTGCTGGCCGTTGGTATGGTCATCATCTTCCTGGTGACTTCCCGGGACACTGATCTGCTGCCCAGCCAGCGCCTGTTCATGGCAGGAGCCTGTGTTGGCTTAGCGGGCCTCTGTGCCTGGATCATTGGCTGGGAGTAGGCTTCATGCCTGGTGGGCGCAGCCATGCGCCGAAAGCGCAGAGGCAGCTGCTCGAGCAAGGAGCTCAGTCTGCAGCCTCGAGGCCAAGAGTTGGTGGGCAGCTTGTCGTGCTGGCTGGTGTCTTCATGTGCTCCCATAGCACGTACCACGGTCTGGATCGGGACTAGTTGACCTGTCGAATGGGGGGCTTGCCCAAACAAGGAGGTTGACGATGGGAGAACAGAAACCACTGAAGGTGCTGTTGCTGGCGGCAGAGGTGGTCCCCTTTGCCAAAACGGGTGGTCTGGCAGATGTTGCGGGCTCACTGCCCAAGGCGATCCGCGCACTGGGCCATGACATCCGCGTCGCGATGCCGCGTTACGGGCGCATCGACCCGGAGAAGTTTGGCCTCCGACAGGTACTGAGCAGTTTTCCTGTGCCCATGAACAAACAGGTGGACGAAGCTGAAGTCCAGCAGGGTCGGATTGGGTCCGACGTACCAGTCTACTTCATTGAGAACGCCAAGTACTATGACCGCGATGGCATCTATATGTACTCCGATGATGCAGAGCGGTTCATCTTCTTCTGTCGCAGCTCGGTTGAGATGCTGAGCCGCCTGGAATGGCGTCCAGATATCATCCACTGTCATGAATGGCGTCCAGATATCATCCACTGTCATGACTGGCACACGGCCATTGTTCCCAACTGGCTGAAAACCATCTACAAAGACGATCGCTTCTTTGCCGAAACCGCCACTGTCTACACCATCCACAATTTGGCCTATCAGGGCATCTTTGGCTACCGTGTGCTAGAAGTCGCCTGGATTGACGAGTACGGCTTCATGTACCATCCTGAGATGGCTGACCTGACCGAGGTGGTTGATTTCATGGGCCGAGGCATTTTCTTTGCCGACGTGATCAACACGGTCAGTGAGAGATACGCTCAGGAGATTCTCACGCCGGAGTTTGGAGAGAAACTGGATCCCCTTCTACGCGATCGCCGCGATCGGCTGTTCGGTATTCTGAACGGAATCGACTATGAGGTGATGAACCCCGCAACGGACAAGTACATCGCGCAGAACTTTGATGTTGACACGCTTGAGAGACGCGTCCACAACAAACTGGCCCTGCAGGAGGAGGCAAACCTGAAGACGGATGCCGCTGTACCGTTGATTGGCGTTATCTCCCGACTGACCGATCAAAAGGGCTTTGACGTGCTGGGGGATGTGATCGACCACCTCCTCGATCTGGATCTGCAATTCGTGCTGCTGGGAACAGGCGATCCGCACTATCATGAGATGTTCTCGCGGGTTGCGCAGGCCTATCCAGAGAAGGCAGCTGTGTTCCTCACCTTTAACGCAGAGCTGGCGCAGAAGATCTATGCTGGCACAGACATGTTTCTGATGCCTTCTCGTTTTGAACCGTGCGGACTTGGCCAGATGATCGCCATGCGCTATGGCAGCATTCCCATAGTGCGCGCCGTGGGCGGACTGGCGGATACGGTGAAGGACTATAGCCCGCAGACCGGCGAGGGCAATGGCTTTGTCTTCGAGGCCTACGACCGCTGGGCGCTGTTTGCCACCATCGTGCGCGCACTGGAGAACTACAAGCACAAGGATACCTGGCAAAGATTGCAGGTCAAGGGCATGTCGGCGGACTTTTCGTGGACGGCCTCTGCCAAGAAGTACATCGACCTCTACCGTCGTGCTCTGACGGCGCGGCGAAACGAGGTCAAGTTGGAAGATCGGGCCAAAGCGAAGAAGTAGTTCTTTGGGGCGTACCGCTGATGGCGCCACCGGTGAGCCCTGCCCCGGCACTGTCCCTCACGCCGTGAGCCACTGCGCGCTGTTGAGAGCACATCTCGTAGGCTTCACGAGCGCAGCTAGAGGGTGAAAAAAGGTCGTGCCGCTGGCCTGACGACCAGCTACGTCTCTGCCCGCTGCGGATTCGGGGGCTCCTCTTCGACCACCCTCTCTCCCCACTACAGCAGCTTTGCCGTGCTGTGCCCTGCCTAGTCCTCGCTGAGTGTCAGGTTCACAATGGTGGTGCGGTTCAGCAGGCCCAGCCCAGCCTCTGCGCTCCAATCTGTGAAGCGGTCGTCCCGATACAGGTTCAGTACACGAGGGTGGTACAGCGGAATCTGGGGTAGATCCGTGGCCAGTATGTCCTGCAACTGGTGCAAGAGGACCTGGCGCTGCTCTGGATTCAGCTCTTTCAGTGAAGCGGCAGCGAATTCGTCGTATTCCGGGTTGGAGTAGCCGCCGTAGTTGAGCCCAAGGACATAGCCATTGTTCAGCGATCCGCGTGAGCTATGGAAGCCGAAGTAGGCCATCTCGGGCTC
>Ga0111173_1042_pt1 | contig 21136 bp, 13 predicted proteins | sample DeeMarSWOR324_28_FD_80234 | JGI IMG/M metagenome (GOLD analysis project Ga0111173, IMG submission 80234) | Anaerolineae bacterium SM23_84
CCGATGCTGGTGTCGTTGTCGTGCGTGCCGGTATACACCACACAGTTGCGGATGTAGTTGTGAGGCAGAAATGGATCGTCGGCATCACTGGCAAAGCCAAACTGCAGGATGCGCATTCCAGGGAACTCGAATTGGTCGCGGAGTTGCACGACCTCGGGAGTGATTACGCCAAGGTCCTCGGCGATGATCGGCAGCTGGCCGAGCGCCCTCCCTACGGCAGCGAAGAGGTCTGCACCGGGTCCTTTCACCCAGCGGCCCTTCACCGCCGTCTTCTCCGTGGCAGGCACTTCCCAGTAGGCCTCAAAACCGCGAAAATGGTCCAGCCGCGCAATATCCACCAGTTTAAGGATGGACCGAAATCGCTCGATCCACCATCCGTAGCCTGCCTCTGCGACGCGGTCCCAGCGATACAACGGATTGCCCCACAGTTGCCCGGTTTCACTGAAATAGTCAGGCGGAACGCCGGCGACGACAGTGGGATTGCCGGTTTCGTCCAGGTAAAAAAGCTCTGGGTTCGCCCATACATCGGCACTGTCATGAGCCACAAAGATGGGAATATCGCCGATTATGCGGATGGCATGTTTGGCAGCGTGTCGCCTCAGTGCTGCCCACTGCCGGTAGAATTGATACTGAAGGTACTTGTGACGCTCAATCTCATCTGTGAGAGCCGCTGTCCATGCACTAATCGCTTCCGGCTCCCTGGCAGCAATTCGCCTGTCCCAAGTCGTCCACGCTGCGCCCCCATGGTGCTCCTTGCAGGCCATAAAAAGGGCATAGTCATCTAGCCACGCCCGCTTGCTCTCGCAAAAGTCTGCAAAGTCATCTCTTTGCGCTCTGTCGCGCTTGCGCCAAAAGTTCTCGAAGGCGATGCGAAGCAGGTCTGTTTTGTACTCGATGACTGGGCCATAGTCGACCAACTCTGCGGGAAAACCGGGCGCATTCTCCACGTCATCAGGCGGGAGGTGGCCCTGCTCAACCAGGAGATCCGGGCTGAGCAGAAGGTGATTGCCAGCAAATGTAGAGAAGCTTTGATACGGGGAGTCGCCATAGCCGGTGGGTCCCAGCGGAAGTACCTGCCAGATGCTTTGTCCAGTCTCGTGCAAAAAGTCAATGAAGCGATACGCTTCAGGCCCAATGTCGCCAATGCCATAGCGGCCCGGCAGGGAAGTGGGATGCAGCAGAATGCCACTGGCTCTGGGGAATCTCATCGCTCGCCTCCGTTGGGATTGAGCACATTATAACATGGCCGTGCAGCGTCCCAAAGCCCACATTGTTCACTCTGGCATGCGGCACCGCTGGCTCAGGGCGTCGCGGCCTGCCCAAGACCAGATCGACTGCTCCCTACACCAGGCCGCACCACACTGCCTACCGTGGTAGGAAACCCTCGGGAAGTGGTAGGTGCACTGATGGGCGCCATTGAGGGCTTGCTGGGGCCTTCAGCTGCCATGGAGGTACATCCCAGATCGTTACCCGGCAGTTGTCATAAAAGGCCGTTGCCGGGGCATATGCAGAGGCCAGATTGATCAGGCCGAAGTAGCCATCGGCGGGGAAGGAGTCATCTTGGACTGTGGCCAAGAATACCTCATTGACGTACAGATCGATTCTCGCTCCATCGCGCACAATCGATATGTGGTTCTCAGTTGGTCCTGAGTTGATGACATCCGACCACGTCCAGTCCACGAGCTCGTACCACCATGGATCTTGGTACACGAACAACGCGAACTGCTGACCGTCTGCGTATATCCAGAACGAGTAAAAACGGTCGAGGTTCGGGTCTCCGGCAAAGGCTAGGCCCGAAGCCGTTGGGTACAGCGTATCCCCGCGCTGGACCGTCACCTCAATGCTACCATCAGGGAATGGATAGGATGGAGCGAAGTAGAGGCACGCCCAGTCGGGAAGCGTGGTGACACGGTATTGCCCGTCCTGGTACGCCGCCTGACAGTCGCCCGTGTTGTCGACCCACCAGCCGCTGCCGAGGTTGCTGAAATCGTCCTCGTAGGCGACCGTCGGCAGCGTGGTGGCAAAGTTGTCAAAACGAGCGGTTGCCCATCCCCCATACGCCGCCCAGTGGATGACACCGACCAGCATGTTGCCCGGTTCAGTGTCGTCAGATACAGATTCCACGTATGCACCGTTGATATGGAGATGCATCTCTGCGCCATCCCGCCGAACAGAGAAGGTGTTCGGATCACCACCCGCTGAGATGAACAAGGAATTGGTCCAGTCCAGCCAGATTGTCCAATCCGATTGCTCAGAGTACTGGTAGAGGGCATACTCCTGCTGGAAGGGGTCTATCCAAAACACAAAGTACTCAGCTGGCGTGTCGCGGCCCGCGAATACCAGACCGTAGGCCCCGGGTACAGCGCCGGTGGCACGCGCTGTCACCCTGACTACACCGCTGGCACCGTGGCTCGTCGGCGCCCACATCCCGCATACGCTGGAAGTGCCGACTTCGTACTCCCCAGCAGTGTAGCCCATGACACAGGTCTCAGATTGACTCTCTCCCCATCCGCTTGCAGGGTCGCCAAAGTCGTCAAAGAACACAAGCGGAGATGGTGGAGGAAGCAATGTCGGCGTCGGGCCGAGCGTCGGCGTTGGGCTCGCTTCAGGCCCCGTTCGGTATCTCCTCAGAACGATCGGCAAGAGAATCCGGCCAGGGCCTGGCCTTGAGGTCCGCGTGGGCGTGGGACTGATCTCTGGCCTCAGCGTGTTGGTCGGGGTTGGGGTCGGGGAGGTGGTGGCTGTCGAGGTCGGAGTAGGAGTCGGCCCGGCTTCCAGCTGTAGGCGGTACACGCTGCGTCCATGGGTTGCTGCGACCAGCACATCGGTATCCGGGTTGAGCGCCAAGTCAAACACCGCCACGTTGGCCATGCCGCTGCTGTGGGACATCCATGTTGTACCATCATTTGCTGAGCGGAACACACCGATGTCGGTGCCGATGTAGATCGTTCCGGGAGCATCGCGGTCCAAGGCAATACAGAGCACGGGGATGTCAGGCAGGTTGGAGCTGATGTCGCGCCACGTCGCTCCCGCATCGGTCGTCCTGAACACGTGGCCGGGCTCGAAAGGCGTGTGCGTGTTGAAGCCGTTAAACACCGCGTACGCTGTACGGTACGAACTATGGGAAACCGCAATCTCCGACAGAAAACGGTTGGGCAGCGGCGTCCTGGTCACATTGTCCCACCGGCTGCCGGTGTTGGTGGTCACCTGCACCTGGCCATCTGAGGTGCCGACGTAGATCACATTAGGTGCTGTTGGGGCCACGGCAATGGTTGATATGGCAGCGCGCGAATCTCCCGTTGTCAAGTCACCGCTGATGGCTTGCCACCAGTCGCCGCGGCTGGTGGTGCGGTAGAGGCGATGCGTCCCCAGGTATAGCACTCCGGGGGAGGAGGGATCCAGGGTGAACGGCACGTAGAAGAGGCGACGGTCGCCGAGGTTGATGCCGGCGGTCTTGACTGGCCAGTCGCTGTACGGACCAGTGCCCCCCTTGTCGTTGCGCTGAAAGCTGATCTCGTACCGTGTGCCATAGAAGTAGCTGGGGTCGAACGGGTCTATGGCTGCATACCCTCCATCTCCTGCGTCCATGGCCTGCCAGGAGACGGAGCCTGTATACTTGGCCTTGTTGTTGTCTTGCATGCCGCCGTAGACGATCTGCGGGTTGGTGGGGTGCACCGCCACGCCAGTGAACTGCAGAGTGGCGAGATTGCTGTTCTTGTTCGTCCAGTTCTGGCCTCCGTCGCTAGACTTCCACACCCCTCCATCGTTGCCAACCCAGATGGTCTGTGGATTGCTCGGATCGAAGGCAATGGCATGCATATCTGGGTGCAGTGTATGGGCGGGGCTGTCGTTGGGGCTCAGGTCCGACCACGTCACACCGCCATCGGAGGATCTCCACACCACCTCGCGCACCGTCCATGTGGGACGCGAGAGGTAGCTGGCCGAGCCGCCAAGGAAGACGGTATTCGGGTCGCTGGGATGCACTGCAATCACGTTGTCATACCAGCACTGCCCACCGCAGTAGTTCGGAGCCCTGGTTAGTTCCTGCCAGCTAACGCCGGCATTCGTCGTCTTGAAGACTCGGGCGCCAGAGTACGCAGCTGAGGACATATCAAAGCCGGCGTAGAGGACAGAAGGATCAGAAGGGGCGTTGGCCAGTTCGATGCGCCGAAAGCCATCCTCCGGGAGTCCGCCAGTCAGACGGAGCCAGGTCCGGCCGCCGTCCGTTGACTTGAAGATGCCTTGCCGCCAGAAGGCTGAGTACAGGACAGATGGGTTTACTGTGTCGATTACCAGGTCGGATGCCCCATCGCAGTCATTGCATACCTGCATGCCTGACCAACTCAGTCCCCCATCCGCTGACTTGAACACCCCCTGGGCAGGCTCGCGCGGGCCTCGTGCCCCAACGGCACCGGAGGAAGCGACATAGACGATGTTTGAGCTGCCGGGGTCGACGATAATCGAGGATATTCCCAGACCGGTGAAAGTATCTGCCCCCAGTTGCTGCCAGGTCATGCCCCCGTCCACTGACTTGAGCACCCCGGCGCCGTAGTAGCTGTCGATGGCATAGTGCGGCTCGCCAGTTCCAACCCAGACCACATCAGGGTTCTGGGGATCCAGGGTCAGCGCACCGACAGCAAGAGATGGCTGATCGTCGGTCAGCGGTGTCCAGCTGGCTCCGTCATCGGTGCTCTTCCACACGCCACCTTGTGCTGCGCCAAGATAGATCACCCTGGGGTTGCCGGGATCCACCGCCAGGGCTGTTGTACGTCCACTGACACTGACCTTGTGTTGGCCAATAATGGAATCGCGCATCGGTGCTGGCCCGATGTTGACCCAATTCTCGCTGTCTGCAGCCTGCAGGCTGATCATGCGCCGCTTGTCACTCAAGGCTTTCAGACGTGCATCCTTGGGCAGAGTGGTGAGAGGGTACGCACGTTGCTGCGCAAACCAGTCCAGGCGTCTTGCGGGGCCTCCTTCCTCTTCGTGCGCCTCCTCCGCTTCACCGTGAGCGCCGACTGGCGCCTGTGCTGCTGGGATGGCGTGCATCGGAGCAGCCTGCGCGCCATGGAGCTGGGAGTGACAGAAGGAGCAGTCCTCACCCTGTCCATGTGACGCCATGGCGGGGGCCTCAGGTTTCGAGCTGATGCGAGTCAGCACGCGAGAGGGCCGCGTCGAGCTGACGTATAGGCTGCCAGCGAGCACCACGACGGCCAGGAGCAACCACAGAAGGGGGTTGTTTCGGCGCAAGAGGGTCGGTGCTTGTCTTGGGTGAGCCATCGGTTCCTCCTTGGGTTGTCCGATCCCTGCAACTGGACACGTCCCTGCGTCAGCATTGGAGGTGGGGACTGCTTGCAGGCCTGCACCCCATCCATCTCTGGGCGGCAGTATATCCAAAAGTGCGAGAGAGGCCAACTGGCGGCTCATGGGTGTTTCGCCCAAGAGACGGGATTCTGAGCAACTGAGAAAGCCAAGCGGGGAAGAACTCACACACCTTAGTTCTCCCCCACTTGCGCCGTGGTATTGTGGCCTTGTCTGGAGCTTGTTTGGCCGATGTAGAGGCTATTCTTGCTCCGAAGAGATCTTGGCCTTGAGCTCCGTCAGCCGTGCCTCGACCGCAATGTCTTCCTGGGACTTTTCGGCCTCGCGAACCGCTGCGCTCAGTGCTGCAATCTCCTCTCGGGCTGCAGCCTTGGCAGCCTCTAGCTCGAGGCGTTCCGTCATGCGCTCGATGCCCCTCATCGCCGCCTGGGCCTTACTGGCACCAGCCCGCGCCGTGGTCAACTTCTCCTTGGCCTCGGTTGCCTTGTGCCTGGCCAATAGCGCATCACGTTCCGTCTTGATAGTGGCCAATCGTTTCTCGATCTGCTCATATCCGTCCTGCAGCTCGGCCACCTTCTCCTTCTGCTCCTCCCAGGCAGCGGCAGTAGACTCCGCTTCCTGTTGGTAGGCATTGGCCGCCCGCAGTGCTGAGCGTGCGGTCTCGTCTCTGCCCATACGCACTGCCTGCTCGGCCTTTTCCTCCCACTCTCTGACGCGGCGCTTTCGCTCCTCTAGTTTGGCCGCCAAGCGCTTCTCATCGGCCATCGCGTTGACCAGTTCCTCTCGCGTCTCGTTCACTCCGTCGCTGAGTTCGCGAACGTACTGATCCAGCATGATCTCCGGATTCTCAGCCTTGTCCAGCAGATCATGAACGTTGGCCTTGACGATGGTGGTAATGCGGTCCAAGATACCCATGTGTCTGCCTCCTTTCAAAATGGTCGCTACCTATGCACACGTATCTTACCACATTTCTGTCGAATTTGCCTGACGCAATGCTGTCGGCTGGCTGACACGGCACGGCAATACCGGGCAGGAATATCGGCTGAGCAGGGGGCCACCCATGCGGAAAAGTCGGTGCTACACCCGCCAGCGGCTTCGGCAGCACAATGTCTGGCGGCTGAACAACGCACTGCAGAGCATCCATGGGTGCGGCCAAGGAGCCCGCGAGCGAGAGGGTATTCCCTGGGACTCTTCTGACCCAGACGGCGGGTTCCGGGCCCTGAGGCGGTGTCTTTGCTGCCCTTGCTTGTATAGGCTGTTCGATAGGCGCGCGGTTTTGCGCCCAGAGGGATTGGGCTTATACTATATGTTTGCGCCAGAATGAGCTAGCATAGGAATACGATGGTTCAGGAAATTGTGGAGAAAAGAGAAGGTGGGATGGCTGAGCAGGCCTCGTGGCCTCGCCCATCTCATGGTAGGAAGACGGTCCTTGTCCACCTGCAGGATGGCCGTGTATTCGAGGCACCGGTAGGCACCTCGCTGGAGACCTTCATCCGGGCTGCCTACAATGATGACCCAGTTCCCATTGTGGCGGCACTGATCAACTGTAAGTTGTATGAGCTGATGTATCGAGTCATGCGTGACATTGAAGTGACGCCTGTCTCCATCCACGACAGCGATGGCATGCGCATCTATCGCCGTTCCTTGGTGTTTCTGCTCGTCGTCGCGGCGCATCAGCTGTTCCCCGATGCCCAGGTATACGTAGACCACTCGTTGACCTTCGGTGGATTGTTCTGCGCCGTTCATGGGCGCGATCAGCTGACCCCGCAGGAAGTCTTGCTCTTGGAGCAACGGATGAAAGAGATCGCTGCTGCGGGGGTGCCAATCACCAAGAGGCGGGTTCCTTTGCCGGAGGCAATTGCCTTTTTCGAGAGCCGAGGGCATGATGATAAGGTACGCCTCCTGCGGTACCGTGAGCGAGACTATGTCACAATGTACCGCCTCTATGATGTGGACGACTACTTCCACGGCTACATGGTGCCCTCGACGGCTTACCTGCGCTATTTCGCGCTGGATCATTACTCGCAGGGCGTCATACTACGCTATCCGCGCCATGAGCAGCCGACAGAGTTGCAGCCTGTGGTGGAGTACCCCAAGCTGGTGGCCGTCTTCCGCGAATACGGCAAGTGGCTCCAAGTTCTGGGCATTGACGACGTCGGGGCATTGAATGACGCACTCGACGAAGGACGCGGCGTGGAGGTGGCACTGGTCTCAGAAGCACTGCATGAACAGCGCATTGCTCAGATTGCGAACGAGATTGCCAAGCGACGTGATGAGGTGCGCCTTGTGTTGATCGCTGGCCCCTCGGCTTCGGGTAAGACCACTTTCTCGAAACGTCTGGCCATCCAGCTGCTGGCCAACGGCCTGCGCCCTGTGGCTGTGCAACTGGACGACTATTTCGTAGATCGGATAAAGACTCCTCTAGATGACAACGGTGAGTTTGACTTTGAGCATCTCTGGGCGGTCGACCTGGATCTGCTCAATGAGCAGATGGTGAACCTACTGGATGGCCGTGAAGTTCGGCTGCCCCGCTACAACTTCCAGCATGGAAGGCGTGAAGAGGGCAAGTTGCTGCGGCTCAGCAGGGATCACGTAATCCTTCTAGAAGGCATTCACGGCCTGAATCCGGGGCTGGTCCCTGGGCTGCCCAGGGAGCGCATCTACCGCATCTATGTCTCGGCCCTCACACAGCTCAACCTTGATCACTACAATCGGGTGCCTACAACCGATACTCGCCTGATCCGGCGGATTGTGCGCGATGCACGCGAGCGTGGATACTCCGCACTGGACACCATCCGACGTTGGCAAAGCGTGCGCAATGGCGAGAAGCGCTGGATCTTCCCGTATCAAGAACATGCGGATGTGATGTTCAACTCCGCTCTGGCCTATGAGTTGGCTGCTCTCAAGCCTCTGGCGGAACCCTTCCTATTCCAGATTGAACGCATCGGGCCTGAGTACGTTGAGGCCCGTAGACTGCTGGCTCTATTGCGCTGGTTCCTGCCGTGCAGTTGTGATCTGGTTCCGAGCAACTCCATCTTGCGCGAGTTCATTGGCGGCTCGAGCCTGCGTGATTTCACTCTGTGGAAGCAGAATACGTCGGAAGACTCGCAACAGTGCTAGCCCTGGCAGTGGCGCCGCTGTTATCGAATCGGAGGAGATTCCCTCATGCAACCGATGTTCTCCATCAATGTTGTTCCATCCCTGCCCGCTGAACTAGGAGTCCTTCGGGAACTGGCCCACAACTTGTGGTGGTCATGGACACCGGATGCCATCGCACTCTTCCGCCGGCTCGACCGCGATGCCTGGGAGGAGTCTGAACACAATCCGGTGCGCATGCTGGGCATGGTGGATCAAGCGGGCCTGGAGGCCGCAGCTCGTGATGATGCCTTCCTGGCCCATATGGAGCGCGTAAACGATGACTTCCAGCGCTACATGTCGGCGCCCACAACCTGGTATGACAAGAATCATGGGTCGCAGCCGCAGCCTTCTGTCGCATATTTCTGTCTCGAGTTTGGGCTCACAGAGTGCCTGCCTATCTATTCCGGGGGCATGGGTGTTCTCGCAGGAGACTATCTCAAGTCAGCGAGCGATCTGGGTGTGCCAATGGTGGCTGTGGGGCTGGCATACCAGCAAGGGTATTTCCGGCAGTACCTGAACGCTGATGGCTGGCAGGGCGAGCTCTATCAGGAGAATGATTTCTACACCATGCCACTCACACTGGAGGTCCGGGACGGAACGCCTGTCACAATTGATGTGGACTTTCCAGGTCGTCAGGTGCTGGCTCGCATCTGGCGGGTGCAGGTCGGACGAGTGCCTCTTTATCTCTTGGACACAAACGTTCCTGAGAACCGTAGCGATGATCGGCACATCACCCATCAGCTCTATGGTGGCGACGGTGAGATGCGCATTCGCCAGGAGATCCTGCTGGGCATAGGAGGCGTCAAGGCCCTGCGCGCCCTGGGGATCAGGTCCGGCGTTTGTCATATGAACGAGGGCCATGCTGCCCTGCTGGGCATTGAGCGCATTCGTCAGCTGGTCAGCGAGCACAACCTGACTGCTGACGAAGCACGGCAGGTGGTCACTGCTAGCAGCGTCTTCACCACGCATACCTCGGTTCCAGCGGGCATTGACCTCTTCGATGCAACCCTCGTCGACAAGTACTTGGGACAGTACTATGATGCCTTGGGTATGTCTCGTTCGGAGTTCCTCGCTCTGGGCCGGAAGAATCCCGGCGATGAACGGGAGCCACTCAACATGGCCGTCCTTGCTCTGCGTCTCGCTGGGGCTACCAACGCCGTGAGCCCATTGCACGGACAGGTCTCGCGCCGGCTCTGGCAGGGCGTATGGCCGGGCGTGCCGGAGTGGGAAGTCCCGATTATCTCGATCGACAATGGGGTGCACACGCGCTCCTGGATCTCAGAGGACATGGCCAGTCTTTTTGATCGCTACCTGGGACCCCGTTGGGCGGAGCGCCCTGCAGATCAGACTGTGTGGGAAGCAGTGGACGATATCCCGGACGAAGAGCTTTGGCGCGTGCGCGAAAGGCGGAGGGCGCGGCTGGTTGCATTTGCCCGCCACCGATTGCGCGAGCAGTTGGAGCAGCGTGGGGCACCACCGCCGGAGATCGTGCGGGCCACCGAGAAACTGGATCCCGACGCGCTGACCATCGCCTTTGCACGGCGCTTTGCGTTGTACAAGCGAGCAACACTGCTACTGCGGCGTCCGGAGCGGCTGGGAGAGATACTGGACAACCAGGAGCGGCCCGTGCAGGTAATCTTTGCCGGCAAAGCCCATCCGCAGGACAATCCAGCAAAGGAGCTGATCCGAGACGTCATCCACTTGACACGCACAAATGGCCTCCAGAATGTGGTGTTTATCGAAGACTATGATATGAACGTTGCCCGCTACCTGCTGCAGGGCGCGGATCTGTGGCTGAACACGCCGGTTCCTCTGCGAGAGGCCAGCGGCACTAGCGGCATGAAGGCAGCGGCAAACGGTGCACTTAACCTCAGCGTGCGGGACGGCTGGTGGGCCGAGGCGTACCATCCAGACATTGGCTGGGCCATCGGGCGCGGAGAAGTCTATGAGGACCACGAGTATCAGAACGAGGTAGAGGCGGACGCTATCTATGACCTGCTCGCGAAAGAAATCGTGCCCCTGTTCTACAACCGGGGGGCTGATGGATTGCCCCGCGAGTGGATCGCGCGGATGAAGAATGCGATGAACGCCGTTGTGCCGGCATACAACACAAACCGCATGGTGATCGAATACGTTGAGCGCCTCTACTCACCGGCCTTCAGGCGGCATGAGCGGCTTTCTGCGGACGGATTCGAGCGGGCCCGGGGCCTGGCGGAGTGGAAGGCACGCCTGCGGCAACACTGGGCTGAGGTTCAGGTTGTTGGGGTCGAAACCGACACTCATGATCAACTGCCGGTTGGGGCCGAGCTGGAGGTGCGGGCGAGCGTGAAGCTTGGCCATCTGAGCCATGAGGATGTGCTGGTGGAAACATACGAGGGTGCGCTGGATGCGAACCGAGAAATCACGAAGGGGCGAGCGACTCCCATGCCTTTTGTGCGTGTGGAGAAAGGCGTCTCTCTCTTCGTGGGGAAGGTGTGCTGTCAAGTCAGCGGACTCCGTGGATTCACGATCCGGGTTCTGCCGCGCCATGAGGATTTGGCGCACCCGTTTGAGCCCCGATTGATCGCCTGGGGACCCTAGCTCGCCCGCATGCCAGTCTAACGTCACATGCTGAGTGCGTGAGATTGACGAGAACTCATCCTGGCCTCGGCACTCATGCAGCTCCCGGGCATGCCGGCTCTCAAGTCCGCCTGCAGAAGAGTGAACCGCCAGATCCCGAGACGCCGCCGAGGACCTCGTCTTCGTCCTGACCTCGCGGACCGGTAGCCCACCTCTCCGGGAGAGACCCGGTATTGGCTGCCACCTGCCACACCAATGGGATGGCAGTCACATCTGCTTTCACGCTCCCAAGGCTCCTATGCCAGGCGAGGTTTGCGTATCCACACATGGGCAGATCGCTTCGATGGCCTCGGCGCTGCTGCGGTCGGCACCCGCCTAGGAATCATCCGTCTCACTGCCGGACTCCGACAGAAGTGACTCGACCTGTTCGCGTAGCTCTCTCAGTCGCTGTGCGGTCTGTCTGCGTTCCTGCGCGTCCAGATCCTCTGCCAGCGTTGTCAAGAGTGTCGGGAGCTCGTCATTCCACTCCGTGCGACGGTCTTGGAGCAGCTTCTGCGTTTCGTGCGGGTATTCTGCAGCGAGCAGATCGTTTACCAGGCGCAGTTCAGGAGGGAGATCCTCTTGGAGGACTGCCAGGGCAGCATCATTGACTGCCCGCAGTCGCTGCAGCTGCTCCTCTTGCCCCTCATCTTCCGCACTGTGCATGACAGCGGCCAGGACTGACAGGAAGAGCACATCAACTTCGTCCTTCCTCTCACGCAGGAGTTGAGCAGGATCTGAGCTACTGAGTGCTTCTTGCAGCAGATCCATTTTCGCTCGCTGCATGGCTTGGGCTTCTCTGTCCAGTTGTTCAACCAGCTCGAGTAGTTCTGTGCGCAGGGTGCGCAGGGTTTCTGCCTTCTCGCCTGCGGCCTGTTCGATCCGCCTGGTGAGTTCTTGGAAGAAGGCATAGTCCAGCAAGGGACGATTGTACATCACCATTGCCCGACGACTTGCCTCGTCTTCCATGGCTAGCACTCGATCCACTACTTCTACGCGGGGCATGTTCAGAGGCAGTGGCTCAGGCAGGGTAATCGCCAGTTGATCCATCAGCACATCACGCAGTTTGAGCAGCTTGTCCGCGATTTCGCCCTGTCCGGCTGAGGTGCTGCCCTCAGCAGCAGCGGACAGCGTCAGTAAGAACGAGTAGTCGATGTCCTCCTTGTTCTGCTCAATCAGTGCTTGCAGCCTTTCTTCTTCACCAAAGGCTGCAAGCATGTCCTGCAGCAGCTGAGCTCTGGCCCGCTGCTTCTCGATCATCTCTTCTGTGATGCCGTCTGCTCTCAGGATTTGGTCTATGAGACTCTGCATCGTGAGCACAGTGCGCGGGTTGAGAAGATAACCTTTGCGGCCTTCCGACGGAAGTGTGCTCATCAGTGCATTGACCAGACTGCCTGTCAGCCGTTCGCGGTTTTCCATGGTGAGAGTCAACGCCGGTGGGAAAAAGACCAGCAGCAGCTCTCGTTCTGGGTCGTGGTAGAGCAAAGGGGCACTCACCATCCCGGCGGCACCACAGGATGGGCAGGTAACGGTGTTCAGTTGCCCGCGCAGAAGCATGGACTTGAGTCGTGGATCCTGGCCAACGTCAACGATGGTCTGCACTTGGGCGTTGTACCTTGCGCCGCATTGCGGGCAAGTTACGTCGATGGGCAGGGTTGGTATCATTTCCGCTCCTTTTCCGAGTCATGCGGAAGCAGGTTGTTTGCCACTAGGCGTCTGATTATAGTCCGCGGACAGGGTTTCACCAAAGCCAATCACGTACCAGGATGCCGCGGTCTTCTCTGGTGGGCCTGCTGCGGTGCCACCCAGTCGGCGCAGCAGCAAAGGCCTGCGCTCGTGGAGCGTGATGGCGTCCTTACGTACTCCTCGAGCTTCACATTCGGATCTGACAACTTGCAGCAACATACGCGATTCGAGGAGCATTCCATGCAGCGCTGATACTGGATTTGCTAGAGACTGTCTCTCGCGCCACGCGGAAAGGTTGGACTTGCCCGAATCAGCCACCAATCGTAGAATGAGTCGCTGTGATTCTTCCTACCGTCTGGCCATTTGACTCCTTGGCTGTCCCAACCCGCCGATCAGGCGGGCCCACCGAAGACGCACCGGCCACGGCAGCGACGCACTGTACTGGATCTTCTGCAGAGCTGCTCTGGTTTGTCTGGACTGTCCGGCGGAACACGGTATCATCGCCATCTGCTGCCGAGCAGGTGCGTGGGAGACAACCACATTGTGTGGAGGCATGTACATGGGCTACAGTTATCTGGTATTGGGGGCTGGTCGACAGGGCACGGCCGCTGCATATGACCTAGCGAAGCATGCAGAGGCAGACAGCCTCCTCATCGCGGATCACGATATGGCGCTGTCCCAACAAGCTGCAGCCAAAGTGAACGGACTACTACGGTCGGACTGCGTGCAGGCAGCAGTTGTGGATGTTCGCGATCACGCCAGTCTTGTGGGGCTTTTGGGCGGCGTGGACGCAGTGATCAGTGCTGTGCCGTACCGCTTCAACCTGGCTGTGGCCAGGGCGGCAATCCAAGCCAGAGCGAGCATGTGTGATCTGGGTGGGAACACGGAGCTGGTGTGGCGCGAGCTCGCCCTAGATGAGCAGGCCAAGGCGGCTGGCATCTCGATCATACCGGACTGCGGCTTGATGCCTGGCATGGGCAATACCCTGTCCGTGTACGCCATGGCTCTCATGGCGCGGCCGCAGCACGTCCGCATATTCGTCGGTGGTCTCCCATGCCGGCACTGTCTGAACTGGAGGTGATTGATTTCCCGCCGCCTGTCGGACGTTGCGAAGCCTTTGTGACTTCTGGCGGGACATCGACCTGCCCGTGGACCTTCAAAGACAAGCTGCTCACATACGAAGAGAAGACGGTTCGCTATCCCGGACACTGTGTGGCTTTTAAGGCTTTTGCCGACCTCGGTTTGCTGAGCGAGGTGCCTCTGCAGGTCGGCGAGGAGTCAGTGGTCCCGAGGCAGGTTTTTCATGCGCTGTTGGAGCCCAAGATTGCCTTTCCGGAGGATGAGGACGTGGTTGTCCTGCGTGCACTGTGCAGCGGCGAGACAAGTCAGGGGCGCAGCGTCGAAGCGAGACTCGAAGTGATCGACTTTTGCGACGGACAGACAGGTTTTCGAGCCATGGAGCGCACAACGGGTTTCCCAGCAGCGATTGTTGCTCATCTGATGGCGGCGGGACAGACGCCCCAGGGCGCCGTCCCACTTGAGCTGGCGGTGGACGGGAGGGCCTTTGTCGCAGAGTGGCGCCGACGTGGGCTACCCCTAACCGAATCCGTAGGCTAGGCGTTTTCCGCAATGGGGCTAGGTCGAAGGTGTGGAACCGCTGGGATGTTGCTAGTCGTGAGCTAGGGTCATACCCCAGACTCCGCTGGCATGCCCCTGGAGCAACGCGTCGGCACAGGCGCGGATGGTGGCGCCAGTGGTGAGCACATCATCGATCAGGAGCACCTGTTGGCCGCCTAGTCTGTCATCTTGACAGGCGAAGGCGCCGCGGACGTTCGCTGATCGTTCGGCGGCATTCATGCCTACCTGCGGTAGTGTGGGCAGTGTGCGCAGCAGTACTCCCTCGATCACCGGCAGACCGGTGTGGCGTGACAGCTCGCGGGCCAGCAGTGCTGACTGGTTGTATCCTCGTTCGCGCTGCCGGGTGGCGTGCAAGGGCACCGGCGCGATGACATCCACTGGCCAGGGTTCAGCATCCCAGCAGTCGTACAGCACCTGACCCAATTGGACTGCCAAAGCACGCAAACCTTGGTACTTGAAGGCGTGGATGGCTTGGCGCAGGGGTCCCACGAGATGGGCCGCTGAGCGCACATCTTCAAGAGGCCACATCTGGTCCAGTATCTGCGGCCAGGGTGGCTCGTAGAAGAGGATTTGGTCCGTGCATGCAGCACAGAGCCAGGATCCTCCGGCACCGCAGGATACACAACGAGGTGGGAAAAGCAGGTTCACGAGCGTTGAGAAGAGAGAACGATGATGACGACTTTGATGCTCAGTCCTGTCTTGACTCCGCAAGCTCATGGCTGTGGCGAATCTCCAAGTGCAAAGGTGGTGGTCTTCGCCCAGGGCAGGAGGCTGCTGCGAAAAACCCAACGCAGCCCCTGGGTGTCGGTTGGGATCTGGTAGGCCGTTGCCCCGTGGGTCTTCGCGCCAATGCCGAGCTCCCCCTCGGGTTGGAGCCACTGCCGCGAGCGGGCTGCCGTTACCGCTGCATCGTGGTCCGGAGCATATGTCCGTCCGTCCTGGTCCACCAAGAGCATCTGTCTCTCGGGCATGACGTAGCGGATGCTTCCGCTGGTGTTCTCCAAAGTTAGCTCCACGGCGCAGAACACATGCCCCTGTGCTGGCTGCCGCCATTGCTCCGCAGGCAGCGTGACGAAACTGTGCACCGTGACTCGCCATCCATCGACTGGGACCGTCTGGTCTACTGCGAACAGATGTGCGGGTTGCGGCCTGCGCGCACACGCTGCGCTCGTGAGGACGAGAGCCGTGAGTATCATCCCTGCGAGCCTGAGCTTGTCATGACGCCATGGCGGCTTGGCCAGTTGTGTCGACCACCGATTCATCATATCTGTCTCGTCCAGTATGCTTGCCGTATTATTCCACAGACGGAATGAGCTGTCAAAGCAGTCGGCGGCTGTCGGGGCCCCAGATGCACCTGCGCCCTGGCCAGATGGCGCCTGATTTGTCGGGCTGCAGCATGTGGAGTAGAATCCTGTTGAGTGAGGGATGCCCACGCTCATGCCTGCGGCATGAGCGCAGATACGTTCTGTGGGTAGTCAGATCCCCTTCGTAGTCGATCTGAACGTCGGAGAACAGCGGCGATCTCCAACAGGACATCGCCGCTATTCTTTTCTGCACAAGAGGAGGGCGACATGAATGGTCAGGCAAAAGAGATCGTGGCGCGGGCCGAGGAGGATCGAATCTCCTTTGTCAGCCTACAGTTTACCGATCTGTTCGGCACGGTGAAGAACGTGACAATCCCTGTGGGCAGGTTAGCTGCTGTGCTGCAGAATGGTCAGAACTTTGATGGTTCGTCCATCGAAGGTTTTGCGCGCATCGCTGAGAGCGATATGGTTCTGCGTCCTGACCCCAGCACGTATGCTGTTCTTCCTTGGAGCGCTGCACCTGAGCGTACTGCACGGCTGATCTGCGACGTGCATGATACGGACGGCCAGCCATTCGCAGGAGATCCCCGCCACGTTCTCGGGCGCGTCTTGGCTCAGGCAAGGCAAATGGGCTTTGGCTACAACATCGGCCCAGAAGTGGAGTTCTTCTTGTTCAAGATGGACGGGGAGCCGCGCGTGAGTCCGGTGCCGCAAGATGTTGGCAGTTACTTTGACTTTTCGCCACGCGACCTGGCTTCGGAGGTGCGCAACCACATTGCACTTGCTCTGCAGGCTATGGACATCGAAGTCGAGGCCATACACCATGAGGTTGCACCAGGACAACATGAGGTCGATTTCCACTATGCCGATGCGCTGATTAGTGCCGATGCGGTTGTGACACTCCGCTATGCCATCAAAGCTGTGGCCCAGAGCTACGGCCTATATGCCACCTTCATGCCCAAGCCTCTGTTCGGCGTCAACGGTTCGGGCATGCACACCCATCAGAGCTTGTCTAACTTGAACGGGGGCAACGCTTTTTACGATCCTGACGATGTCTATCGCCTGTCGCACGTGGCCTACAACTTTGTCGGGGGTCAGATGGCACATGCGGCTGCCATGGCCGCTGTGGTGGCACCGACCGTGAACTCATACAAGCGACTGGTCCCCGGGTACGAGGCCCCAGTGTATATCTGTTGGGGTCAGATCAACCGTTCGGCGCTGATTCGCATTCCAGGCTATCTCCCTGGCCTGGGTGAGGGCCTGGCTCGCTGCGAGCTTCGCTGCCCGGATCCGAGCGCCAACCCCTACTTGGCATTTGCGGTGATGCTGGCAACTGGACTGGATGGCATCCGTCGTGACCTGATGCCACCTCCGCCGGTAGAGGAGAATGTCTACGAACTGGACTCGCTCCAGCTGGGCTTGCGGGAGATCGATACGCTGCCTGGGACGCTGGAGGAGGCACTCCAGGCATTGGAGCGCGATGAGGTGATCGCTGCGGCCCTTGGTGAATCGCTCTTTCGGCGCTACCTGGAGGCCAAGCGTCAGGAGTGGGACGAATACCGGGCTCAAGTCACCAGCTGGGAGCTGGATCGTTACCTGGCCACGCTATGAGCGTGGTCATCGGTCCCTGGGGACGGCCCAGGCTACGCTGACCGACCACCCGACCCCTGGGCCGTGGACAGCAGAGCCAGAAACTCGCCAAGGATCATTGCCGTGGCCCCCCAGATCTTCTGACTGGCCACCCGATAGAACGGGACCTGGAATCTCTGGTTGCCTCGCACGTGCGTCTCAACCTGTCGCGTCGCAGGATCCAGCAGGTGTTGTAGTGGGACCTCTATCACCTCTGCTACTTCGTTGGGATCCGGACGCAGCGCGAGGACCCCGCTGGCATACCCGACGTAGGGGTGAACGCAGAAGCGGCTGGGTGGTATAAAGAGGGGTGTGAGAGCCCCCCAGATTTCGAGTACGTTCTCTGGTATGCCCAGTTCTTCGCACGTTTCGCGCAAGGCAGTTTGGGCAAAGTCGCTGTCTTGGGGCTCTCTGGCCCCGCCGGGCAGGGATAGCTGTCCTTTGTGCGTCTCTACCGTCTGCGTACGGAGAGTGACCGGTATCACGAGCTGGCCTTCCCGTTCGTAGAGAAGAACAAGGACGGCAGCCTCATGGGGACAGGGGTCTGGGAGGTCGGGGCGATCACCTGGTCGCGGGCGCACGGCCATGCTCAGACGCGCTGCGTGCCCCGGAAGCGGGAACTGCAGCGCATCGCGAACTGTTTGTACTGTGGTTGGTGATTGTCCCATCATCCATTCATTGTACCGTCGGGCAGACCTGAAGACAAACGCAGCGCCCTCCGCATGCTTGGATGTGGAATTCCACTGCGATGATTTGCCTGCGCCTGCCAATGCACTGACGAGGGCCGGGATATGGACAAGCTCTCTCCTGATCAGGTGCGTCGCATGCGCCGTGGTGTGCGTCGGGGGCTCATCTGACCATGGAAAGCTCGCTACGGGCAAGTGGGGTGGTGTGGCAATTCTGCCGGATGTGACTCTTGGCAGGAGCGTTGACTGTCGCCGTGGATCCAGCCAATCTCTGTGCGATAGGAACGGCCACGCCAAGGATGGGCGATCGAAGTCACCGATAGAAATGGTGTAGGGGCCAGCACACGCTGCTAGCGGAGCACCAGCAGCAGGGTACGGAGACCACCAAGAATCATGGATAGGCCAATGGCGAATGCAAACAGGAGCAGCAAAGCTCTGTTCATTCGGGGAGCTCCTCGGTCTTTGATAGGCTTTGCATAGAGGACGTGCATTGCAGGGCCAGAGTTCCCGGTCTCCTGCCTTCAGCGTCGCTTCTTTCCTGCCCCTTTCTTGAACTCGTCGTAGACGCGTTCGACGCTGCCCCTGATCCGCCGCTCGATGTGCGTACGATTCGCCGTGGGTACGTCGAAAAAGCCGTCCATCTTGACCTTGTCGACCGTCTCCCGGCGCGTGTAGCCACTTGCATAGTGCTCATAAACTTGTTCGCGTATCCTGGTGATATAGTCAGTCAGTACCTCAGTGGCTGACGGATCGCACAGATCCCCCTGTCCGGGTACGATGATATCCACGTCATCCATGTTGCGGATCATCTCAAGAGCATGCAGCCATTCCAGGGTGTTCGCTTGATCCAAGGAGGGGTGTTCGCCGGTGACAACCACATTGCCGCTGAAGAGGATGCGTTCCTCGGGCAGTAGGACCATGATGCTGGCCGGTGTGTGTCCGCCGGCGTACATCAGGTGGAAAGCCCGATCTCCCTTGTACAAGGTCATCTCGGTTGACAGGGTCAATTCGGGGAGAACGATGCGCGCTTTCGCCAGGTCATCATCCACGCTGGGGTAGTACTGCTTGTGCCGGCTGATGTAGCGCTGCAAGTATCCTTCGTCGTAGCGCTGCATCTCATTCCATGCCGCTTGGTGGGCGATAGTGGCGGTTGTCGGGAAGAAGCAGTTTCCTATCACATGCTCTACTCGGTAGTCTGTGTTCACAAGAAAAGCGATGCCCTGCCTGCTTACAGAGGCAATACTCTTCAGCCAGGCCCAGACGTCCCTAGGCAGCATTGGCGCATCGATCAGCACGGCTCCCTCAGCGGTGGTGATACAACTCACGTTACCGGAGAAGTAGGCGTCTTCGAAGTAAACACCCTTGGCTATCTCGCGCATCGTTTAGGTCCTTCGTTTCGCGCGAAGCATTTCAGAGGCCAGGTCCAGGGCTTTGGTCACCATTCCCCCGGGGAATCCGCCGCCTTGAGCCATTCGCCGCTGGCCCCCGCCCTTCCCGCCGAATGCGAGGCACGTTTGCTTCATTAGCTCTGCCATGTCGGCAGACGAGTCCTCAGTGCAGGCGAAGACGAGCCGCCCATCATTGCCCGATATGCCCAGCAGGGCAATGGTACCGTGGCCACTGGTCAACAGAGAGGCGAGCTTGCGCACCTGCTGTGGATCCCGGTCATCGAAAGCGCGCCGTACCACCTGTGTGTCATTCCAAGATGTCGCTTCGGCCAGCAGCTTGGCTGCTTCTGCCTCCAGCAGCTCATCGCGCAGGCGCTCCGCCTCGCGACGACTGTCGGCGGCCTCCTGGATCAGGCGCAGGACGGCAGTTGGTAGTTCTCGATCCTTGACACTGAACGCTAGCGCCAGTTGGTTGATGGCGGCTGTCTTCCAGCGATAGTCGCGCACCGCCCGCCAGCCGCACAGGAATTCGACCCGCACTTCCTGGGCGCGTCGCTCCCATTTGCGTATGGCGATAGGCCCCACCTCGCCGGTCCTCGAGCAGTGAGTCCCGCCGCAGGGTGAGCGGTCAAAGCCTTCCACTTCCACGATGCGGATGTCCTTCTCCACAGTGGGGGCTTTGCGCAGCTCAACAGTGGGGAGCTCCCCTGGCTGCGCCCAGCTTGTGAGTACAGGCCGATCCGCAAACACGACTTGGTTGGCCAAGTCCTCAACCTCATCGGCCTGAGCGGCGTCCAACGTCGGACGGTCAATGTCAATCGTAGATAGTTCCTCACCGAGGTGGAAGCTGACCGTCTGAGCGTTCAGGCTCTTCAGGAAAGCTTGCGACAGGATGTGCTGACCAGTATGCTGCTGCATATGATCGAAGCGGCGCGCCCAGTCGATGCGGCCATGGACAGATGGGCCTTGGAGGTCTCCTGCGATCCAGTGTACGATTTCGTTCTGGTCGTCGGCCACGTCGAGGACCGGATGGCTGTCGAGAAAGCCCAAATCATTCGGCTGCCCGCCTGACGTAGGATAGAAGCAGGTTCTATCCAGTACGATGCCGTTGGCCCCTGTGGTGCCGCGTATGGCGCGCACTATCCGCGCGTCAAACTCCGTGCAGTAGGCGTCTTCGTAGTACAAACGTAGCGTCATGCTCAGCAAGGGTTCCCTTGTTCTGTGGCAGTGCTCCACGCAAGCAGTGGCCTCAACCGAGGCCGCACACATTATAGCATTGTGCATGGTCCTGGTCAACCAATTCGCTCCGGTTTGACGAAAACCCCTGCGTGCGATATAATCGTGTCCAATAGCACAGATGTTCTAGTTCCAGCTGTGCTGACAGGGAGGAGCGACAATGAGACAAATCACTGTGGCGACCGTACAGATGGCCCCCAGGCTGGGTGAGGTTGAGGCCAATCTTGAACGCATGGGCAGGTGGGTGGAGAGCATTTGCCGCGATCAGAAGGTTGATCTGATTGTCTTCCCGGAGCTGGCTACGACCGGCTACGAGTGTGGGGTGCGCTTTGCCGACCTGGCAGAGAGGATTCCTGGCCATGTCGTGAACTACTTGGCCAAGCGCGCGGCTGATTTCAGCGTGCACCTGGCCTTTGGGCTGGCAGAGAAACAGAAGGTGGAGAGCGTTGTCTACGACTCTGCAGTGCTGATTGACTCCCAGGGAGAGGTCCACACGACGTATCGCAAGGTT
>Ga0111173_1014_pt1 | contig 20456 bp, 10 predicted proteins | sample DeeMarSWOR324_28_FD_80234 | JGI IMG/M metagenome (GOLD analysis project Ga0111173, IMG submission 80234) | Anaerolineae bacterium SM23_84
CGCTTGTGCCATTGGCCGAGCGAGTCCTTGGCCCAGGGCCGACGCCAAGCGACATTCTGTTCGACGATGGTGACAATCTGTGCGAGTTTGGCCTCGACGCGGTAGTGATACACACGCCCGGTCACACACCTGGCTCCAGTTGTCTGCTGGCAGAGGGACACCTCGCTTTCGTCGGCGATCTGCTTACCAGCAACGGCCGGCCGGTCCTCCAGCGCCTCTATGCCGACGACTGGTCACTCCTTCCAGACAGCTTAGCCCGTGTGCAGCGCTTGCGCCCGAAGCTGGTCTACCCTGGTCATGCTCGGCATCCCTTGAGCGGAGATGCTTTGCAGTGCCTCCGGGTCGAGTTTCACACGTAGGCAGTTGGAATTCGCTGGCCGTGCACCTGAGAAGCCGGGCGATGAGTGAACGCCAGGTTGTTGAATGTCTCTGGCAAATGATCTGGCCTCGGTCTAGGACACAGGGCCCGGTAACACGGGGTTGCTCAGGTTGGCCACCGATGGAGGGAGGGTAACATGAGCACTGGAGCACAGTCCTCCGGGCTGATGTCTGTCACGGCCAGAAGGCTCATGAAGGAGTTGCACCCCAGGCGGTTGCTTCCGAGCCTGAGTGCCGGCTTGGTCGTTGCCATGATAGACATCCCTCTGGAGATATCCATCGCGGCCCTCATCTTCTCTGGCGACCTCTCCAGCCATGTCTCTGCTGGAATCGGCCTCCTCCTCTTTGGTGGTCTGGTCATTAGCCTCGTGGTCGCATTAACGAGTTCCTTCCCAGGCATGGTTGCCCTTCCCCAAGAGGCTCCAGGTGCCATCTTGGCACTGGCGGCGACTGCAATTGCCGCTGGCATGCCGGCTTCGGCCACATCTCTGGACACCTTCTTGACCGTTGTAGCCGCACTCGCCGTGACTTCGATCCTCACAGGAACCTTTTTCCTGGCCCTGGGCCGCTGCAAGCTGGGCGCTGTGATTCGCTACATCCCCTATCCCGTCGTTGGCGGTTTCTTGGCCAGTACAGGTTGGCTACTCGTTCACGGGGCTTTCGCCGTCATGACGGGCCAATCCGTGGGCTGGTCCCAACTCCCGTCCTTGCTTCAACCCAGCTTACTGGCACGCTGGCTGCCCGGTCTCATCCTCGCGGCACTGCTGCTCCTCATTCTGCGCCGGCGGAGCCATTCCCTGATCCTGCCAACGCTGGTCCTCGCAGCGACCGGATTGTTCTACGTCCTGTTATGGGCGACTGGCACCTCGATTGCTGAGGCCACTGCCCAGGGATGGTTGCTGGGACCTCTCCCTCAGGGTGCGCTGTGGCGACCCCTGACCCCACCCAATTTGGCTCAGGTCCACTGGCAGGTCATTCTTCGCCAAGCTGGAAGTGTGGGGACCCTCCTGTTCATCAGCGTCATTGGCCTTCTGCTCAATACCAGCGGACTGGAGTTGGCTGCCCGACGGGATATCGATTTCGACCGCGAGCTTCAATCAGCGGGGCTGGCCAATCTTGCTGCGGGTCTAGGTGGGAGCCCACCAGGCTTTCAGACGTTGACCTACTCAGCAGCGGGGCACAGAATGGCTGCAGACAGCCGACTCGTGGGTGTGTTCACGGGCGTACTGTACGGTGCGGTACTGCTCTTCGGAGCACCTCTTCTGTCCTATTTCCCCAAGCCTGTGCTCGGGGGCTTGCTCCTCTTCCTCGGCCTTGGCTTCCTGGTCGAGTGGCTGCACGACGCGTGGTTCAAGCTCTCCAAACCCGAGTATGCTCTTGTGTTGCTGATCCTAATCACCATGAATGTGGCGGGTCTTGTGGCCGGCCTGGGCTTGGGCATCGTTCTTGCTGTCGCCCTGTTCGCGGTCAGCTACAGCCGCATCGGCGTAGTCAAGCACACTCTGTCTGGAGCCAACTACCGCAGCAACGTTGATCGTCCGCGGCAGGACCTGCAGACGCTCCGTCGCAGAGGGCATTGGCTGTACATACTTGAGCTACAGGGGTTCATCTTCTTCGGAACGGCCAATCGACTGGTCGAGCAGGTCCATCAGAGGGCAAACGACCCTGACCTGCCAACCCCTCGCTACGTGGTGTTCGATTTCCGGCAGGTGAGTGGTCTCGACGCGTCCGCCGTGCTGAGCTTCCGGAGGATGAAACAGCTAGCGGAAGCGAAGAACATGCAGTTGGTATTCACTCACCTGCCTGCGAAAGTGCGGCTCCAGCTGGCGAATGAGGTGCTCACAGACGCTGACAGGTCATTGTGGCATGCCGAAGCCGACTTGGACCATGGTGTTGAGTGGTGCGAAGAGCAGATACTGCACGTGCCTGACAGAGAGGACACCGCAATCGCCGAGCGCGCACGAGTAGCGACCTTTCAGCCCGAATCCATCACAGGGATCGACCTCAGGAATTATATGGAGCGAATGGATCTTGCAGAGGGCCACTACCTCATTCGGCAGGGAGACGCTCCTCGCGGGCTGTTCTTCGTCGAGACAGGTCAGGTGACAGCACTACGCGAAGGCAGAGATGGCCAAGTGATACGACTGCGCAAAATGGGCCCGGGCACCGTGATCGGCGAAATGGGGCTGTATTTGGATTCAGAGGCATCAGCTTCGATTCTGACAAACGAGCCGAGTACGGTGTATCACCTGTCCAAAGCCGATCTCAGACGAATCGAGGAGACAGCGCCCTCGGCCGCGGCCGCACTTCACAGGTACATTGCTGAAATCCTCAGTGAGCGCGTGTCTACCGCCAATGATACCATCCAGGCCTTGTTGGCCGGGCCTGAAGCCACCTCGTCACTGCGCCGGTAGCGGGTCGGCGTTGCAGACGCGATGCCTCCGCGTAGCTGACCACATGCTGTCGCATGCACGTCCCCGCTCGCTGCTTGTGACAGCTGCAGCCTCCTAGCTATTTCGGGTTCCCACCTACCGGGACCCTGCCTTCGGCGAGGGCTAGCCTCTCGCCGACCGGCTGGCTGCACGAGGAATCATACAGGGCTGCGCGAACCGTTCATCCTGCCGCGACGGGATCCCCCAACTTGACGGGCGCTTCTGACATCTTTCACGCCACGTGACGGGACGATGATGCGGTGAAATGCGCTTGGCAATGCATGCGCGAAGCAGTGGTCTGCCACCTTCAAACTGGCAACCGCCAGGAGGCCCACCAACGCCGCTATCGCCGTGATTCAAGCATCACCGCCCCAGTTGGCGCCGCATGTTCAATTGGCACCACTGGCTTGACTTCGTCCTCTGATTTTGAGGCCACTTCTGCTATAATGTAGTTGGCTATGGCAGGCGTCTCCACTCTGTGCGCGGCAAGCGACAGGAGAAGGCAATGCGCTCCCAAGACCGACTGACAATGGAGTTTCACATTTCACGCAATGCGCGGGATGTGTACCAGTTTGACGAGACGCTGTTCTCGTTGAGTGGCAACGTCATCTTTGCCAATTTCTTCGCCGCGCGGGTTTTCGCCCAGAAGATGAACGACAAGCGTGACTTGGTGCGCTTCCCGGAGCAGGCAGTCCAGGCAGGGCAGATCACTGCCATGGGCCTGATCGACGAAATCCTGCATTTTGTCGTCAGCCTGTACCGCGAGCAGAGGAACCCGCAGACCATGGAGCAAGCCATGGCCTGGCTGGAGGAAAGGCTTGGCCAGGAGGCAGTGGACGAGACACTGCGTGAGTTTGCGGACCAGTTTCCCCCGCTGGCCGTTTATCGCCGGGAGGTTGATCTCGAAGCCTACCTGCAACGGGAGACTGAGGGCGTCCCCAATCGCCAGATCGTGCTGGAAGAGCTGTTGATGCTCTGGCTGGCCAACAAGAACCTGGCCTTCTCACCTTACCTCGAGCTGTTCGACGACACCTCCCTCAAGAAGGAAACGGCCTACCGACCGATCATTGCCACACTTGCCGACTATTTCGAGACCCAGCCCGCTTTTGGTCCCTTTAATCAATTCCTGGTGGACATGCTGCGCGATCCGGCCATCAAGGTGCCCCACTCGCTTTCTGGTCAACTGGAGTACATACGCGAGACATGGGGCCCACTGCTTGGCCGGTATCTGTACCGCCTGCTCAGCGGGCTGGACCTGATCCGGGAAGAGGAGAAGATGCGCTTTTTGGGCCCCGGCCCCAGCCGTCCGTACGAGTTTGCCGGGCTGGAGTTTGAGGCCGAGCGCTACAGTCGCGATCGCGACTGGATGCCCCGTGTGGTGCTGCTGGCCAAGAGCACCTACGTGTGGCTGGATCAGCTATCGACAAAGCACAGACGATCCATCACCCGCTTGGACCAGATCCCGGACGAGGAGCTGGACACCTTGGCCCGCTGGGGTTTCACCGCTTTGTGGCTCATTGGCGTTTGGCAGCGCAGCGACGCCTCGCGGCGCATCAAGCAGCACATGGGCAACCCTGAGGCAGTGGCGTCGGCTTACTCACTGTACGACTATGTGATTGCAGACGACCTGGGCGGGGAAGCAGCCTTCCAGAACTTGAAGGCACGGGCCTGGCAGCGGGGCATTCGCATGGGCGGCGATATGGTGCCCAACCACGTAGGCATCGACGGCAGATGGGTGATCGAGCATCCAGATTGGTTCATCTCCCTGGATGACAGCCCTTTTCCTTCGTACACCTTCAACGGCCCGGACTTTTCCGGGGACGACCGAGTCAGCGTCTTCGTCGAGGATCACTACTTTGACCGCTCTGACGCGGCCGTGGTGTTCAAGCGGCTGGATCGCTGGACAGGCAGCGCCAAGTACATCTACCACGGCAACGACGGTACAAGCATGCCCTGGAACGACACTGCCCAATTGAACTACCTGAATCCCGAGGTCCGCGAGGCGGTGATCCAGACCATCCTGCACGTGGCGCGTAACTTCCCCGTCATCCGTTTTGACGCCGCCATGACGCTGAGTAAGAGGCACTACCAGCGGCTGTGGTTCCCAGAGCCTGGCAGCGGGGGCGCTATTCCCACCCGTGCGGAGCACGGATTGACCAAGGCTGAGTTCGATGCCGCCATGCCACAGGAGTTCTGGCGCGAGGTCGTGGATCGTGTGGCAGAAGAAGCCCCCGAGACTCTCCTTCTGGCTGAGGCTTTCTGGCTAATGGAAGGTTACTTTGTCCGCACGCTGGGCATGCATCGTGTCTACAACAGTGCCTTCATGCACATGCTCAAGGCCGAGGACAACGCCAAGTATCGCACCACGATCAAGAACGTGCTGCAGTTTGACCCCGAGATCCTGAAGCGCTTTGTCAACTTCATGAACAATCCCGATGAGGAAACCGCGGTCGCTCAGTTTGGAAAAGACGACAAGTACTTTGGCGTCTGCATCATGATGGTGACCATGCCCGGGCTGCCCATGTTTGGTCACGGTCAGGTCGAGGGTTTCACAGAGAAGTATGGCATGGAATACCGGCGCGCCTATTGGGACGAGCAGCCGGATGAGCACCTCATTTGGCGGCATGAGCGAGAGGTGTTCCCACTGCTGCGCCGTCGGTACCTGTTTGCGAAAGTCGACCACTTCTTGCTCTACGATTTCTACACGCCCGAGGGACATGTCAACGAAGACGTGTTCGCTTATTCCAACCGCGCCGGCGACCAACGGGGCCTGGTGGTGTACCACAACAAGTATGCGACTGCCCAGGGGTGGATACGAACCTCAACTGCCTACTCGGTGAAGACAGGCGACAGCGGTGATCGCACCCTGGTGCAGAAGAGCCTCGGCGAGGGCCTCGGCCTGCACTATGAAGACAATCAGTACTGCATCTTCCGCGATCACATCAGCGGGCTGGAGTACATTCGCAGCTGCAAAGAACTGCATGAGCGGGGCCTGTACGTCGAGCTGGGAGCCTACAAGTATCATGTCTTTCTCGATTTCCGCGAGGTGCAGGACAACGTTTGGCACCACTACGCACACCTGACTGCCTTCCTCAACGGGCGCGGGGTGCCGAGCATCGAAGAAGCGCTCAAAGAGACTTTCCTGCAGCCCATCCATCAAGCATTGAAGGAACTGGTGAACGCCGATACTTTCCGTCGCTTGATGGACGCCCGACTCACCGATCCCGGTGGCCGGTTGAACCGGGCCCTTCTGCAAGAGATGGAGCAGAAGACCCTGCACCTTCTGCAAGAGATCGAGCAGTTTACAGGTATGACAGCGGACGACGCAGCACTGGCTGGCGAGATGCGTCAGGAGTTGGAAGCGCTGCTGAAGCTGCCCCAACTTCCAAGTAGCGCCGCCTGGTCGAAGGCTGCAGAATCCAGGGCGGTCGCAGACTACCTGACCGTCAATCTGAACGACGACTCCTTCGTCTGGGGCTGCCTCCTGGGCTGGTGGTGTGTTCACTCGCTGGGCAGAGTCGCTGGCGAGGCGCATGCTGCGGGCCAAAGTCGCAGCTGGATCGACGAGTGGCTTCTGGGCAAGGTGCTGGCCGGAGCCTTGCAGGACCTGGGAGTGGACGGACCTGCGGCTTCGAAAGCGGTAGCGGTAATCAAGGTGCTCACCAGCCATCAACGATGGTTTGCCTCAGAAGCGCCTGATACCCCCAAGAGGGCCCATCAGATGCTGGAAACCCTGCTTCGGGACAGTGAAGTGCAGCAGTTCTTGCAGGTGAACCGCCACCAGGATGTACTGTGGTTCAACAAAGAGGCCTTCGAGCAGCTGCTGTGGTGGCTGGCGTTGGTGGCAGCAATCCGCGCCACTGGGTTTCGTACAGCAGCCAAGGCAAGGGAGGAGATGCTGGCCTGCCACGAGATCGTCCAGCAACTGCTCGAGGCTGCACAAGAGTCCAGGTATCAAGTGGAGGAATTGCTGAGGCTGGCACGGCTTTACTCTCCGTAGCGTTCATGCAGGCAGGGTGGAGCCAACAAAACGTTACTGGCAGCCCCTGCCCCGAAACGGTGCGGAGCATCCGTCTATTCAGCGGAGAGCTCTGCTCCATGAGCACACTGGGCTTTCAGGCCAGGTGGAAACGAGGCCCGGCCCTTGCACCTCCACTGAGACGCTTTCTGGCGAGTGATAACCGGTCGATTGGATGATTCAGCTGATGTCCTACTGGAGGGAGAAGGCAGCAGCTGTGTGCAATACCGCCACTGGACGAGCCCGTTACCATCGAACCCACCGTCCGTCATGATAATGGGGAACTTCTGCCAGAGCAAGCCTACAGCAGCACCTCGGTCTTGTCTGCGGCTGCCTTCCCGCACTGCCAGGTGCGTGTCATCTGACGCTCGGCGCTCAACAGGAAGCTGCCTAACACAGTGATGCACACGACAACATGTGCCTTTCACCCTGCAACGCGAAGTCGCTCCTAATCAGACGGGGTTCGAAACGAAGGGGGGAAGCGATGGGTAGAAAGATCCACTTGCTGGTACTCCTTTTCATCCTGGTGGCGGCGCTCCTCTGCACGGGACTCAGCCAGGCCACCCCTCCTGCACAGACTGAGCCAGCAGCTCTCCAACTCAAGGCCGCTGTCTTTGTCCCCGGCCGGGGCGAAGCGCCGTCCATCCCCGCCGGCTTGACCATCAGCGGCTACGCTGCAGGGGAGCGTGGCTACTACATCGTCCAGTTTCGCGGCCCAGTCGAGAGCGCATGGAAGGATCAAGTCACTGCCTTGGGAGGCGAGGTCTTGGAGTACCTGCCCGAGTTCGCGTTCAAAGTGCGCATGACGCCAGAGCAAGCGCGACAGGTGGATGACCTCAACGACGCCATTTGGGTTGGTCTTTTTCAGCCGGGCTACAAGCTCAGCCCCACCCTGCTCCGCGACGGGACACGGATGTACAGGGTGACGATCGAGCCGGGAGTCGACGTGGGCTCAGTGGCAGCGGCCATCCGACGCCTCGGGGTCCAGGTCACGGCACCGCCAGGCAACATCCTGCTCGTCGGTGCCAACTCAGCTCAAATCGAGGCTGTCGCTCGAGTGCCAGACGTTGCGTGGATCGAGAATTTCCGCTTCCGCGAAACCGAAAACGAATACGGTGCCGGAGTCACCATGGGCACTGACACGGCCCATGCCAATGGCTACAATGGTTCCACGCAGATAGTGGCTGTGGCCGACACGGGATTTGGCGATGGCACCAAGGCAGGTGGCCACCGGGACATCCCAGCTGACCGCATCGTCGCTATTCACGACTGGCCGGCCATTGGCAGCTTTTGCTGGACGGCCGTCAGCGACGGGCCGCAGGACGTCGACAGTGGACACGGCACACACACGTCTGGATCGCTGCTCAGCGCTGGCGGCCCCAGCGGGGAAGGCAAAGGAGCAGCCCCGGCGGCTCGGCTGATCTTCCAGGCAGTGGAGGACTATGCCGATATGACACCCTTCTGTGAGCGCTATCTCGACTATCAGGACGGCTATTACCTGATTGGCCTGCCCAGTGACATTGGAAATCTGTTCCAACAGGCCCACCGCGATGGCGCCCGCATCCACTCCAGTTCTTGGGGCAGCGATGCGCAAGGTGAGTATGACGCCGATGCCGCCAGTACCGACGATTACATGTGGAATCACCCCGACTTCTTGGTAACCACATCCGCAGGTAACGACGGCATCGATGCTGACGACGACGGCAATGTCGACGAGGACTCGATGGGCTCTCCGGCCACAGCCAAGAACATCCTCAGCGTTGGCGCCAGCGAACAGGATCGCGATGGGCATTATGAGTGCGATCCCAGCCTCGGCTATGTTAATCCCAGCACCGGGACCAGTTGCGCCAGTCAGGACGGGCGCAACAACATCATGACTTACGGCGAGGCCTGGCCGGATGATTTCCCTGCCAGCCCCACTGCCAGCGACCCAACCGCCGGCAATGTGCAGCAGATGGCCGCCTTCTCGAGCCGCGGCCCCACGGACGATGGTCGCATCAAGCCCGATGTCGTTGCCCCAGGCACCTGGGTGCTCTCGCTTTACTCCGATCTCCATCAAGAGGGCTACGATGCCTCGCCCAACTCGCAGAACGGCACATGGCAGTACGACGGCTGGGGCTTTCCTCTCGACCAGTACTACAAGTATATGGGCGGAACTTCGATGTCGAACGCTCTGGCCGTTGGGAGTGCGGCCGTGGTGCGCGACTTTTACCAAAAGGCCCACGGCCACAGCGCAAGTGCTGCCCTGACCAAGGCAACCTTGATCAACTCAGCCGTCGATATGTTAGACGAGAACAACGACGGCGTGAATGACAACGACTACCCCATCCCCAACCATCATGAGGGCTGGGGGCGAATCAATGTTCCCGACGCGACCGATGGCAGCCATGAGTGGATGGACGAGACTGTCGGTCTGAGCACCGGCGGCACGGCAACTTATGAGTACAATGTCAGCACCAGCGGTCGGCCGCTCAAGGTCACCTTGGCGTGGACCGACTATCCCGCTTCGACCTCGGCTGCCAAGGCACTGGTCAACGACCTGGATCTGACAGCCACAGCGCCGGGCGGCTCGGTGTTCAAGGGCAACGTGTTCTCCGGTGGCTGGTCGCAGATTGGCGGTACCGCCGACCGAACGAACAACGTCGAGAACATCTACGTCGAGTCTGCGGCATCTGGCACGTGGAGGATCGAGGTCAAGGGCTACACCGTGCCTTACGGCCCACAGCCCTTTGCCCTGCTAGTGGACGGCAGCTTTGGCCCAGTGGATGAACCACCTACAGTGGATATCGCCAATCCAGCTGAGGGAAGCACCGTCTCTGGAACCGTCCTGTTGCAGATCCAGGCCAGCGATGCTGAGGATGCAGCAGGCACACTGACTGTCGAATGGAATGTCGATGATGGATCGTGGCAGCCCGCCACCCACAACAGCGCCACCGACTATTACGAGGCGGACTGGAACACCACAGGCGTGGGCAACGGCGAGCATGCCATCCGTGCCCACGCTGTCGACAGCTCTACCAACACCGCCAGCGACAGCAACATAGTGACTGTGGATAACCCTGTCGTGATGACGATCCACGCCGGGGACCTCGACGGAAGCAGTGTTTGGTGGTGGGCTACCTGGGTCTGGCGCGCCGCGGTCACCGTCGTGGTGCACGATACGGATCATAACCTGATGGCCGATGTGGCCGTAAGCGGTTCTTGGACCGGCGGCTACTCAGGGTCCAGCTCCTGCACCACTGGTGAGGATGGCGCGTGCACTGTGTCGAGCAGCTTCATCTGGCGGGGGAGTCCCAGCACGACGTTTACCGTCTACTCCATGAGCCATCCAGCGCTCACCTACCAACCCGCCGACAACCATGATCCGGACGGTGACAGCAACGGAAGCACTATCACGGTCAACAGACCGCATTGATTCTCCGCACAGATGCACAGGTGCTGGCCTTTGCAGCGGACAAAGCTCCCAAGCAGAAGGCAGAGCCCCTTTCGAGCTGCCATTGTCCTCGTCGTGCCGGTCGACTCGTGGGCTCGCGCCGGCAAGCGCCGGGGCAGCGCATGCGCTCACTGACAACGTGCCACCAGGCGAGCTTGCTCTTGCCATGCGGCGCTTCGCACCACGCCGCGCTGCCCGTCGGAGGATCGAGGCTTCTGTCATAGCGCACCGTATACCTCGGAGTCGCTGAGCTGATGAACCCACAGATCCTGCTGATGTTAGGCACGGTGTTGGCGGCCACGGTGCTGTTCTCCTGGGACAGGCTACCCAGCGATGTCGTCGCGCTGGGCATCCTGCTGTTCCTGATCCTGACAGAGCTCTTGCCACCGGCCAGAGCGTTCGCCGGTTTCGGCAGCGACGTGGTCGTGATGATGCTGGGGCTGCTGGTCATCATGGCCGCGCTGGACCACACAGGCGTGACCGACCTTGCCGGACGCGCACTCTTGCGCTGGACCAACGGCGGCGTCAGCCAGCTCCTGCTCGTGGTGATGATTGCAGCCGTCGCACTGGGCGCGTTTATGAGCAATACCGCGGCAACGGCCTTTTTCCTGCCCATCGTCATCGGGCTGGCGCGCCGCGCCAAGGTTAGCGTCGCAAGACTCCTGATGCCGCTGGCCTTTGCCTCGATCCTCGCCAGTTCCATCACACTGGTGAGCACCTCCACCAACCTCATCGTCAGTGGTCTCATGACAGAGTACGGCATGCGGCCAATGAATATGTTCGAGTTGACTCCCGTTGGTTTGCCAATCGCCATCGCTGGCGTGGTCTACATGTTTGTGTTGGGCCGGCGCCTGGTCCCAGATCGTATCCGGGCGGAAGAGATTGAGGACTTGAGCGTACACCTGTACCTGACCGAAATCCTCATCCTGCCCGGCTCATCCTGGATCGGAAAGACGCTGGCTGAATCGCGCATGGGAAGCGATCTCAACCTGACGGTGCTTTGGATCGTCCGCGGCAAGACACGCTATCTCGTGCCAAGGGGCGATTCCCGCCTGCAAGAGGGTGACGTGCTATTGGTGGAGGGTGCACGGGAGAACATACTCCAGGTCAAGGAGGTAGCCGGCATTGACATCAAGGCCGATGTCGAACTCTCCGACCCAACCATCAAGACCGACGACGTCGGACTCACGGAGGTGATTCTCCTGCCAGGCTCACCACTGATCGGGCGGACCCTTCAGGGCCTGCGTTTTCGGGAAACGTACGGGTTGCAGGTTCTGGCCATCAACCGCCATGGTGAAAGGCTGGCGCGCAAGTTGAGCCGCATCCGCTTCAGAATGGGCGACGTGCTGGTGCTGCAAGGCGATCGGCCACGCGTCGGGTCGTTGGAGAGGCTCGAAACCTTCCGTGTCCTTGGTCCCCTTCAGGATCGACGCTTGAACGTCCAGCGCGCTCCTCTGGCTGTAGGCATCTTCGTCGCCGTGCTGGGCGCTGTGGCGTTTGATCTGCTCCCGCTACCTGTGGCGACGCTGTTGGGAATGCTGCTGGTTTTTGCGACGCGCTGTATTACACCCGAAGAAGCCTATAGTCGAATGAACTGGACAGCGCTGATCCTGATTGCTTCCATGTTGGGCCTGGGCGCAGCCATGGAGACCACCGGCACGGCAGAGTTCCTGGCAGGACAGGTTGTGAGAACAGTGGGACAGACACGACCTGTCTGGATGCTGACTGCATTCTTTGCTCTGACCGTCCTGTTGACCCAGCCAATGTCTAACCAGACCGCAGCCGTTGTTGTCCTGCCTGTTGCCGTGCAGACAGCAATGCAACTTGGGCTGAATCCACGCTCTTTCGCCATGATGATCGCCTTGGCGGCAAGCTGCTCCTTTCTGACCCCTCTCGAACCGTCCTGTTTGCTTGTCTACGGACCTGGACGCTACAGGTTTGTGGATTTTCTGAAGGTCGGGCTACTCCCGACTCTCCTGATCTATGCCATCTCCATCACCATGGTCCCGCTGCTCTGGCCCCTCCAAGTACCACCGTAGCTCGGAGGCCAGAACCGTGTTACGATGAGTGAGAGCGGGTCTCGCCGACTCACGAACCAGGCACGACCATCCAGCAGCCGGCCAATGACGTGCTCCGAACCTCGACCTTCAACATACGACCAGGTGATGAACGATGCCAGACACCGCATTGCTCATTGACAGCACTACTGTCTTGCCAGAAGGTTATGTCGAACGGCATGGAGTGACGGTGATTCCTGTGCCCATCTACTTCGGCGGCAGGGAGTACCGAGACGGGGTAGATATCACAGAGGAAGACTTCCTGTCGCTCCTGGAGACGTTGGACGAGCGTCCCTCAACCGCGGTGCCTGGCTTGGGCGAGTTCATGTCGTACTACGAACGACTACTTCAGGAACATGAGAGCGTCGTCTATCTGGTGCCTAGCCTTCGGCTGAGCGGGCTCTTTGACGCCGCCATCCAGGCCGCAGAGCAGGTACCAGGCGCCTCAATTGTGGCCGTGGACCCTCCTGAAGACTGGCAGAAAGAGGTGTACACCGTTCGCTCTAACGATCCACGCTTGGGCGATCAGTTAGCGGCGATCCGCGGACTGACACCGCCGATCATTGCGGTGGTGAACACAGGCTTTGCCTCGGGTGCCTCTGGTCTGGTGGCGCTCGCCGCACTGACGGCGATGGATGAAGGCAAAGCTCTAGACAGAGTGGTTGAGAGCATGGTTACCGCCAAGACCCAGAGCAACGTTTTCGTCATCCTCGCGACGTTGGACTATGTCGTGGATCGAGTGGGCCAACTGAGAGCCTTCCTAGGAAGCCTGCTGCGGATAAGGCCCATCCTGACCTTCCAGGACGGGTACCTGGAGGACGTGGCCCGGATCAGGAGTATGAGCCAGGCGAAGCGGAGGATGATCGAAATGCTGCAGCAGAGAGTAGGTGACGGAGCGGTTGACATCTTTGTGCTGCATTCCCTGGCGCCGGACGAAGCCGCGGACCTGCTGGAGCAAAGCAAACGTGAGCTGAATGTCAGACGCTCGTGGGTCAGTGGGATTGGAGCTTCCATCAGCAGATACACCGGCAGAGGGGGCTTGGGCATCGCCTTCACTGTGCTGCCGAGGGATTCATAGTGTCGGGATCATGAATGGCAAGTCTCATCCATATCCCGCTGAGCTTGCCTCGTGAGCCGGCTATCACCTACACTGATCCTCCGGATCCCCCATCAGACCCCCACCTCTTGAGAACGGGCCGCACCGACGCACATCGCCCCCCACAAGAGCCAACCAAGGCCTTGCCACGCGCAGCTTCCACTTGACACCCAAAACGTTTTGGGGTATTATAGCGGTGCTTTCCGACGCCGTCTTGGATACCGCCCAATCCTCACAGTGGAGCAGGTCGTGCCCAAGCCCAAACTCAGAGATCTGGCAGCGAAGCTAGGACTGTCCATCACTACTGTGTCGCGAGCCCTCGCCGGCTACAGTGACGTGGCAGAGGCCACGCGCCAGCGTGTATTGCAGGCTGCAGAGGAGATGGGCTACGTCCCCGATGCGGTCGCCCGTCGCCTGCAAAAGGGGCGCACGGACACCATCGGCTTTGTCATTCCCACATTCGGCCCCCGCTTTTCCGATCCCTTCTTCAGCGAGCTATTGGCCGGCATTGGCAACGAAGCAGCCCAACAGGACTTTGACCTGCTGGTCTCGACCCGCCCCCCCGACACCGCTGAAGAGCACCAGGCTTACCGGCGCATGGCCGAGGGGGGAGTGGTAGATGGATTGCTAGTGGTCCGCACTCGGGTCAATGATGAACGCATTACCTATCTGTCCCACATCGGCTTCCCCTTCGTAGCCTTCGGCCGATCTGACCTGGAGATGGACTTTCCCTACGTGGATGTGGATGGGGCCAGCGGATTGGAGCAGTTGACCCAACACTTGATCGATCTGGGCCACCGACGCGTGGCTTACATATCAGCACCGAAAGGCTTGATGTTCTGCAAGTATCGCCAGGCGGGGCTGGAGGCCAGTCTGCGGCAGAACGGCCTGTCGCTGACATCTGAACTCATGGCGGAGGGCGATCTGACCGAAGCCGGCGGATTCCAAGCCATGAACCAGCTTCTGGACTTGTCTCCGCGACCCTCCGCGGTGGTCGCGTGCAACGACCTGATGGCTCTGGGCGCCATCAGCGCGGCCCAGAAGCGGGGGCTAGTGGTTGGGCGAGACCTTGCCGTCACCGGTTTTGATGACATCCCACTGGCAGCACATGCGCACCCGCCGCTGACAACAGTGCGCCAGCCTGTGTACGCAATCGGACGCCGCGTCTGCAAGATGCTGATCCAGCTGATCCACAACGAGGACTTGCCCGATCGGCATGTCTTGCTGCAGCCCAACCTGATCATCCGCGAATCCTCCCAGGCAGTGGAGGGGCTGGAGTCAGGGAGGGTGCATGATCCCTCATAGCTGTCTGCCAGTCGGCGCGTTCCGGCTGCCCTGTCGCTCTCGGGCACAGGGGCGACCACGCCGGCCGATGGTTTGACCAGGCGAAGGATGCTGAAGGCGTTAGTGCAAACGAGCTGCATTTGACGCCAAAACGTTTTGGCGTATAATGTGCGCAGGGATTTGCATCCTCCTCGCTAAAGTGTTCCTCGCAGGAGAGGAGCTCGTGCTGACTCTGCTAGTCAATCATCTCACAGCGAAGCCGGAATGGCTCACCACCCCCGGTGGGCCGGCCCTGGCCGGTCACTGCGGCGCGCTTCTGGCCGCAGACCTTTCAGGGCGCGAACCTGTAGGCAAGTCCCATGCGGCGCACCCTGTCAACCCGCATCAACGTCTGCGTTCCACACCTTTCTGCGCCAAGCACGCTCGTACTGTTCTTCTACATCAACCGACAGCTTGCAGTGGAGCACTCGCCAACAGCTTCGTTGCCTCGACTCGGTATGCCACCATCAGGTTCTTGGGTTTCTCTCAGAATTGAGCTCAGCGGATGACAAGAGAGGAGGTGCCATCGACCGATTGACGCGGCTGTGGCAGGTCCTGACAGGACCCGAAGCACAACATTAGGGAGGAGATTCAGAAATGAAAAAGGCATTGCTCTTACTGGTGGTCTTGGCCACCCTCGTAGCTGCGTGCGCCCCTGCTGCGACTCCGGAGCCAGAGGTGATCACCAAGAAAGAGACCGTGGTGGTCAAGGAGACACAGATCGTCAAAGAGACAGAGATCGTCGAGAAGCCGGTTGCGCCGAAGGTGCTCACCTTCTCTTCCAGGCTGTTCAGCCCACCCCGTGAGCAGGAGTACTTTATCAGCGAGATCATCGCGCCTTTTGAGGCCGAGCACGGGGTAATCGTGAACTTCCAGATCCTGGATGACGACACGCTTCTGGAGAGGGCAGAGATCCAGCAAACGACCGACCACGTCACCACCGACATCATCTGCGCTCACAACGGCAAGATGCCCGACTGGTTGGATGCTGGCTGGGTGGAAGACCTGACCGACCTGGTCAACAGCTGGACAGACAGACACTTCAGCCCAACGTTCGAGTCCGACACCAACCGCGATGGGCGTCAGTACTTCCTGCCAGTGGGCGCCGACGTCTACCTGCTGCTGGCCAACAACAAGGCGCTACCCTATCTCCCCGAAGGTGCGGACCTGGATGCCTTGACCTGGGAGCAGTATGCGCAGTGGGCGGTCAACATCGCCGAGGGCGAAGGCGAAGGCAAAGTCTGCATCACCGGCATTCCAGCCAAGTCCTGGATCTACATGTTCGGCGGCTCGGCGCTCTCCTATGGCGCTGGCTTCCCAGACGCCAACTCACCTGAGGCGGCGGAGGCGTGGAAGATCTGGGAGAAGATCGGCCAGGCCAATGGCTTTGTCCCGACGGTGATGAACATTGACAGCTGCGTGGATCCGATGATGCGCGAAGAATCCTGGCTGACGGTGTTCCACAACGCTCGTGCCGGTCAGGTCTTTGCCTCTGCAGAGACACAGTACACACTGGCTCCTGCACCGATGGGGCCGGCAGGCATTGGCACGATCGCCGGTGTCAGTGGCTATGCCGTCATGAAGGGCGCGCCGAACTATGACCTGGCAGTGCAATTCCTCGAATACTTGACCCGGCCCAACATCCAGGTGCAGATTGCCAAGGGCACTGGCGGGTTCATCCCACCCGTGCAGGAAGCACTTGAATACGTGGGAGATGAGGCCATTGACGAAGTCATCTCCAAGGCCGTTCTGGTGCTCGAGCAGGGTATTGCTTCCGGCGTGCCATCCTACCTCTACCAGGACTGGGGCGCTGTCAAGGAGTGCTTTGACGACGTCTTCGAAGACACGATCTTGCCTGGGAACGAGGTAACTCAGGAACGTCTGGATGCTGCACAGCAATGTGTGGATGACCTTCTGAAGTAGCTCAGTGATCCGCCTGTAGCTACTCTCACCTCGGCAGAGCCGGGAAACGGATCCCATTTCCCGGCTCTGCCTTCTGGGTGGCCGGGAAGGTTGGTCTGAGAATCCCAGAGTTGACGCTCTGTCGAGAGTGACTTTGCCTCACAGACCCCCTTTCAGGGGTTTACGGGCCCGATCTACCCGTAGATGGGGCGACTCGCAGTCCAGCGCGGTCCGGGTGAACAAGGACGGAACGGGTTCAACTCAGGATCTTGTCACAATGGGGTCTTGGGGCCTAGAATGGGCTAGCGGCCCGCGCTGCAGGGACCTTCGGATAGACACCAAACAGGAGTGAGCGGACATGGCAGTAACCGCGCGTCGCAACGGCAAAGCTTGGAGGAAGATCGGGCGTAACGCAGTCCCGTACCTGTTGGTCCTCCCCGTCGCACTCTACTACGCCCTCTTTTGGCTGCGGCCTGTCGTTGCCTCCATAGTTGCGAGCTTCTCTGACGCTGCTGGCCGGTTCACGCTGGAGAACTTTGCACTGGTGTTCCGAGAAGAGGATTTCGTACCGGCTCTCAGGAACACAGCGATTATCGCAGGTTTCTCTGTTACCTTGGAGTTCTTTGTCGCCCTCTTTCTGGCTCTGCTCATCAACCGCAAGTTCCGGGGGTCTGGCTTCTTCCTTTTCCTGTCCATGATTCCGATGGCCCTGCCTGCCGCTGCGGTTGGAGCCATGTGGATTACCGGGCTGACGGCGCATGGGTGGATGAATAGCCTATTGGGTTACCTGGGGATTCTGGCCGAAGGCAAAAAGCTGTACTGGCTTGTGGGCTCCGACACCAAGCTCCTGGCAACGCTGATCGTGATTGATGCGTGGCAAGTGATCCCGTCGGTGATGATCATCTTGCTCGCGGGACTACAGAACATACCCGATGAGGTACAAGAGGCCGGGTACGTCTTCGGCGGAGACTATTTGCACGTCTTGAGGAAGATCACGCTGCCGCTGCTCAAGCCAACCATCCAGACAGCAGTGATACTTAGGATGATCTCGGCGATCCAGATATGGCTCATTATAGTCGTACTGCTCGGATTCTCCAGGCTGCCGGTGTTGGTTGAGAGGGTTGTCTACTACACCAAGGAGGTAGATCGCCTGTACATTGCGGACCAGATGGCTGCAGGCTACACCCTCGTGGTGGCCGTTATCGTCTCTCTGGCGGCTCTGGTCTATCTCCGCGCTTCTGGAGCGTTCAAGCGTGAGGGGGAGCAATTTACATGACGGAGCGCAGGCAGGTGAACATCGCCAAGTCCGCAAGGACGACAGTCTTCTACATCTTTGTCATCGGGATAGCGGCCATTATACTGCTGCCGGTCTACTTCATTATATCATTGTCCTTTCTCTCCACGAGGGAAGCGTATACCTATCCCCTGCCGCTTGTGCCCGCCCTCAATACGCACTTTGAGCTCAGGCACGGCGAACGCGGCTATCTGCTTAGTGTCTACGACAGGGTAGAGGGCGGCTACGAGAGTGTCCTGGACACCAAAGACTCGAAGAAGATGTCCGAGTACATGAGATACCAGTTGGCCACTCCCGTGACCACTGAAGACCTTGAACAGCAGTTCGCAAAGCTAGAATCGCAAGACGTGGTCCGTTTTTCGCGCAGGAGGAATCTGCTGGAGAACTATCAGAGCTTTTTCAGGGTAAGCGGCTACAAAGCTGTTCCTGCACTGATCAGAAGCCTGCAGATTTGCGCCCTCACCATCGCCATTTCTCTGTCGGTCGGCGGAATGGCCGGCTATGCCTTTGCCAGGTATACCTTCAGGGGCAAGAACCTGCTCAAGTTTAGCACGCTGTTTGTGAGAATGTTCCCGGGTGTGGCCATCGCAATACCCATGATCAAGATCCTCGTTGGGCTGCAGTTCTATGACCGGCCCATTGGACTGTCTCTCGTATACTCCATCGGCAATATCGCCCTCACCGTCTGGATCACAGCCAGCATCTTCATGGGCATTCCGGAATCATTGGAAGAAGCGGCGCAGGTGTTTGGCGCAACCAAGGCCCGAGCGTTCTTGCGCATCACTCTCCCACTGGCATTGCCTGGGCTGGCAGCCGCAGCTATGTACTCATTCTTGGGAGCGTGGAATGAGACGGTATCCGCGATCATCCTGACGCAGTTCAATCCCACATTCTCTGTGATCGTGTACCAAACAGTCCTTGGCGCCGTCGGCCAGGTCAACCTGGCTGCGGCCGGCGGCATGGCGATGGCGTTGCCGACAGTCATCTTCACTTTCTTCATCCGCAGATACATACAGCAAATGTGGGGCGGCATCACCATCTAGAGGAGGAAGCTGTGGCGACGTTGACCCTGAGCCATATCACAAAGCGCTTTGGCCGGAACGTTGTGGCAGTCAAGGATTTCAGTCTCGAGGTGCAGGACCGAGAATTCCTCGTGTTGCTGGGGCCATCGGGGTGTGGAAAAACGACAACCTTACGCATGATTGCTGGCCTCGAAGAGGTGACCAGCGGGACGATCGAGATTGATGGAGTGGACGTCACCGATTTGCCTCCCAGACGACGTGACGTGAGCATGGTTTTCCAGAACTATGCAGTCTGGCCACATATGACAGTCTACGAGAACATTGCCTATGCCCTGAAACTCAAGAGGATGGACAAGCAGACCATCGACAGGATCGTCAGAGAATCCACCGCGATGACCAAGATCGACGAGCTCCTAGACCGCTATCCATCCCAGCTTTCCGGTGGGCAGCAGCAGCGCGTGGCCGTCGCCAGGGCCATCGCGGTAAAGCCCAAGCTGTTCTTGCTAGATGAACCGCTCTCGAACCTGGACGCCAAGCTGAGAGTCGCGACGCGAACGGAACTCAAGGCTATCCATGACAAGACCGAGGCCACCACGGTCTTTGTGACCCATGACCAGGCTGAGGCAATGAGCCTGGCGGATCGCATCGTGATCATGAAGGACGGGGAAGTTGTCCAGATCGGTTCGCCGGACGACGTCTATCACCGCAGCGTGGACATGTTTGTCGGCGACTTCATCGGCACTCCCCCGACCAACTTCATGGATGTAGAGCTCACGGTCGACGGGGGCGAATCTCGCCTAGTCAGTCCGCACTTTGACTACCCGCTCGACCCTGAGACTGCGTCCAAGCTGAAAGACTACGAGAAGAAGGAGCTCGTCCTTGGCGTCAGGCCGGAGAACATCGTTCTGGTGCCTGAAGAGGATGCCGTCCTATCTGCAGAATGCCTTGTATCCGAGCCACAGGGGTCCCATCAGATCATCGCTATCGAGCTCGGGGACAAGATTGTGAAGATTGTAGCCCCCGCGTATCCCAAGATTGGAGCAGGGGAGACGGTGCACCTGACGTTCAAGCGAGACACGCTCTGCTTCTTCGACGAAGAATCAGGGAGCAGGATCTGTGAGTAGAGCTGCCCTGGCGATTCACGACTTGACTCTTTAGGCAAACCGTGATGCTTGACCACAGTGCCGCAGGGATGATCGCAGGGGTACTGTCACGAGAGTCAATGACACAAAGACTGGGCTGGATGTTGTGTTTCACGGCATTCGCTGGACCTTGGAGAAACTCTCGCATCTCCTGAAGCTGCTCGAACCACTGGCATATCGGCAGCGTCAGCCATTGCCTACATTTCGCTATCGCAAGCTGGAGAGCCCCTCAGTTGCTCCGCCGGTGTCCTTGGCAGTGGACGATCGACACTGGCAGGCCATCCCCTGGGGCTCTTACTGGTGTGAGCCCTTCGCCGACTTTGTGCTGCGCACTCGCTTCCAAATCGCGTCCGACTGGA
>Ga0111173_1087_pt1 | contig 20396 bp, 17 predicted proteins | sample DeeMarSWOR324_28_FD_80234 | JGI IMG/M metagenome (GOLD analysis project Ga0111173, IMG submission 80234) | Anaerolineae bacterium SM23_84
CAAAAGAGTTCGACATGTCCACCAGAGCGGTTGCCGACAAGATCGGCCTCGAGCTGGTTGAACCGAGTGGTTGGGTGTGCTGTGGAACGACTCCTGCACACTCCACGGATCATTTTCTTTCCACGGTCATGCCACTGCAGAGCCTGGAGCTGATCGAGCGGAGCGGTCAGTCGGCGGTTACGGTGCCCTGTCCCTCCTGCTACATTCGTTTTCTGACTGCGATGCACGACGTCGCCGCCGATCAGGACCTGAGAGAGCGGGTCTCGGCCAAGCTGAACTATGCACCTTCGCCCGAGCTGCAGGTCGAGCATCTGCTAACCACCCTCAGCGAGCGAGTGGGTACTGAGAGAATCGCCGCAGCCGTTACCCAACCTCTCAATGGCTTGAAGGTGGCGTGCTACTACGGCTGCGTCGTAACCCGCCCGCCCGAACTCACGGGAGCCACGGAGTACGAGTATCCGATGGGTATGGATCATGTGGTGCAAGCCCTGGGGGCCGAGACGCTCGATTGGTCGTACAAGACCGAGTGTTGTGGCGTGTCACTGCAGTTCACCCAATTGCCCATCGCCATGGACCTGAGTCACAAGGTGTTGGATAATGCCAAGGCGGTGGGGGCAGAGGTTGTTGTGGTGGCTTGCCCTCTGTGTCAGGCCAATCTTGACATGCGCCAGCCGCGCATCGGAGAGCGCTATGGCCAGACCTATGATGTGCCGATTCTATACCTTACACAGCTCATGGGCCTGGCCTTCGGGCTGCCGCCAACCGTGCTGGGCCTGGACAAGAACTTTGTCAGCGCGGAGCCACTGTTGCGGGAGAAGGGTCTATGGCCATCGTCCTAGCCAGACTGACCTGGACGCTAGATTCAGAGACGAGGTTGCCAAGCAGGTGGGCAAGCTCGACTTGGTCTATTGTTTCCAATGCGGCATGTGTTCCGGATCCTGTCCCACGATCGGCAGAATGGAACATGGGCCGCGCAGGATCATGCAGATGATCCGCCTCGGTATGGCCGACAAGGTTCTGCGGAGCAATGACCTCTGGTATTGCGTATCCTGCTACTCGTGCACGGCACGCTGCCCGCAGGGAGTCCAAGTGACCGATGTAATGGCAGGCCTTCGCAATTTATCCATAGCGAAGGGGCTGGCTACGGACAAGGAAGCCAAGTTTAGTCGGGTCTTTGTGGAAGTCCTGCAGCGCTACGGGCGAATGTATGAGCCGGAAGTGCTCGTTCGCTACTACATGTCTCAGGCCGGCGTCAGCGCCCTCCTCAAGCAGGCTGGACTGGGGCTTACCATGCTCAGGAAGGGCAAGATCGGCCTGCGGCCTGAGCGCATCAACGACACCGATGAGCTGAGCGATATTGCCGCACGCATCAGGAGCAACGGAGGGGGACGAAGTTGAAATACGCCTACTATCCTGGCTGCAGCCTGCACGCTAGTGCCGCAGAGTATGACATATCCTGGAAGGCAGTGTGCGAGCGGCTGGATATCCAGCTTGTTGAGATGGAGGATTGGAGCTGCTGCGGAACGGTCCACGCGACCAGCGTCGATAGGCTTCTGGCCATGGCACTGGCAGCGCGCAACCTGAGCATTGCCGAGGAGACAGGCTTGGAGGTTGCAGTCCCTTGTAGCGGATGTTACAAGAACCTGCGAACCACTGACGAGGAGCTCAAGGAGGATGCTGACCTAAGGGAAAGGATCAACGGCAGCTTGCAGCGCCGTTCTTTCAAGGGAGTCACAGCAGTCAAGCATCCTTTGTATATCCTACTGGAGGATGTTGGCCTGGATGGACTGGCGGAGTTGCCCAGGCCGCTTCATGGGCTCAAAGTAGCGCCCTACTACGGTTGTGTCCTTACCCGCCCGGCTGCAAAGCAGCCGGTTGACGACGCCGAGGATCCTCAGGGCCTTGACCGCCTGCTGGAAGCGCTGGGGGCAGAAGTTGTGCCCTATCCGGCCAAGACCAAGTGCTGCGGCGGGGCGGTCTTGCTGTCGCATACCGATGTGTCTGTGGATTTGACGGGTCAGCTCCTCATGCAGGCAAAAGAGGCGGAAGCAGAGTGCATAGCTGTGGCCTGCCCCATGTGCCAGATGGCGCTGGACGCCTATCAGTCACAGGTCGAGCGACAGCTGGGGACCAAGCTGGCCTTGCCTGTCCTGTACTTCACCCAACTGCTAGGCCTGGCTCTTGGGGTTGACCGCGGGCGGCTCGGTCTGGGACGGCTCGTGGTCTCGCCAGCCAATGTGCTCGCCAAGGTGTAGCTTCCCTGCCTGCCCTCCGTACGGATGTTCACAGCGGCGCGGATAGGAGCGCTGTGTTCGGCGCTGGGCGCCGAGGCGAGGGTGACGTCGCCGTCGACGGTCAGCCCGAACCCCGCCAAATGGCTCGGTCTTGGCGCGCCATTCGGCGCTACCGTTTGGCGGGCGTTTCTGCTATGCTGGGTAGTTGCGTCGAACCAAATAGCTAGAGAGGCGATAGGATGACTTGGTTGTTACCACATACTGAAGCACAGCTGAGTTTCTCGCGTGAGGTCGGGGAGCTCAGTGGCCAGAGAGTAGCTGACTGCTATCAGTGCGGCAAATGCACGGCGGGCTGCCCCACTGCATTTGCCATGGACTATCCTCCCAATCAGATCTTGCGGGGAATACAGCTCGGCATGCGCGATGCGGTCCTGTCCAGCAAGGCAATCTGGCTCTGTGCGTCCTGTGAAACTTGTGGCACTCGTTGCCCACAAGAGGTCGATTTTGCCAGAGTTGCGGATGCTTTGCGAGGCATGGCCTACTCGGAGGGCATCAGGTCGCCGGAGCCGGAGATTCCACTATTCCACCGCATCTTCCTGGGCAACGTCAGGCAGTTTGGGAGGCAGTTTGAGATGGCCATGGCGGCGCTCTACAACGTTCTCAGCGGGCACTATCTCAAAGACATGCTGATGGCGCCCAAGCTGCTCTTGAAAGGAAAACTCTCGCTGTTGCCCCCAAGGGTTGGCGGCAGGCAGATCAAGGAGCTCTTTGCCAAGGCCCGCGAGGCAGAGTTCGAGCGGGCACGGGCCGCTGCCGAACGAGCTGCCGCATCAGATAGTGCGGTCGGTCAGCCCGGATCATGTTAGTGCTCCTTCCGATGCGGGGCACACTCATGTACGGTCCTAGAAACCGACCTAGTCAACTGTGTTCAGCATCTGGCTGGCGTCGCGGTATTATGCCGAACCGTGTCATTGGCAACATTCTGATCGCCGTCGGAGCGCTGGCTCCAGGCCTGGGAGGCCTGTTCAGCCGGCTCGGGCTGAGCGGATACTTGTACCTTGGTGAACTGCTGGGCGCGGTGCTTATGTATGCCGGGTTCCTTCGTTCTACACGTGGCTCTACTGGGGAATGGGTTGCGAGCGAGTCGCGTGCGCCCAGCATGGTGACCGCCACCCAATTTTGAACAGCAGAGGACTGAAATCACCGGAGGACAGACTGTAATGAAATACGCCTACTATCCAGGCTGCTCGCTTCACGCGACCGCCAAGGAATACGATATCTCCACCAAAGCGGTCTGCGAGGCTCTGGGTATTGAACTTGAGGAGATTCCCAATTGGGTCTGCTGCGGGGCTTCATCTGCGCACATGACCTCAGAGTTGTTGTCGCTGGCATTGCCGGTAAGCGATCTGGTGATTGCCAAAGACATGGGCCTGGACACGCTGGTGTGCTGTGCGGCCTGTTACAGCCGACTTAGAGTGGCCAATGCGCAAATGGTATCCGATGACGGCCACCGCGCTCAGGTGAATGAGATTGTTGGCACCGAGTACAGCGGGGAAAGTCAAGTCCGCCATTTGCTAGACGTGTTGGTCCATGAGTATGGCCTTGATGCACTGCGCGAGAAGGTTACCAGGGAACTGTCCGATCTGAGGGTGGTCGCCTACTACGGCTGCCTGCTGTCGAGGCCTCCGGAAATCGTCGCCTTTGACGACCCAGAGAATCCGACCGCTATGGATGAGCTGGCTGCCGCTCTGGGTGCGAAAGCGCTGGACTGGCCCAACAAGACCGAGTGCTGTGGCCAGAGCTTGAGCCTGACCAGGACTGATGTGGTTCTAAAGCTGTGCCGCGATATCCTGCAGTCGGCCTGCGATAGGGGTGCAGACTGTATTGTCGTCGCCTGCCCACTCTGCCACTCGAACCTGGACATGCGACAGGCGCAGATCAACAGGCAGTACCAGACACAGTTTGGTGTTCCCATCCTCTACTTCACTCAGCTCGTGGGCCTCGCATTGGGGCTCGAGCCCAAAGAGCTGGGTATGAGCAAACACATTACGAGCCCGTCGAAGCTGCTCGCAGCCAAGGGCCTGGACAAGAGAAAGGAAACGGCATGACTAGGATCGGAGTATTCGTCTGCTGGTGCGGAAGCAATATTGCGAGCACCGTAGACGTTGAGAAGGTTGCGGAGCTTGCGGCGGATCTGCCGGGAGTTGCCTATTCGACAACCTACAAATACATGTGCTCTGACCCGGGACAGAAGCTGATCGCTGAAGCAATCAAGGAGCATGACTTGGATCGGGTGGTTGTGGCTGCGTGCTCTCCCAGCTTGCATGAGCCGACTTTTCGTGGCTGCCTGGAGAACGAGGGACTGAACCCCTATATGCTGGAGATTGCGAACATCCGCGAGCAGTGTTCTTGGGTTCATACTGACCGGGAGGAAGCCACTGAAAAGGCGCTCGACCTGATAGGAATGGCAGTTGCCAAGGTAGCTCACAACGCGCCGCTGGTCGCGAGTACCATTCCCGTCACGCGCAGAGCGCTGATTATAGGTGGGGGCATATCCGGTATCCAGGCGGCTATTGACGTCGGGCTGGCAGGTTATGAGGCGGTCATTGTCGAGCGAGAGCCCTCCATTGGCGGGAGAATGGCACAGTTCGACAAGACCTTCCCCACCCTGGACTGTGCGGCGTGTATTCTGACGCCCAAGATGGTAGCAGTGTCCCGCAATCCAAACATCAAGATCTACACCCACGCTGAGGTCGAAGAGGTTACAGGCTACGTTGGAAACTATGTTGCCAAGATCCGCTTGCGAGCGCGTTCTGTAGATGCGGACAAGTGCACCGGTTGTGGCACGTGCTGGCAAAAGTGTCCGAAGAGGGTGTCGTCGGAATTCGATCAGCATCTCGGCATGCGAAAGGCCATCCACATCCCGTTTCCGCAGGCTGTGCCACGTGTGCCGGTCATCGATCGCGACAACTGCCTGTGGTTCCAGCGCGGCAAATGCAGGATCTGTGAGACCTCGTGTGAAGTAGGTGCGGTGGACTTTGAGCAGGAAGACGAGGTGATCGAGGAGGAGTTCGGCGCCATCATTGTGGCGACGGGCTTTACCACCTTTGACCACTCGGCGTACAAAGAGTACGGCGCGGGACAGTTGAAGGACGTGATCTCGGGCCTGCAGTTCGAGCGGATGGTAAACTCGTCTGGCCCGACTGGGGGAAGGATACTCCGTCCCTCGGATGGCAAGGAAGTCAAGACCGTGGTCTTTGTCGCTTGTGTGGGATCGCGCGACAGAGCCAAGGGCGTTGCTTACTGTTCGCGACTGTGCTGCATGTACACCGCCAAACATGGTCTGTTGTTCAAGGAACACAACCCCGATGGCCAGGCCTATGTCTTCTATATGGACATTAGGGCAGCCGGGAAGAACTATGAGGAGTTTGTGCGCAGGGCCCAGGAAGAGTTCGGTGTCAACTACTTGAGGGGTAGGGTGTCCCGCATCTTTGAAGAGGACGGCCAGCTGGTAGTGCGCGGTGCTGACACGCTGTCGGGAACCCAGGTGGAGATCAAGGCGGATCTGGTAGTACTCGCTACGGCCTTGATTGCGCGGGACGATGCAGTGGACGTCGCTCGGATGCTGGGCATCCCCTATGATGAGAACCACCTGTTCACTGAAGGCCATCCCAAGCTCGCTCCCGTGGAGACGGTGACAAGTGGCGTCTTTCTGACTGGGGCGTGCCAGGCTCCCAAGGATATCCCTGATACAGTCGCCACGGCATCTGCAGCGTCGGCCAAGGCACTCGCTTTGTTCAGCAGCGATGTCTTGACCGGTGAGCCCATGGTGTCGAGCATTGACACCAGTCTGTGTAGCGGCTGCTTTGCCTGCCAGGAGGTCTGTCCCTTCGGTGCTATCGAGGAAGTAGAGATTCGGGACGCGATGACCAGAGAGAATAGACCAGTGGCGCACGTGATTGAGAGCTTGTGCCACGGATGCGGGAACTGTACTGTGGTCTGCAGAGCTGGAGCGCCGAACTTGGCTGGCTTCAGCCACGAGCAGATTCTGGCCGAATTGCTGGCGGTCTGACGGACCCGCTCAATGCAATTGAGTGATCAGTATGGAGGAGTAGTTTGAACGTGACCCAAGAGAGCGAGACCGTGCAGACAGCAGATAGGGCAGAGCACGCCGAGGGCTACGAGCCCAAGCTTGTTGCTTTTCTCTGCAAATGGTGCTCTTACGCCGGGGCAGATCTGGCAGGCGGGAGCCGCATCAAATACCCGGCCAACGTCAGGATCATTCGCGTGCCCTGCTCCTGTCGCATTGATCCCAAGTTGGTCGTAAAGGCCCTGGAGAGAGGCGCGGATGGGGTGCTCGTCTCTGGCTGCCACCCCGGCGACTGCCACTACACGGAAGGGAACTACTACACCCGTCGCAGGATGCTGATGCTCTTCAAGCTGCTCGAATTCCTCGGAATCGACCCCAAGAGGGTGCAGATGAGTTGGGTCTCTGCGAGCGAAGGCCCAAAATGGGCAGAAGTGGTCGAGGAGGTCACCGAGGACATAAAGAGCCTCGGGCCCATCCGTACCTGATTGCAGTACCTGGTTCCTCAGGAGATATTGGATGAAAGAGATCACAAAGAACATTCGAACAGAAGCACGCAAGCTGCTGCAGGATGAGCGAGCAGACGTGGTCATCGGCTACGAGCAAGGATCGGATGAAGAGGTAGCCACCCCGTGCTTCATAACTGATGTGTCTCAGGTCGATCGCCTGATGTTTGACGAGCATTGCTTCCACAACCTGGCCAAGTATCTTGTAGGACAGGAGGGCTACTTGACCTCGCGCTTTGTGGCAGAGGACAAGAGACCACGGGTGGCGATGGTGGCCACCCCGGCGACGTTGCGCAGCATTGTGGGTTTGATCCAGGAACACCAGTTCGCGCGTGACAAGTTGATCATTCTCGGCATACTGGACGGGACTCCGGTTGGCATCGAGCCTGATGTGTTGGTGGGTCAGATCGAAGAGGATCAGGAAACGCGCGCAAGGATCATGGCGCAGGTGCGTGAGATCGAAGAGATGAGCGCATCCGAGCGCTGGGCTTGGTGGGAGGAGCAGTTCTCCCGGTGCATCCGTTGCTATGCCTGTCGTCAGGTCTGTCCCTTCTGCTACTGTGAACAGTGTATCAGCGACGAGAATCAGCCGCAGTGGATTGGGAGGTCCCCATCCCCCGGGAACAACAGAACCTGGAACATCATTCGAGCTCTTCACCTGGTGGGTCGCTGCACAGATTGCGGCGAGTGCGATCGCGTATGCCCAGTCGACATCCCACTGAGCCTGCTTGCTGTTAAGATGGCCGGTGAAGTGGAGGAAGCCTTCGGCTATAGGGCGGGGGCAGATGTAGACACAAAACCCGCGCTACACAGCTTCCGACCTGACGACCCAGACGACTTTATCAGGTGAAGGCGAGGAGAATGGCATGGAGGCGAAGTTACTCCAGCGCGAGAAGCTCTCTCATCTGGTGGATGCTCTATTAGAAGAGCATGAGGTAATTGCTCCAGCGAGCGATCTGGCGTATGGGCAGATCCGTTCGGGTGCGGAGCTTCACCTGAGCGACGACAAGCCCACGCAGTCACTGAAGGGAGTCTTCTTCCCCCCAAGGGAAGTCCTTTTTGAGTCTCGCCGCACGGAGGACGGGCTGCAACTGGTCCCTGCGTCCTCCTCCGACGCTCCAAGGGTGATCGTGGCGGCCAGGCCATGTGATGTGGCGAGCCTGCCCGTCTTGGACAAGCTGTTCGGGTGGGACTACCAGGACTCGTCCTATTTCCAGCAGAGGCAAAGGACCGTCATCATCTCGCTGGCATGTGACCCGCCGCCCAAGGATTGCTTCTGTGTCTCGTTGGGTGGTTCGCCCGCAGGGATCGAGGGTTCAGACCTGCTGCTAACACCGCTCCGTGATGCCTATCATGTACTGATCATCACCAAGCGCGGCAAGGCCTTGGTAGAGAAGTACACCCAGTTCTTTGAGGAAAGTGACGAGCAACACAATCAGGAGCGGGCGCGGCTGGAGGACGAGTGGCGAGCACAGGTCACCAAGGAGGTCGACGCAGATCGGCTGCGCGAGGCGCTGGACTTTGACAGCCCTCAGTGGGAGTCGCTCACCCAGCAATGTGTGGACTGCGCCGTCTGCACTTTCCTCTGTCCGACCTGCCACTGCTTTGACATTCAGGATGAAGGAGATCCCGCCCACGCCATTCGGGTGCGCTTGTGGGATTCCTGCGCCCGCCAGGACTTTACGGAGATGGCTGCGCATCAACCCCGTCCAACTCATTTCAGTCGCTATCGCCAGCGGCTGATGCACAAGTTCAAGTACTATCCCGAGAACTTTGGTCGGGTCCTCTGCGTTGGCTGCGGAAGGTGCATCCAGTACTGTCCCGCAGGCGTTGATATCACCAAGGCGCTAGAGAGAGCAGTGGAGTAACGTCGATGGATAGCCTCTATCTGCCACATTGCATGACGATCAACGAGATCATTGAAGAGACGCCAGACGTCAAGACCTTCAGGCTGGCTTTCGCGGATGACGATATGAAGGAGCGGTTCGATTTCCGTGCTGGGCAGTTCGGTCTATACTCCGTCTTTGGCCAGGGAGAAGCTCCGTTCTGTATCTCCAATTCGCCGACTCGAAAGGAATACATCGAGTGCAGCATCAAGCGAGTGGGAAGGGTCACCAACGCGTTTCATGAGCTGAATGTGGGAGACACTGTAGGATTCCGTGGCCCCTACGGCAACTCGTTCCCGCTGGAGGAGATGCGCGGCAAGAACTTGATCTTCGCCGGCGGAGGGATTGGGCTGGCGCCCCTGAGGTCTCTGGTCTGGAACTGCATCGATACCAGGAAGAACTTCCGGGACATTACCATTGTCTACGGGGCCAGGAGCACGGCCGATCTGGTGTACAAGCGAGAGCTGAGCGAATGGGTGAAGATGAAACGGCTAAACACCGTTCTCACCGTCGACCCAGGTGGTGAAGATGAGACCTGGGAGGGAGAAATCGGCTTTGTCCCGACGGTGCTCGAGCAGGTTGGCCCCTCGCCGAAGAACGCAGTGGTGATTACTTGCGGCCCGCCGATCATGATCAAGTTTGTGTTGGTGTCTTTGCAGAGGATGGGCTTTACGCCTGACCAGGTCATCACCACGCTCGAGATGAAGATGAAGTGCGGCTTGGGCAAGTGCGGGCGGTGCAACATCGGCAGTGCGTACGTCTGCAAGCAGGGTCCTGTCTTTAGCTATGAGCAGCTCAAGGAACTGCCAGCCGAGTACTAGCCGTCATCTGGCTGGCGTGGCAAAAGGTTTGACACCATCAGGAGTTCAATGTATAGTGCCGCTGTGCTGCCACCCATCCTGAAGCGCGGGTTCGGAAGACTGAAGACGATGGTCATGGTCACCCGGGCCGTGTTTGCCACCGGTGTCATTGTGCCTGCGGCCTTGGGCGCGGTGATCGCCTGGACCGAGGGCCTCTTTCATGGTGGCTATCTTCTCCTGACGCTCCTCGGTGTGGTCTCCATCCACCTGGGTCTGAACATGAGCAACGACTACTTCGACCACCTCTCCGGCAATGACGACATCAACCTGGACTTGACACCTTTCAGCGGGGGCAGTCGGACCATCCAGACAGGTGTCCTCACCGCACAACAGGTACGGAGGTGGTCGATTCTCTTCTACCTCATCGGCATTGTGATTGGAGTGTATCTAGCCGCGGTGAGGGGCTGGCCAATACTTGGCCTGGGAATCATCGGAGTTGCTCTCGCCATCTTTCACAATGCTCCTCCCATCCGACTGTACTACCTGGGCCCCGGTCTTGGTGAACTGGCCGTGGGCATTGGCTTCGGGCCGTTGGTGGTGCTGGGCTCCTACTACGTGCAGGCTCAGCGCCCCAGCCTTGAAGCCCTGTGGGCTTCGATCCCGATCGGCCTGCTCATCACCGCCGTGCTCTACGTCAATGAATTCCCCGACTATCACGCAGACAGGACCGTTGGCCGCAAGACGCTTCCCGTCGTGCTGGGACGCGGGCGAGCGGCCTGGGGCTATGTTGGTCTGTTGGTGGGAACGTACGTGGTGATTCTACTTGGGGCTGTGCTCGGCAAGATGTCCGGAACCGTGTTGATCGCGCTGCTCACTGTGCCTCTCGCATACCGCGCGATTCGAGGGGCCCTTCGCTTTCACAGCAATACGGCAAGGCTCGTTCCCACCCAAGCCGCGACCATCCGGTTGCACCTTACGACTGGATTGCTGCTGTGCTTGGGCTGCGGCATGGCAGGGTTCGTGTACAGCTAGCAGCGAGGGCGCGTTCTGTGCCCTCATCCGCATCAGCGTCGCTGGGAGATCGTTCGCAGCCCTTGCTGTGGTAGTCTTTGGGTAGGTTTACACTGCTCTCTGGGAGAAGCCGACAGTCTTCCAGGGCTCTCGTGTTGCTCTGTTTGACAGTCCGTTTGCGCTGTGATATAATCGCGACAGATTGTGACAGGTTTCACATGTTGCACGCGACGGTCGCTCGGGTAGTACAGCGATCTAGTCTTGCCGTTCAGATCTGGCCGGTTTACACCCTGCGCTGGTCCTCGCGCTCCATGACGGGTAGGTGCAGCAGCGCAGCCATGGAATTGTCGTACAGGAAACGATGATCCTGGCTCAACGGGAAGGACTGCAATGCGACTGAAGACCGTGCTCCAGGTTACAAGAGCTCCCTTTTTTGCCTCATTGGTTTCCTCTGTCCTGGTAGGCGCAGCGATTGCCTGGAAAGAAGGCTCATTCCATCCGGGATATCTCCTGCTCACCGTGCTCGGCATTATCTGTGTCAACGCTGGCATGAACATGGGCAATGACTACTTCGATCATCTGTCTGGCAATGACGCCATCAACAGCGAGCTGACCCCGTTCAGCGGCGGCAGCAGGACAATCCAGGAAGGAGGCTGGCCGGTGCTCTGGGTGGGCTTGATTGGCATGTTTCTTGCCCTTTTCAGCAACGCTCCGCCGTTCCGGCTCAACTACGTAGGACACGGGCTGGCTGAGCTGGCAACCGGCCTAGGGGCTGGGCCCTTGATCGTGTTAGGATCGTACTACGTGCAGGCGCAACGCCTGACCCAGGAGGCGCTGTGTGCTGGACTGGCGATGGGGTTTCTTGGCGCTGCCCTCATATACATCAATGAGTTCCCCGATCATGACGCAGACAAAGCAGTGGGCAAGACCACGCTTGTGGTGGTCTTGGGCCGAGAGCGAGCAGTAAAGGGCTATATTGCTCTGTTGGGCGGCGTGTATGCAGTAGTGGCTGTGGGAACCGCGATGGGCGTTTTCCCCTACACCATGTGGGTGGTTTTGCTGACTCTGCCACTGGCACGCAAGAGCATCCAGGTTGCCATGCGCTTCCACAGTGATACGCCAAGGCTGATCCCGGCCATGGCAGGCACAATTCAGCTCTATCTGGCGAACGCGATACTGATCTGTCTGGCCTACTCTGCGGCGCGGTTCCTATGAATGGGGTTCGTGGGGTGATCACTGCCCACGAAATGGCTCTTGTAGAGGGCGAGCTGGAAAGGGCCACCGCAAGTGGTATCGAGTCGCTCTCGGCTGCTGGCAAGCACATAATCAGGGCTGGAGGCAAGCGACTTAGATCCAGATTGTTGCTGCTTTCCTACGTGGCGGCCGGTGGGGAGCACATATCCCGCGCAGTGCCCTTGGCGGTAGCTGTCGAGCTGCTGCACACGGCTTCGCTGATCCACGATGACATCATTGATGGCAGTGACCTGAGGCGCGGTCGGGCAACGATCAACTCTAGGCTGGGGGATTCGCTGGCGCTTCTGGTAGGGGACTTTGTGTTCACCAGGCTCTTTGACATAGTCGCCGATTTTGATTCTCGTATCATTCGAGTGATCGCCGATGCTTGTCTCAACGTTGTAGAAGGCGAGTTCCTGGAGACACAGACACTGGGCGACATGAGCCTGACGGAGGATGCCTATATCCGGATTGTGCGCCAAAAGACCGCCTCGCTTTTTGCGGCCTCAGCAGAGCTGGGCGCTCTGCTCGCCAGTGCGCCAGAGCAGCACACTGTGGCTCTGAGGGGCTATGGGCTGAAGTTGGGTATGGCTTTCCAGATCACTGATGATACACTGGACGTGGTCGGAGAGAGGGAGAACCTGGGCAAACCAGTTGCCCTAGATCTGGAACAGGGCAAGATGAGTCTGGCAACACTGTTTGCCCTCAGCGGGTCCGAGCGGGCCGGGGAGGTGCTGGCTGCAAGGGACACCGCTCGGGTGACAGAACTGCTTCACGACTCGGGCGCGCTTGAATACGCGATGCGCAAGGCCAGACAGTACGCTGTCGGTGCCAAGCGGGAGCTGGCGCCCCTGCCAGAGTCGGAAGCGAAAGGTGCGCTCTGCGACTTGGCTGACTTTGCAGTTGCCCGAGACCGTTAGGGGCTACCGCAGGTCCCGATATCTTGGGTGTCTGTGCCAAGAGTCGATTCAGGCATGGCCCCACTGGGGAGGGTGGAGATCATGAGCGGACTTAGAAATCTAGGGAAGGTGTTTGGCGAGGGCAAAGGTCCCTGGGAGCGCCGGCTCCTGGTGCTGCTACTGGGCGGAGCTGTCTTTGCTGTCCTGGTGATCGTGGGCGCGTACTACTTCGACCATGCTACAGAGTCTGACGCGTTCTGTGGCAGGATCTGTCATGCGAATTTCCCGGAGTATACTACGCACCTCATCTCGGATCACGCCAATGTCGAGTGTAGTGAATGCCACATCGGCCCAGGGCTGTGGCCCAAGGTCGAGGCCAAGATCTATGGCACGGTAGAGATGTTCGCACAGCTGACCAATAGGTACGATCGCCCCATTGAGCTCCCGGTGGAGCGGCAGCGACCTGCCAGTGTGATCTGCGAGCAATGCCATGCTCCAGGAACACAGCACGAAGATCAGGTGCGTCTCATCAGCTACTTTGCCGCTAACGAAGGGAACACCGAGACGCAGACCGACCTGCAGCTGAGAGTCAGCGGTGACGACGCAGGTGACGAACCCGGAGTCCATTGGCATGTGGACAACCCGGTGTCCTACGTGGCTCTCGATGCCGAACTCCAGGACATCCCGTGGGTTGGCATCATGAAGAACGGCGAGCTCGTAGAGTACAACTCGGTGGAGACGCCACTAACCGCAGAAGAATCAGCAACCCTTCCGCGGCGCGACATGGACTGTTACGATTGCCACAATCGCGAGGGACATGCGTATGCGAAGCCTGATCGTAGCATCGACGAGGCTCTGGCAAGCGGAAGCATGGACCGCTCGCTGCCCTACCTGAAGCGAGAGGCGGTGAAGCTGCTGACCGCGTCCTACTCCTCGCGGGCAGAGGCCCTGCAAGCGATCGCTGGCTTGCAGCAGTTCTATCGTTCACAGTATCCGGAGGTGTTCGCGGCCAAGTCGGTTGAGATTGAGCGGGCGGTGGCCGAGTTGCAGATCATCTATAGCTACTCCATCTTTCCGGCCATGAATGTGACCTGGGAGGCCTATCCGGACAACGTGGGTCATACCGACTTTCCGGGGTGCTTCCGCTGTCATGACGGACAACATGTGAACGAACAACAGGAAGCCATCCCGTCCTACTGCGACACCTGCCACTCGTTGCCAGTGACCACAGGCTGGCAGCCAGAGCCGGTTGCCTGGCTGCCTGACAGGCCTGCTGTCCCCCATGGGGTGGATGACGTGTCGGACTGCGTTGTTTGTCACGGTCAGAGTGCCGCACTGCCGGCACCGATCTCGCACGAATTGTTTGCCAGCGAGTCTTGCTTGCTATGCCACGAGGTTATGCCGGTCACAGGAGCGCCGCAGGTCCCTCACAGCCTGGAAGTGGCTCAGTCATGCACGACTTGTCACGGCCTGACCGGCACCGAGCCGTACCCACAAGGTCATGCTGGGTGGCCGGACGAGTCCTGTCTGCTGTGCCATCAGTAGAGCCGTCTTGTCGGTGAGTGCTGGGGCATCTGCTAGGTGAAGAGCAGCGGTTGCCAACACCGCGTAGCGCGACAGAGTCCGTTGGGAGAGGAGGTGAGCAACTAGGAGCCAACAACCACTGAGACGTAGGGCGACTCAGTGCGGGCGAGCAGATGGGTTGTCGGCCTGCCCGCGAGACTGGGTCACCGGTCCTGAGCACGGTGCTTACGACTGGCCCTGCTTGGCAGTGGACCGGATAGATGCGAAAACGACGACCAAGCTCATGACTGGAGGTGACAATGAGGAACACCAAGACAGCGGTTCTGTTGGTGCTCATGTTCATCGCAGCTCTCGTACTCGTCGCCAGTTGTGGCCAGCCGGAACCAGAGGTCATCGAGAAGCCGGTGACTGTGGTTGTGCCAAAGAAGGAAACGGTGATCGTGCCTGCCACGGTGGAACCTACAGAGGGTGTAGAGGTTCCATTCCAGGCTGACTGGGCTTCTTCTGGGCACGCCGACGCAGAATCCGAGGCGTTTGTCCACTGGGATGAAGACGATCCCGCGGTGGTCCCCACAGGGTGCGCCAAGTGCCACAGCACTGGTGGGTACCTCGATTTCCTTGGTGTGGACGGCACAGCCGCAGGAACTGTCGATAACGATGCTCCCATTGGGACGACTGTCACATGCATCGCCTGTCATAACGAGGCGACCCTGGCTAAGGACAGCGTGATCTTCCCCTCAGGGGTGGAGATCACCGGTCTTGGCCCAGAGGCGCGCTGCATGGAGTGTCACCAGGGGCGCGCTTCTTCGGCATCCGTTGATGGGGCTATCGAGCGCGCTGGCCTGACTGACGACGACACGGTGAGCGCAGACCTAGGGTTCACCAACATCCACTACCACGCGGCTGCGGCCACCCAGGTAGGTGGTATGGCGATGGGAGGCTACCAGTATGAGGGTATGGCCTATGACGCCAAGTTCACCCACGTCGCAGGCTATGACAGCTGCGTCGGCTGCCACAACGTACACACCTTGGAGTTGAAGCTGGACGAATGCAGCGTATGCCATAGTGGCGTATCCAGCAACGACGATCTCAAGGACATCCGTTTGGCAGGTTCTCTGGTGGACTATGACGGGGATGGGGACATCGGCGAAGGCATCTACTATGAGATCGAGGGCCTTCGTGAGATGCTCTATCAGGGCATGCAGGCCTATGCCTCAGAAGTCGCTGGGACGGCAATCGCTTACAATGAGCAGAGCTACCCATACTTCTTCATCGACACCGATGCCGACGGTGAGGCCAGCGAGGAGGAGTCCGTGCGCGACAACGGGTTCAATGCCTGGACCGGGCGTCTGGCCAAGGCAGCCTACAACTATCAGACGTCCCTAAAGGATCCAGGCGCCTACGCTCACGGTGGGAAGTACATCATCCAGCTGCTCTACGACTCGATCGCCGACCTGAACACGGCGCTTGCCACACCGATCGACTTGACAGATGCCAGTCGGATCGACGATGGGCACTTTGCAGGCTCTGAAGAGGCATTCCGCCACTGGGATGAAGATGATCCGGCGGTGGTTTCCGCAAGCTGCGCCAAGTGCCACTCGGCAGATGGGCTGCCCCTGTTCTTGGCTGAGGGGGTCAACATCTCGGCGGCGACCGCCAACGGGTTCGCCTGCGCGACGTGCCACGATGATGTCGCAACGTTCACGCGCTATGCGGTGGAGAGCGTCGAATTCCCCAGCGGCGCGGAGCTCGACCTGGGCAACCCAGACGCCAACCTGTGCCTGAACTGCCACCAGGGGCGCGCGTCCACCGTGAGCGTGAACGCCGCACTCGAGGGGCTGGACGAGGACACGGTATCTGACCGGCTCAGGTTCATGAATGTGCACTACTTTGCTGCTGGAGCGACACTCTTTGGCACCGACGCAAAGGGGGCCTATGAGTATGAGGGCAAGTCGTATGCGGGCCTGAATACTCACGTCGAAGGCTATGCGGTGTGCACAGAGTGCCACAGCACGCACCAGCTGGATGTCATGGTGGACGACTGCGCGGTGTGCCACAAGGGTGCCAATGAGGAGGAAGGTCTGGCCGCGATTCGCCTGTCAAAGGCGGACTTTGACGGGGATGGCGACACGGACGAAGGCATCGCTGGCGAGGTCGAGACGCTTTACGAGGCTCTCTACGCAGCGATCCAGGACTATGCAACGGACACAGTTGGCACGGGCATCGTGTATAACTCGCAACGCTACCCCTACTTCTTCAATGACGCGGGCGAGAGTTACACAACCTGGACGCCACGGCTGCTAAAGGCGACCTACAACTACCAGTATTTCGCCAAGGATCCGGGCGCGTTTGCGCACAATCCAGCGTACGCCGTCCAGATCCTGTATGACTCTCTAGAGGATCTTGGTGCTGATGTGAGTGGGTTCACCCGTCCCTGAGCAGGTAGCCGAGGGCACTGAAGCTGGCGGCGATCGTCGCGAAAGGACCGGCGCTTAGCGGCAGTGTGTGTGATGTGGTGAACTGAACATCACCGAGCTGCTAGACGTGAACAGGGCGGCAGCTGTTCTCTGACTGCCGCCCTGTTTGCTGTGACTTGGCAAGTCACGTTCGGCTGGGCACAAGGCAGTTGACAGCCCTTCTGTGTCCATGTACAATTCGCCGAGCTGTTCATGGAAGGAGACGGTCTTTGACGCAATTGACTTCAGCTTCACAGCCCCGCGCTCGCAAGGGTGCAAGAGGGAACACGAAGTTTGTCATTGGTGGGGTCATCGTTGCTTTGGTGATCCTATGGCTCATCTGGAGCAACATAGGAAGCTCTAGCACCCCTTACCTGACTGTGAGAGAGTTGACCGCTGAAGGGGCATCCAATAGGCTGGTTCGCGGCGCTGGCTTTGTTGTGGACGGAAGCATCGACTGGGATCCCCAGGCGATGGTTCTCCGCTTCGAGATAACCGACGAAAGCGGGACCCTGCCCGTACTGTACAGGGGCCCGCGTCCGGATCTGCTGGAGGACGGCGCCCAGGTTGTGGTCGAGGGCAAGTATACGGGCGAAGGTGTGTTTGAGGCTACCGCTGTGTTGCTGAAATGCCCGTCCAAGTACATCGAGGAGTAGGCGGTGGCCGCTATTGGTTCTTGGGCGATCGTCCTTTCGCTCGTCGTCTCGCTCTACGGGGCAATAGCCGCCCTGGTCGGAGCGCGACAGAAATCACGTCCGTTCGTTGAGAGCGCTGAGAGAGCAGTGGCGGTGGTGGCCATCCTGGCCACGGTGGCATCAGCTCTGCTGCTGTATCTGCTGATCAACCACGATTTTCAGGTCCGATATGTCCATCAGTATACGAGCACGCATCTGCCGCTCCTGTACAGGATATCTGCTTTCTGGGCGGGTGAGGCAGGCTCGCTGCTGTTGTGGTTCTGGTTGCAGGCCATTATCACCCTGGCGGTGGTCAGGCTCAGGGGTAGGCATGGCCGGAGCGGCCCGTACCTCCTGGCCACGATGGCTGCTAGCGTAGCCTTCTTCGCGATGCTGCTGATTGGCACCGCAAACCCCTTTGCCACCTATGCTTCCAGGCCGGCGGAAGGGATCGGGCTGCTGCCCTTGCTTGAGAACCCCGGCATGGTCATCCACCCCCCGGTTCTCTTCCTTGGCTATGCTGGTTACACAGTGCCCTTTGCGTTTGCTCTGGCCGCTCTACTGAGTGGCGAACTGGACAGCCAGTGGGTAAAGGCCATGCGGCGGTGGAGTCTGTTTGCCTGGCTTGCCCTAGGTCTGGGCATCCTGATCGGCGCATGGTGGTCCTACGTGGAACTTGGCTGGGGCGGCTACTGGGCCTGGGATCCAGTAGAGAACGCTTCGCTGATCCCCTGGTTGGTTGGCACCGCACTTCTCCATTCTACCATCATGCAGGAGCGACGGGGAATGCAGAAGGTCTGGAACCTGGTGCTGCCTACCCTGGCCTTTGTGCTGTGCTTGTTTGCGACTCTGGTGACGAGGGGCGGGATCATCGTCTCGGAGCTGCATGGCTTCTCCAGCAGCCTCCAGCCCATTGCCTACTACCTGCTGGCTTCTATCGCCTTGACGCTGGGAGGCACCCTTGCCCTGATCTACCTCAGACGCGATCGACTGGCCAGCGAAAGGGAAGTAGGCAGTCTCCTCTCGCGAGAGGGCAGCTTCCTGCTAGTGGAGTTGCTCTTCTGTGGTGCAGCGTTGATCGTGTTTTTGGGTACGCTCTACCCCAGCCTGGCGCGGGCTTTTCTGGGGGCGATGGTGGGCCTCAATGCCTCCTTCTACAATCGGGCAGTGGGTCCCGTGATGGCTGTGATCATCATTCTCATGGGCATCTGCCCCGTCATCGGCTGGCAGCGCATCAGCGACAAGAACCTGAGGAATCTCGGAAGCCCCACGGTTGGAGCTATCGTCGTGAGCACCGTGGCCTTCATCTTGGGCATGGCGGAGCCATTCCCGCTCATTGCCACCGCCATCTGTGGTTTCGTGATTCTCTCTGTATTCTCCACGGTTGCGAGAGATTTTCTGGCCAGGCGCCGCTCGACCGGGGAGAGCTATGCGCGGGCTTTCGTCCGCCTGCTCTCGAGAGCTCGGCGCCGTTATGGAGCCTACCTGGTCCATTTGGCTATCGTCCTTGTTGCCGTCGGCGTAACTGGCTCGTCGGCTTACAAGAGCGAAGAGTTGGTGGCCCTCGCGCCTGGGGAGTCAACTGATTTCCGAGGCTATCGGATCCAGTACTTGGACTACTCGGTCGAGACCATAAACCCTGAACCCGTCACTCGCCAGAGCAGAGTCCGCTATGCGACTGCCTTGGGTGTACAGCGAGGCCAATCAAAGGCCGCCACCCTTGTGGCCGAGAAGAACTACCATTGGGCACTGGAGACCCCTTGGGTGACCGAAGTGGCCATCAAGAGCAGCTGGAAAGAAGACCTCTACATCATCCTGGCCAGCCTGGAGGAAAGTGGCCTGGCAGGCTTCCAGTTTGTGCTCAACCCTTTGGTGAGCTGGATCTGGATTGGCGGCGGCCTGCTGTTGATCGGTACTCTGATGGCAGTTTGGCCTGAGGGACTCCTCACGCCGGAGGAGGACTGAGATGCGGTACCGTCTCATCTCGGTCCTGGGCATCCTCGCCCTCTTGATCTCCGCCCAGGCCGTGGTCAGCTCTCAGACCACGGGCACAGTCGAGGGTCAGGTGCTCAACATGACCTTGGGCGGTCAGCCGGTGGCACAGGCGCCAGTCATTCTGTGGACTGTGGATGCAGAGGGGGAGGAGTCCCTGCTTCGAGCGGCAACCGATGACGAGGGACTAGTGCGCTTTGACGATCTCGATACGGTGGCGCACAGCTACCGGTTACAGGTCCAGCACCAGGGGGTGTCCTACTGGAGCGAGGTTGCGGCTTTCCCCGAAGGGGACGTGCTCCTCTCCATGTTTGTGGCTGTCTACGACTCGACTGAAAGCGATGAGGACTTGTGGATTGAGAGGGCGCACGTGATCCTGGAGGTTCGCTCCGGCACACTCTCGCTCCAGGAAATGCAGATCTTTGTCAATGCCGGTGCCAAGACCTATTCCGGGTCCTATGCAACCGGCGGGCATACACTGCGCTTCTCGCTCCCGGACGGCGCTGCCGAGCTGCAGTTGCCTGAGGATTTGATGGCCTGTTGCATCGCGCAGGCGGAGGGAGGCTTTGCCTACACCATGCCCGTGCTGCCTGGGCAGAAGGAGTTTTTCTTCAGCTACCAGGTGCCCTATGGCTCAGCTAGCTACACTATCTCGAAGAGGGTTCTCTACCCGGTGCGCAGTCTCGATGTCTTGGTCGCCGACACGGGGGTGGAGGTCACGGGGCCTGGACTCACGGTTGGCGCGCCGCTCACCATACGCGACCAGACGTATCTGCATCTCACTGCGCAGGATGTGGCCGCCGGCGCTGATCTGACCCTGCAGCTCGGTCGCCTTCCCTTGGAGGGCCGGCTGCCCTCTGGCCAGACGCCTGGCTCGCCCATTCTCGTCAGGGCCGTGATTGGCGCAGGCACCCTGGCCACGTTGCTGGTCTTGGCCTATCCCTTTTTCAAGCAGCGCCGAGGTGTAGAGACTTAGATGATCGAGATCCAGGGCCTGACCAAGTCCTTCGGTCACATCTATGCCCTGCGGGGCGTCGACCTGCAGGTAGCGGAGGGCGAGTTCCTCACAATTGTCGGGCCAAATGGGGCGGGCA
>Ga0111173_1054_pt1 | contig 20229 bp, 15 predicted proteins | sample DeeMarSWOR324_28_FD_80234 | JGI IMG/M metagenome (GOLD analysis project Ga0111173, IMG submission 80234) | Anaerolineae bacterium SM23_84
GGCATCCACTGCGGTGCGCAGAATCGGACTCTGAGCTTGACCGCTGCTGAACGGCACGCTGCGTCCGTCGCCTCGTCTTGCGTAGGGATACGACAAAAGGTGCGCCAAAGGCGCGATCCCTGCGACAAGAATGGACTGCCGGTCCGGACGGGGTTGGCATAGCTGATCGGGGCTAGACTGCCGGAGACGTCCACCGCGAGTTGATGCTCCGAAGGCAATCTCCGTCCTAGGTGCCGGGCACGTAGACGCGGATGGCGGCCTCTCCGTTGACCGGACACTTGTACTCACAGATGCCGCAGCCAATGCAGCGATCGCGGATGACATGCGGGCGCTGCAGCGTGATCACCTCGCCTTCGCCGTTCTCCACCTCGACCTCTTCAAGCTCCACTGCCTTGTCAGGCACAGGGCACATCTCTTCGCATACGATGCAGGGCTCAAGATCTACCCAGGGGATGCAGCGGTTGGTGTCGATGTAGGCTCTGCCAATGACCTGTTGGCGTTTCTCTTCCAGGCTCAAGGGAGGGATAGCCTGCACCGGGCAGACCTGCCCGCAAGCGTTGCAGGAGTAGTCGCAGTAGCCGATCCTGGGAACCACAACGGGTGTCCACAATCCCTCCAGCCCTGACTCCAGTATGGCAGGCTGGAGGGCACTGGTCGGGCACGCGCGGCTGCACTCGGCACAGCGGATACACTTGGAAAGGAGGTTGTTCTCTCGTGCTCCCGGCGGGCGGATCAACCTTGGGTGATCGCGACTGGCGGCCACGTCGCTGCCGAACAGGCCGATGCCAGCAACGGCGGTACCCAGAGCGAGCAGAGCCTGTCTCCGGCCTGGGTCGTATTCGCGCTGCTTGGCCAGCGACAGGTGCCTCGAGAAATCGATAGCCTCCTGCGGGCACACCCGCCAGCATTCCAGGCATAGGGTGCACTCTTTCGGATCACTGGCATAGCCGTTCTCTGCCTCGATCGTGCCCGTCGGGCAGCTTCGGGCACAAGCATCGCATTGTGTGCAGCGCTCGTTGACCTCTCGTCGGACGATGCCCACCTTGCTGAGCAGGCCCATGAGGGCCCCAAGGGGGCAGAGGTAACGGCACCAGAAACGCTCTGCCAAGAGGTTGAGCGAGAGGATAGCCACGAAGACCGCCGCGTACAGCCACGTGTAGCGGTAGTAGGCAGGATCGGGCGGCAGGATCTTGGGCCGGACCAACCTGTCGAAGGTCGACAGCGCAGAGTGCAGTGCGGGCACCCGGAACAGCGTGATCTGGGCGCTGGTTACCAGGTGATCCAACGCAGGCCATACGCTGGCGGTGAGGGTTCGAAAGAGCAGCGTCAGCGGGTCGAGGACCATCAACGTCAGGTTGCCAAACACAGCGGCGGACAGGATGGTAAGCAGCAGGCCATACTTGACGCTGCGCCACGAGTCGGGATAGGGCTGTCGCCTTCTGCGCCATCGGCGAAGGGAGAAACGGTCGATCAGCGTGCCCAGAGGGCACAGCCAACCGCACCACGCCCTGCCAAAGGCAACCGTCAGCAACACAGTGCACAGGGCCAGAGCGGACCCAGCAAGCAACTTGCGGCTGGCCAGTGCGTTGGCCAGCATGCCCAGCGGATCGAGGCGCATGGTGAAGTTGACAACTCCAGCCGGCCACCCCCCGCGCCGTGACCACACAAACAGCGCTACGAACAGGACCAGTGCAGCGTTCTGCACAGTCCTTCGCAGTCGGATCCACTGCTGTGGGGTGAGGCCGAGGGCGCGACCTGACCTACTGGCCAACGGCGATCTCCTCGATTGTCAAGTTGTCCAGGTCGCTGCGGCCCAGGCCCATCGCTGTTCCTGCACGCACAAAGCCGAGCGCCGTGGGGTCGATGCCGAACAGCGTTGCAGCATAGGAATCGGCAGCGACGATGTCGGGGCTGGCAATCACAGTGTCGAGCTGCTTGACGTCGTCCAGGCTGCCGCCTGTGGGACCGTGGCGCAGCAAGATCCGTACCGCATCAACCACGGTCAGCGCAGGGCGGATGCGGCTGGTGAGATCAGCCAGCCGTTGACCTAGCTGCGCGTGCATCTGCGGCCGGTCGGTAATGACTCCCATCAGATTCTTCATCCCAAGTGTGAGCCGGCCCAGATTGTGGTGTTTGGCGATGGGAACGTTGATCACCAAGTCGGCTGTGAGGATGTCCTGGTAGATCTCCTTCTGCCGAAGACTTAGGCCCTCCGGGATGTCGGTGGCTACGAACTTGAAGCGAGACATGATCTCCATCTCGCCGCCGGCTGCCAGCACCTGTTCCTGGATGCCGCTGACGGCATAAGCTTGCTCGGGGCCGCTGCCAAACGGCGAGTCCATCACGCGTACGCGGCGAGCGCCCGCGGCCAGACACAGCCTGACCAGTTCAGCGACCACCCAGGGGTTGCTGGTCGTCGCGTACTCATAGGTGTGATAGCCAGCGCAGATGTTGGGCTTGACGATCACGTCGTCCCCAGAGCGCACAAACCGTTCCATGCCGCCCAGCGCCGCGATGGCGCGCCGCACCAACTGCTCGGGCTCTCCACCGCGTGCTACGGCGATGTGAGGGTACTCCAAGCCCGGCGTTGGCGTAGGCGCCGCGGTGGCGCTCGAGACCGTGGTGGGCGCCGGGGTGGCGCTCGGGACCGCGGTGGGCACCCAAGGGCTGCGGGTTGGTTCCACGTAGGTGGGTTCCGGCCTCTGCTCGATGCCGCAGGCGTTCAGCAGCCAGCTGCTGGCGACTGTGCCCAGCCCTAGGGCTGCAAGTCGCCTGAGGAATTCCCTGCGCGAAATGTTGCTCTTCAACTTGTCTCCGATGCTGATTGTCTGTTTGCGGCGAGCCGTCACCGGCTGCAGATCAACAAGGCTCGACTGCAGGCTGCAGAAGAGCCCGGCAGTGTGCAAGATGCGAGTGGTGACTCCTCACTCGCTACCCGCGATCCGTGCCCCACTGCCCTAAACCGTGTCATAGTGCACCCTGGCCGGGTCGTACTGCGTCCGCGGCGGTTTGGTCTCCGCTGGATGGCCCACCGGAATGATGCACAGGGTACGCCAATCGGCAGGCAGATGGAGGATGCGGCGCATCTGGTCCTCGCGCTCGGCGCGCGGATACATTCCCACCCACACTGCACCCAAGCCCAGCGCCGTCGCTGCCAGCAACAAGTTCTGTGTCGCTGCTGAGCAATCCTCGACCCAATGGCGCGAGTCCTGCGGCCTGCCGCAGACCACAAAGACCACAGCCGCCTCCGCTGCCATCCCGGCATATTGGTGCACCTCACTGACTTCCTTCTTCAGAGCGGCATCGCGGACTACGACAAACTCCCAGGGCTTGATGTTGCTTGCCGATGGAGCGGCCATCGCTGCCTCCAGCAAGGTCTGGATCTGCTCCTCGCTGACAGGTTCGGACGTGTATCGGCGGATGCTGCGCCGTGCCTGGATCCAGTCGATCATGTCGTCTACTCCTCTCTCTATGCTGCTCACACCAGTCTCTGTCCCAGCCAGTGCAGGCACAGAGTATACCACAGCCAGCCGCTGAGACACAAGCTCACACGCTGCCAGGTCGAGCTTTCTGCAGGCTCGGCTGAAACCTTTGCCTGCGCCTGATCGTAGGCTGTGTTTCCTTCGCAGCAGGAACCTCGTGCCGCACGGTGCATCGCTCCTCCCTTTTCCGGCTACGTCCACCAGACACGGGGCGTCAAAGGCGATTGACAGCGGCCGGATCGCGCGCAGCCCAGCTTCGGTGCATGGAGAGCGCGCTACTCGGTTGCCCCAAGGGCCAGCCGCAGATCGCTGCTGGCCGACTGACCGGTGTGGACACCATCACGCGAGCTACTTCACCTCGATGTGAAACAGCCACTTCACCCAGTAGCTGCCCAGCTTGCTGCCGGCCACCAGCCGAATGGGGTAGCCATGCTCGGGCGGCAGGATCTGGCCGTTCACGGTGTGCGCCAGGTAGGTATCGTCGAGCAGGGCTTCATCGAGGGTTAGCGTCCGGCAGTAGGGAAGCGCGCCGCCGTCACAGAACTGCACTTCCTGTGCGCCTGCCTGCACGCCAGCCTCTTCCAGCAGTGTCCGGACCAGGGGCCCTTTCCACTCCGCATAGTCAACGAAAAAGCCCGGGCACTCCAGCCGCGGTACCTGTGACACCGCTGGATAGTACAGCAGCTCGTCATAACTGATCGCCAAGGGCCGATCGACGAGCCCGTCCAGGACAAGTCGGTAGGCCTCGATGTCCACGTCAATAGGGGTGCCGGTTCGGCCCAGACTCTCGATAGGCGTCAGCGGTGTGACGGCAGGCCTGGGCGTCGCCTGCGATTGTCTTGCCGAAGGGCGCGGCGCACCTGCCGGGGTGGACTCGGTTGTGATCGGCGCGCTGGCACACGCAGTGAACAGCAGTACGCCGATGGCTGTCAGCAGGCCAAGGCGGGCATACATCTTCATTTCGGACTCAGCGTCCTTTCTAGACTTAGATACTCTGCTTTGTCCTAGATTGTACTCATTTCAAGCGCACTGGCAAATGCCGATTTCAACTGCAAGATATCCTGCCAAAGGCCTGTGGCGCCTGTCGCACATGTAGAAACCCGGCTTCCGCTGGCCCTGAGTGCCAGGACACGTCGGAAAAGCCGGGCTTTTGCAGTGCGTGCCGCCGCTTGCGCAGTCGGCCTCATGGACCTATACTGTGGATGGGGTTCTCGTAAAAGAGGTCAGGGCTTGCGTCCGTAGTGACCCGACACCATGGCAGCTAGGCGGCCTGCTGTACGACACCTGCAGCCAGCACCCCTGGTCCACCCTGACACGACAGGACAGGGCCCGCTTCAGCGATCATGACTTGCGCGGCGGGGAAATCGACACTGTCGGCGAGGGCCTTTGCGAAATCGTGTACCCTATCGTTCGCCCGTATGTGGATGGCGCAGACCATCTCGGCGGGTCCACGCGCGGCAACTTCCTGCTGCATGCGCTGCCCTGCTTTTTGCATCGAGCGAGGCGCACACAGCAGCTTGAGCTCGCCGTCGATGACTTGCAGGATCGGTTTGATGTTGAACACGCGCGCCACACGCTCGATGATAGGCATTAGTGCATCGGCGCGGCCGCCGCGCCGCAGGTACTCGATGGTGTCCAGGCCAATGAACAGGTGGGTGCGGGACCGAGTGTTCTCCAGTAGGCGGAGAATCTCTTCCAGGCTGCGCCCTTCCCCCGCCGCCTGGGCGGCGAGGATTGCCTGATAGCCCTGCATAAGTGAAAGCGAGAGGGTGTCGAAAACGGTGACTTTCCCTGGGAAGGTCTGCGACGCTACATAGGCCGAGTTGAAGGTCCCGCTGTGTTTGCTGGTAATGGTCAGGCAGAGGACATGATTGCCCTGCTCGATGAGCGGGGCAAAGGTCTCCTCGAACTGCCCCGCTGATGGCTGTGATGTTGCTGGGTGGGGCGGCGCTTGGCTCGCTTTCTCCCAGAACCTTTCACGGGCGAGCTCGTGCTCCAGGAATTGCTCTTCTCCAAAGCGGACTATAAGCGGAACGGTGGTGATGTGGTACTGGTCTTGGAGCGATCTTGGCAAATCGCACCCACTGTCTGTCACTACAGCGATTCTCGGCATGGTTGTTTCACTCCTGAGGTGAGTCAAGCCTGCCGCAGCGCAGCATGGCTCGCCAGATTTGTCCGGGACTGCACGGGGCTGCCGGCAACTGCGGACGATAGAGCCAAAGCCTAGACCTCGCTCTGCACGATTGCTGCACCAATGACCCGTGGCCCGGCGTGGCACGATAGGACTGGTCCAATCTCACCAACCATGATGCGCTCGCGTGGGAAGTCGAGGCGCTCGGCTAGCGCCTGTGCAAGGTTTGACGCTTCGTCAGGGAGCCTGCTGTGAAGAACCATTAGCATCTCCCCAGGAGCGTACTTGGCGATCTCATCTAAGAGCCGGCGTGCGGCGCCAGCATGGGAGCGAGCGGCTCCCATAGGAGTAATCTGACCGTCTACCACGTTCAGGACCGGTTTGATATTCAGTACGCGGACGATCCGATCCAACAGTGGCATCACCGAATCAGCTCGACCGCCACGTCGCAGATACTCGATGGTGTCCAAGGCGAAGAAGAAATGAATGCGGGCCTGCATGTCTCCGAGCAGCTCAATAATCTCCTCAACAGTCCGCCCTTCGGCTGCGGCTCTGGCTGCAGCGATCGCAAAGTACCCCTCAGCCAGAGACAATGAAAGTGTGTCAAAGACGGTGACTTTGCCGGGGAACTTTTGCGATGCAGCATAGGCGGAGTTGAAAGTGCCGCTATGCTTGCTGGTGACAGTGACGCAGATCACCTCTTTCCCCTGCTCAACGTGCTGGGCAAAGGCCTGCTCAAACATGCCGACGGAGGGTTGGGACGTGCCGGGGTAGGGAGGGCCTTGCTGTGTCCTCGTCCAGAAGTCGTCGAGCGGCAGATCACATTCCAGGTATTCATCTTTCCCAAAGCGGACCACCAGCGGGACTGCTTGGATGCTGTATTGCTCTCGCAGCTCCGTCCGCAAATCGGAGGCGGTGTCGGTGATGATTGCGATGTCAGGCACAGTATCCCTCCTTGGAGCAATCCTCGACTGCATAAACACAGCCGAGGAGGGTTAGTTGCGCGGACAAGAAGAGGGCAACCGGAGATGTAGCGCAGAATGCGTGAGGAGGGCAGAGTTGACTGCTAGGAAACCGCCAGTGCAAGGCCGGCGCTGTCGGGCGCGGGACGTAGGGATTGCGGTCGGTTCCATGGACCCGGGGCGCTGGAATGCGATCACCGACGTGGATGGCGTTTTGGTGGGGCATTGCACGCTCATCGCTGATAGGGGTGTGCTCAGACCTGGCCAAGGGCCTGTGCGCAGCGGCGTCACGGCTGTGCTGCCCCACGGTGGGAACCTCTTTCGGGATAAGGTGGCGGCGTCAGTGCACGTGATCAACGGCTTTGGCAAGTGCGCTGGTCTGGCGCAGATGCTTGAGCTAGGCACGCTGGAGACGCCCATCCTGCTTACCAACACGTTGAGCGTGGGCATGGTGGCGGATGCTTGTGTGTCGTGGTGCATCGAGCGCAATCCCGACATCGGCATCACTACCTCCACGGTGAACCCGGTTGTCGGAGAGTGCAACGACGGCTATCTGAATGACATCCAGGGCCGGCACGTGCACGCTGAGCACGTCTTCGACGCCTTGAACATGGCGGCAACGGGACGGGTCCAGGAGGGAGCAGTGGGCGCGGGGACCGGAATGTCAGCCCTTGGCTTCAAGGGTGGCGTCGGCACTGCATCACGGCGGCTGCCCGAGCCGCTCGGTTCCTTCACATTGGGTGTGCTGCTGGTCGCCAATTTCGGCAGACGGTCTGACCTTCTGATCATGGGCGTGCCCGTGGGCCAGGAGCTTGCGCTGGCCACCGGCGGACCGGCCAGTGACGATGGATCAGTGATGGTTCTTGTAGCCACTGATGCTCCGCTGGCGCCTCATCAGCTTGTGCGATTGGCGCGGCGCGGTGTGCACGGTCTGTCTCGAACAGGAGCCATCTCCCATCACGGCAGTGGTGACTTTGTGCTGGCTTTCTCCACAACCAATCGTATCGCGCATGAGCCAGCAGGGTTGACGCGTCAAGTGGAGCTGGTGGAAGACAGTGGGCACGTGCTGGACGGCCTGTTTCAGGCTGTGGTTGAAGCCACCGAGGAATCGGTGTACAACGCCCTGCTTCAGGCTGAGCGGATGGACGGCCGCGACGGGCATGTCAGTGAGGGGCTGCCGATAGAGGCCCTGCTGGCCATTCTGCGTCGGCACGGCAGACTGCCTTGATGGGGGTTTCTCATGCCAGAGCTGCCTGATCTGCAGGTCATCGCCGAATCGCTGAACCGCCGTGTCAAAGGTGCCACTATCGAGGAGGCAAGTGTGACCAGGCCCATCGTGGTGCGTAACCTGACGGACCGCGACCTAGCAGGAGGATTGGCGGGACAACGGATCGAGAACCTGTCGCGCCGGGGCAAGTTTCTGCTGTTCGAGCTCTCGTCCGGCGATTGGCTCGTGATCAACTTCATGCGGGCAGGACGGCTGAGATACTGGGGCGCTGGCGAGAAGGTGCGGGGCAAGCCCTTCGTAACACTGCGTTTCGCCGATGGCGCCAGCCTGTCCTACACCGATCCGGCGATGATGGGCAAGGTTTACCTGACAGCGGCGCTTGAACATGTGCCGACGGTTGCCAGCCTGGGACCCGATGCCCTGGACCCAGCGTTGACGCTGTCAGCTTTCCGCGAGAATCTACGACGGCGACGTGGCGAAATCAAGGGCGTGCTGGTCAACCAAAGCTTTGTGGCCGGTATTGGCAATGCCTACGCCGACGAGATTCTCTTCCGCGCCCGTGTGTATCCCTTCCGCAAGACCCCATCGCTAGATGAGGACGACGTGCGATGTATTTACGAGGCAATGCGCGGTGTCCTTGACGAGGCGGTGGGCATCCTGCGTCGGCGGATGGGAGACGACATTCACCAGGAGATCCGTGACTTCTTGCAGGTGCACGGTCGGGGAGCAGAGCCCTGCCCGCGATGCGGTAATCCCATTTCACAGCTCACCGCTCGCGGGCGGTTGACCAACTTCTGCCGGCGGTGTCAGCCGGGCTCGATGGTGAGCAATCGCTAGTTGCGCCTAGCCCGCCTGGGATTCCTGGGCCGCCGCCCACACCAACGGCACACGTGATGGACGACACACGCCCCGAGCCAGTGCACGGATGATGCTGGCCTACGCGTGATCCCCCGTCTTTCGTCCCTCATCGATTCTGACTATCTGGGCGCTCGCTGCAACAGGATGACCGGCAGATAGACATGCCATGGCAGCCGAGTTGAGGTCGGTGTCGGTGTGCCAAGCTCCGTAGGCGTCACTGTCGCAGTGGGTGCGGTGACGTGCGTCTGCGCCGCGGCCTCCAGTTGCCGCCCGAAAGCATCTATCACAACCGCAAGGTTGCTAACCGAGTCCATACCAGCTGCCGCCTCGGTCAGGACCGCCCCAAAGTCGATCTGGATCGAGCCGCCGCGCGGCACCTGGCCCTGCCAGTTAATGGTGCGTGTGCCTGCATCGTACGTCGCCTGCGGGCTTAGCGAGCCAGGGACCAAGTCGAGCGTCTCCGGCAGTTGGTCCACGATGCGCACGTCTGCGCCAGGATCCTCCCCACTCAGGATGTCGTTCATCACCACCACCGTATACTGTAGTTCATCGCCCACCGTGGCATGATCCTTGTCCACGAGCTTGGTCGCCATCAAGCTGGGCGGCTCAGTTGGCGTGGTGGTGCCCGTCGCTGTTGATGTCGGTGTCGTGGTCGGCGTCGGAATCTCTGTTGTGGTTGGTGACGGCGTGCTCGTGGGCAGTAGCTCTGTGAGATAGGTGACCACCAGCATGGGGCGCACCGTGGGCTCTGAGTACTCGGCGGAGGCAAAGATGATGGCTTCGTTCTCTTCCAGGTCAAGGCTGCGCAGCAATAGACCGTTGTTTGGCAGCGAACCGTCCAGCCAGCTGCTGACGGCCTGCGTGATGTCCAATTCATACCAGCGACGGATGCCGGCCGTGGTGAACGTGTCCTCCGGAGCGGCCCGGCGGTCGGTGGCTTCGTCGCTGCATCCACTACCACCCCATGCTTCCCCGTCACGGGCTTGGACCCAAGTGGCCTGACATACGTCGACGGTGCGCGAGATGACGTGGGCGCCGATGGGCAGATTGGTGCCTTCCAGCCACCCGACAGCATGGAGGCGCAGCGAAGCGGACACAACCGTCACCCCGTCTGGGATTGGTGCCAGATCGAAGCGGATCAGACCAGCGTAGCGCTGCTGATTGCCAACGTAGGTCAAGGTCTTGGCGCACTGGGACTGTGTCGGTTGGATGCGATAGAGATGAGTGTCCTCGGTGCCAGAGTATCCGTCGAGACCCTGCTGCAGGACGGCGGTGAAGGGACCCACCGGGCCTGGAGTAGCGCTGGGAGTTGGAGTTGGCGCCCCCGTGATGAGCGTTGTGGCAAAGTCGTACATGGGAGCGAAATCGAGTCCTTGCAGGCGTACAGTGCCGGTCACGACCTGTGCCTGGCACCAGCTATGTGTCTCGAGAGTGAACTTGTGCGAGACGTGCTCCCCTGGCTGAAGGGTGCCGATGTCCCAGGTAAGCCGCGTTTGCCCGTAAGCGTCGTAAAGGCAGTTGCCTACATCCTCCCAGGTGTTGATGGCCTGCAAGGCGACGAGTGCGCTGTCCGTGTTGTTGGTGACGTGCGTGTCCCAGCGGATGCGGAAGGTTGGCGTCACAACCTCGTGCTCGCTGATGACACTGAGGTCAATGAGTCGCCTGCCCTGCCAGACCGCTGCGCCGTCTACCTCGTTCTTGATGCCGGCCCACAATGTCCCGTCGTGGGACACCAGAGCCATAGCTGCGGGGCTATCTCCGTCCGTGCCGAGGCCCTCCTTGGTCGAAGCCCACCAGCCGGTGCCGTCGTTGAGCCAGATTTGGGTGCCATCAACGTTTACCGTGCCGGCGTATAGCACACCGTCGTGCGGGGCCAGCGATGCCACAGCGGAGTTGTGCACGTCGAGCGGGCTGCCTGCAGTGGCAAAGCCACCGCTCGCCGAACGCCGCCAGGCAATCCAATCGTAGCGCCAGATCTCCGCGCCCTGTCCGCTGTTGTTCTCAAGGCCGGCGTAGAGCTGGCCGTCGTGAGCGGTCAGCGCGGTGACGGCCACGTTGGAGGCAGTACCGAAGCCATCGTCCACGAATACATTCCAGTTGTTGCCGTCTACCGTGCTCCAGATCTGACCCGCACCCGGGTTGCGAGTGCCTGCGTACAGTCTGTCGCCAAGGACAGCGAGCGCCTCAACAGACACGTTGCTGGCATCTGCCAGCCCTCCAGCCACCACTCGGGTCCAGCGCTGCCCGTCGTGGGCCCAGATCTCTGCCCCGTCCTCGTTGCGCGTGCCAGCGTACAGCCGACCTTTGAAAGATGCAAGAGCGGTTACGCTGCTGTTGGCTGCGTTGCCAAAGCCGTTGTCGGCGGCATGGCTCCAGCCCTCGCCTCCGGATGACCACACCTGACCGCCGTTGGGGTTGTCGGTTCCGGCGTAGAGCACATCATTGTGGACGGCAAAGGCATGCACGCCGCGATTGGGACCTCCAAAGCCGGCCTCCGAAGAAGGGAGCCATCCGGAACCTGGCGCATAGCTCCAGATGAGGACCTGACTGCTACCATCTGCGATCAGCCCGGCGTAGAGCCGTCCTCCAAAACCCAGCAGGGCCTCGACAGAGAACGACGAATGGTCGAAACCATCCGACCGTGATGGCGTCCACGTCAAGGGCCATGCTTGTGGTCCTATGCTGCTGGACTGGGCAGGGCTCTCTCGCCTGGCGGATACGCCTGTGCCAGGGAGAAGGGCCAACACAAGTAACCCGCCCCAGACCGCACAGATGGCCAAAAGGGCGAGTACCCTGCGAGAGCGTAGCCATGGTGGCATGTGTAAACCTCCTGAGTAACTGGGAGCTGGTGGCGTCAGGCAAGCGCACGAGCGGCCGCGCTGTCGTGCCAAGGCGCAACAGGCGGTTTCTCATATGCTATGACGCCCACCAGCGTGAAGCCATACGGGCGCAAAGAATGGCGGCGCACACCGAGCAGGGCTTACGACCTTCCCCCCTGGACAGCGGCAGCCGACCGGCGCTCCTAAACCTCGGAGCGGATGGAGTACTCGTCTTCGCTGCGGTAAGAAAAGTTGCGCAGCATCTCGCCGAGCAGGCCGATGGAGATCAGCTGCACTCCGACGACAATGGCCATCACATCAAAGAACAGCGCTGGCCGCCACCCGATGCCGGGCCCGAAAAGCCGCAGATAGGTCAGGTACAGGCCAATGATAAAGCCGATCAGCAAGCAGATTGCACCGGCAATGCCAAAGAGCTGCAGCGGACGGCGCAGGTAGTGGGTCAGGAACAGTACCACCAAAAAGTCGAAAAAGCCGCGCACCATGCGCTGCCAACCGTACTTGGAGCGCCCGAAACGCCTGGGGCGATGCAGGACCGGTACCTCGGCAACGCGAAAGCCCTGCCAAGATGCCAGCACGGGGATGTAGCGGTGCAGGTCACCGTACAGCTTGAGTTCCCGCACCACCTGCGCCCGGTGGGCTTTGAATCCACAATTGAAATCGTGCAGCTCAAGCCCAGTGAAGCGAGCCACCACGGCATTGGCGAAGCGAGAGGGAAGCGTCTTGGACACAGGGTCCTGGCGGCGCTCTCGCCATGCCGCTACCAGATCCCAGCCTTCATCCAGCTTGTCGAGCAGTTTGGGCATCTCGCGTGGATCATCTTGAAGGTCAGCATCCATCGTCACCACAACCTCACCGCGTGCCCGCTTGAAACCCACGGACAGCGCCGCCGTCTTGCCAAAGTTGCGGCGGAAGCTGACAGCGCGGACGTGGTGTGGGTCAGCCTCGTGCAGTTGCTGGAGTACGGCAAAGGAGTCATCTGTGCTGCCATCATCGACGAAGATGATCTCATAAGGCTGTTGCAGCGTCTGCAGCGCGGCTTCGAGCTCATCGAACTGCCTCTCACTTCCACAGGCTGCTGCGTGAATGACCAGACTCGAAGAGCACTTCCCTGATGATGATTCGGTGACTGGCATCCGCAATCCGAGCACAAGGCAGCAGGACACAGCCCCGGCGAACGGCCAACAGTCGATGGGCTCGGGCTAGGGGTTGCGACTCATAGGCTGTCGCAACCAAGCTCACGCAGGCGCTCTGCAACCTGTCTCTCCTCCTCCTCTGAGTAGGCCGCGTTGTCTGCTGTCCGCGGGATGTATTCCAGTTCCTCCAGCTTGCCGATGATCTTGGCGATGCTTTGCTGTGGCGTTTCAACCGAGGTATCGACCACTATGTCAGGGTGAGGCGGTTCCTCGTATGGATCGGAGATACCGGTAAAGTTGGAGATCTCGCCGCTCAATGCCTTCTCATAGAGGCCTTTGACGTCGCGCCGTATCAGAACGTCCACAGGACATTTGACGTAAACGAGCACAAAGGCACCGATCTCCTTGCGCACAAACTGGCGTACCTCATGATAGGGTGAGATAGCGGACGCAATGGCAACCACTCCATTTCGCGTTAGCAGCTTGCACACAAAGCCAATGCGCTTGATGTTGGTGTCGCGATCCGCCTTGCTGAATCCCAGGCCCTTGCTCAAGTTCTGGCGAATGATGTCTCCGTCCAGCACTTCCACCTTCATGTCGCGCTGACGGAGAATCGTCTCCACGCCCCGGGCCAGGGTTGTCTTTCCCGAGCCGGACAGCCCGGTGAACCACAGTGTAAAGCCTTTGTGTTCCATGGTCGGTTGGTTTGCTCGTCTCCTGGTCTGGTGGTGCCTTGGTCAGCAGCGGCCTACCGGTGCGCTCGTGCCACGACCAACTCGCTGCTCATGACCCGCGACCCGCTACTCAAGATGGATCACCTTCCCCTGCATGTCAGAAGGGACTGGCAAGCCGAAGAGATCCAGCACCGTTGGCGCGACGTCCATCACATGCAGCCCTTCAATCTTGCGCCCGATCCTCCGCCTTGGGTCATACAGGATGAGGATGCCGTGCTGAGCGTGGTTGGCGTCATCTGGGCCAATGTCATTCTCAAAGGTGTGGATTCCCTTGTGCCCGAGGCTGCCCACAGCGCGCCAGCTGAGGTCACCAAAGTGCACGATCAGATCTGGCGGGATTCCCTTGCACTCGCGGTAGATCTGGTTTGGCTTGAACACCCGTGTTGGTATGTCCTGACCCTGAGAGTCGGTGATGGCCTGCAGCTTGGCTGCAAGTTCGTCACGTAGCGGCTCGTACTCGCTGCCCGGAACTCCTCCCGCCGGCTCACGGCCCTGCATGTTGAGGAACACGCGGCCATAGTAGCCGCCCGCCCCCCAGGCCCGCGTCTTGCTCCAGTCGATCTCCACCTTCGGCAGAGGCACAATCCAGTCGATCTCCACCTTCGGCAGAGGCACAATCCGTCCCTCGGCTGGGAGTGGATCCTTCAGTACAAGGTAGCCCTCTCGCCGCAACCATTCGTTGATACAGATTCCTCCGTCCATCCTCTTCGCACCGTGGTCCGAGACCACCAGCACCACGGTGTCCTCGTCGACCAAGCTCAGCAGCTCCCCGACCTGTGCGTCCACGTGCTTGTAATAGTCTTTGATCGCGCTGGCAAAGGGCGATCGGGGCACGTGCCGTGCATGCTGCGCATCGGCGTACTTCCAGAACGCATGGTGCAGGCGGTCGGGCCCCATATCCACGTACATGAAAAAGCGCCACGGCTTGGTCTGCAGCAGGTGCTTGACCACGGTGAAGTGTTGGTCGCTCATGCTGTAGATCTGCCCCAGCAACCATTCCTTGTCCTCGGTGCGGAAGTTGTGCACGTCAATCATGTACTCACCGACCAGCTGCTCCACTTCCTGCCTCAGCTCGGGTGGGAAGGTGTATGGATTCTGGGTACTCGGCGTCAGGAAAGAGCTGATCATGTGGCCGTACACGGGCTCAGGTGGATAGGTCTGCGGCACGCCAACCACAATGACCTGCTTTCCGTCGCGCGAGAGAATATCCCACACGCGGTCCTCTTTCACTGCTCGGCTGGTCGCAATAGACATTCGATCATAGGAGTAGTCAGAGCGGTTGCGAAAGCCGTAAAAGCCCAAGACGCCCGGGTCTTTGCCGCTCATCATCGATGACCAGGCCGGCACAGTGATGGGCGGGATGGTGCTCTCCAGCTTGCCCCAGAGCCCGTGCTCCATCAGCCGCCGCAGGTTTGGCAACTGGTCACGAAACTCGTCGAACACCAACTGCGGTGTCATGCAATCCATGCCGATGATCAGTACCTTGCGCTTGTCTCGGGCACCTGCGGCCAGTTTGGGGCCCTCCTGTTCGTGCAGCTGGCGGTAGCCGTTGATCAGGATCCGTGCCACTTCGGGGCGGGTGAATTCGGGCGGTGGCGCCTCGCCGCGTTCGAGCATCTCGCGGACCTGGGTGCCGCTGAGGCTGATGCGTGCCGCGGCTTCATGTGGGCACGTCTTGGCAGAGACGATGCCCCCGCACTTGCGGCAATAGAACGTGTGCTCGAAGAACAGCGGCGTCAGCCCGATTTCGTCGGGCTGGAATTCGTCGAAGATCAGCTGCGCGTCATAGGGCCCGTAGTATCTCCCAACACCAGCGTGGTCGCGGCCCACGATAAAGTGGGTGCAGCCATAGTTCTTGCGGGCCAGCGCGTGGAAGATCGCTTCGCGGGGACCGGCGTAGCGCATGGCGGCCGGGTAGACGCCAAGGATGACACGCTCTGGCGGGTAATAGTCACGCAACAGGGCACGGTAGCTCTCGATGCGGATCTGGGCCGGAATGTCGCCTGGGCTGGTCTCGCCCACCAGCGGATGCAGCAACAGGCCATCGACGATCTCCAGAGCCGTCTTCTGGATGTACTCGTGGGCGCGATGTACAGGGTTGCGAGTCTGGAACGCCACCACGGTCCTCCAGCCTCGCTGCGCGAACATCCGTCGGGTCTGTATTGGGTCGTGTCGGAGCTCGGCAAAGGCCGGATGCAGGGGGCGGTTGAGAAGCCAGATGTCCCCAGCCAGCAACACGTCGCCCTGTCTGTAGAGCCGGTCGACGCCGGGATGCTTGTCATCTGTGGTCCGATAGACGAGCTCAGCCTCACGCTGCTTGTCGTAGGTGTACTTCTCCTGCACTTGCATCAGGCCCAGAACGTGATCGGGCGTCTCCATGAGGGCCAGCTCGTGACCCGGGCGCACTGCCTTGGCCTCCTCTCTGCTCACCGGTAGAGTGATCGGTATCGACCACGCCGCGCCACTGGCCAGGTGCATGGTCTCGACCACAGTTGTGTAGTCGGCCTCTCCCAGAAACCCCGTGAGCGGGCTGAACGCCCCAACAGCAATCAGTTCCAGGTCAGAAACGCGCATGGGATCGAGGATGATCTTCTTCAGTCCGCGCGCGCGTGTCAGGCCGTCTTCTCTTTCCTCGCCGCTCAGCAGGCGGCGGATCAGCATCCCACCGTGAGGAGGGGTGCCATATACTTCGTCGTACTGCATTATCCGGGCCTCTTCTGTTCTGCCTCTTGTTGTGCTGTGCTCCTGGTAGCCGCAACTCGCGCCCAGCCATCTCTGCGGGCTGGACGCCCTGCGTCGATGCGGCCTCTGCTGGCGAGTGCGGGACGACGGTCGACCAGCAGCCACATCCGTGAAAACGCGCGTGCCCTGTGCCTCCGTTGCCGCATCCGCGCCACATCACCTGGATGCGTGTCCAAAGCTGCACTATCGCCTTCTGCCGGCGAGCCCTCGAGTGTCAGGCGTGCATGTAACAATACTAGCTCAGATGACCAGAATCTCACAAGTCGCCTGCAATCATGCCTCCATCCCCAGGCTCTGCTTGGCGACTTGGAACGCGTCCCTCCATTGTTGCATCTCCTGGTCCGTGATCCCGCCGAGCGCCACGAGGAGGGCCACGTAAAGTGCGCCGAGTATCAGATAGTACGGCGCGAGCAGGGCCCCGCCCGGCACATACAGGCGTGTGAGGGCAAACATGCCCAATGAGGCAATGGCGATTCGGGCCACAGATTTCCAGTTCATGGGCACCGAAAAGCGCCGCAGGACATATCCGCCGCTGGCCAGCACCGCCGCAGCAGTGCTCAGCACCGCTGCAAAGGCCGCCCCGATTGTGCCGAAGCGACCCGTCAGAAGCCAGGTGGCGAGCAGGCTGACAGGCACCAGAGCGCAAGGGATGCTCAGCGCCAAGAGCACCCTGCCCTCGGCCAGTATGGCGCTGGAGAACACCATATACGTACTGTACAGGCCAGCGCTGACCATCAGCAAGCTCAGCAGCGAGGCAGAGGCAGTGTACTCAGCGGGATAGATCATTGTGATGAGCTGAGGTGCGGTGCCCATCACCAGGGCAATCCCCGGGATGAGCACCAGGGACAGGTAGCGCATCGCGGTGTAGATATAGGTTCCTGCAAGCGACCAATGCCCACTAGCGATGGACCCAGACAGGTTCGGGAAGAGGGTCAATGAGAATGCAGTCAGCAGTAGCATCGGCGCCTGGGCCAAGAACGCGGCCGCCGTGTAGTGGGCGACCTGGAGGCCGTCCGCAACCAGGGCCTTCACTCCGATGGGCCCTACGGTGATCAGAAAGGTGCCGGCGAGGGTGAGCAGCACGGTGGGCAGGGCGAAGGACAGAATGGTGCGGCCCCTGTAGCGCCTGTCGGGTCTTGTGCCAGCAGCGGTGCCAGCGCCTGATCTGTATGCGGCTGAGCGCTGAAGCGCCCACAGTGCAGCGAGCCATCCGACCACGCTCCCCAGTATGTTGCCCACCAGAGCGCCGGCCAGTGAGTATCCCAGGCTGACCCACAGCACACTGAAGGCTAGCTTGCCTAGCGCATAGGCCGCCAGCGACATTCCGTGGGCGGCGAACAAGCGGAGGCCGTTGAGCGCGCCGCGATAGAAGGTGTACAACGCCACCGTCAAGAGGTCGGTGAGGGCCAGGCGCAGATGAAAGGTGAGGCTGCCGTCCCGCAGGCCTCTGCTGGCGAACCACGGTGCAAGGATCATGGTGAGGACGTAGAGTGTCAGCGCAACGATCATCTGCCAGCGCAGGCCAGAGCGCAGTATTGCGTCTGTAGCTTCGGGATCGGTGGGAAGGAACTTGCGCACCGACCACGGCACGCCGCTCTCCAGTGCGTTCTGCGTCCAGGTCAGGACACTCATGATCACGCCATAGGTGCCAAAGGTCACCGGGTCAACGGCGCGGCTCAGAAAAAAGTGCAACAGATATCCGCACAGGACAAAGGCTGCTTGCCCCAGCAGGACGAAAGCCGTGCCCAAGCCCAGCTGGCCCATCGCTGCGGCCGATTCAGGGTTGGCGTGACCCTCAGCCAAGTTGCGCTCCTTGGTTCGACTCTGCCTGTGCATGACGGCGTGACTTGGCGCCACGCTGTCCGACCACATGCGCCGGTACGCCCAGGGCGATGCTGTAGGCGGGGAGGTCTGTCGTCACCACTGCTCCAGCTCCGATCACGGTACCGTTACCGATGGTCACCCCGGGCAGCACGATGACATTCGTGCCCAACCAACAGTCTTCTCCGATGTTCACCTTGCCGTACTTGCCGCCCTGGAACTTGATCGGCTTGTGGGGATCGTCGAATACGTGGTTGGCGCTAATCACCTGGACGCCTGGTGATAGCAGCGCGTTGGGGCCAATCTCCAGCCCACCATTGCCATCCAGGTAACTCCGGGTGTTGATGCCGGCGCCATCGTGCACGGTGATGCCGCGCTCTCCTGCCCTCAGCGTGCAGCAGCGTGCCAGGTGCACGTCGTTGCCCAAGCGAAGAGAGCTGGAGCCGCCGTCGAGGTAGCTATGCTGTCCAATGAAGGTGCGGTCTCCGAGAAAGATGCGCTTGGGAACCTGCAAGCGGACATCCTCCTCGATCAGGCAGGACGAGCCGATAGCGCCGAGCACAGCACGGTAGATCAGGCCGCGCAGTGCCGCCGCCCAGATCGTTGGCAGGCGGTATGTGAAGGTCAGAATCGCTCCTTGCCATAGGAAGCGACCAACCGAGCGCTCCCCAGTTGCGCGCTCGACATAATTCCAGAAGTTGGCTGCCAAGCCACCTCTGGGGATGGTGCCCTGCTTCTCCGCCATCTGCCCGGAATCGTTTGCTGACTCGTACCTCATCTCCGTCCCCCAAGCAGGAATCGCACGTATTTGAAGGCATCTTTGGCCAGCGCGAGCTCCAGAAAACAGGTGATGGTGCAGGTCGGACACCTCTTGGCGATGATCTCCTCACGATGCGCCAGGTTCCCGGGCGCGCAGTAGATATCCTGTCCGCCGTCCTGGCTAACGTTGCCCAACTTACGGCTGTACATGCAGTAGTGCAGATCTCCGCGCGAGTCGAGAAGGATGCCGTCTTTCTGGAAGACACAAGGGGTGGAACGCGCGGCACCATGCTTGATCATGCGCGCCACGTCGGTGTAGAAGTAGGCAGCCAGATCGGTCACTGTGCGCTGTGCGACCAGCTCGTGCAAGAATCCCAGCAGTAGCTCGCGTTGTGGTGGGCTGAAAGCCAAATCGTCTTGGGCGTCGACATTGTCGTAGAAGCTTTCGGCGAATGAGGCAATGATAAAGTTGACCGCCAGCCCCCGCTCGGCGCACCACTCCCGAAGAGTGGGCGCGTCATGCAGGTTACGGCTGGTGAGCGTGCAGTTGACTCCCAGACGCAGGCCGTAACGCTGCAACTCTCGCAGTTGATCCAAAGTGCTGACGACGTTGTCGAACGCACCCGCAATATTGCGCATCTCGTCATGCAGTTGGCCGATGCCGTCCAGTGAAACGCCCACGAAAAAGTGGATCCCGCGCGCAGAGCTCAGGTCCAGAATGTGCTGACAGTGCTCGATGACGCGCTCGGTTCGCAGGGCGTTGGTGGTCAGCGTCAAGCGGCGCAGGGCAGGCAGCTTGGCCACCAGCAGCTCGGTCAGCTGTGGCAGGTCACCCCGCAGGGTCGGCTCGCCGCCGGTGAGGCTCACGCTCTCTATCCCGGCAAAGAGCTGGTCATTCAGGATGTCGCTCCACTGCTCCAGACTCAACTCAGCCGACTTGGGGCTTTGCCAGATGTTGCACATGACGCAGCGCGCGTCACAACGGTAGGTGACTGGGAATAGCCATTCGCGCGCTGGCAAGGGGCCAAAGCGACTAGCGACGTTGTATTCGTGTATCCCGCGCAGCAGCAGCGGAGCGTTCTTGAGGGCGATTGCCCAACGGTTCATTGTGATGTGTGACCTTCCCTGTCGGCCCCGACTCGGATTGCGAGCAGCAGTGGCGAGGCAGTCTCCGTCCCCGTGACACGGACAACGCTTCCGTCAGAGCGCCCCGACCTTGGCGTAAACCTGTTCGTATGCTGCCAGGGTCCTTTCCCAGCCGAACTCCTGCTGTGTGCGCACCCGGGCTCGCCGCCCAATGGCATCGCGCAGGTCTGGGTCCTCAATGACTTGCAGGACAGCGGCTACGAAATCGGCGCCCGCTGCCTGCACGCGCAGGATCTCGTCGTCCTCGAACATCTCCAGGCCCGCCGCCGCCTGGCGTGTGGCCACCACGACCCGCCCGCATGCCGTTGCTTCAGGGATCTTCACGCGGATACCCGACCCCGTCTCAACCGGCACCAGGAACACATCCGTGGCGCACAGATGCGCGATCAGGTC